>Ga0302303_10000156_pt1 | contig 73734 bp, 62 predicted proteins | sample III_Palsa_E2_1_FD_194542 | JGI IMG/M metagenome (GOLD analysis project Ga0302303, IMG submission 194542) | Peat permafrost microbial communities from Stordalen Mire near Abisko, Sweden - III_Palsa_E2_1 | ecosystem: Environmental > Terrestrial > Soil > Palsa > Peat permafrost | place: Sweden... | reverse complement strand
CGGCACGCGGCCGCCCGCGTCCGCGACCGCCTCAAGCAAGCCGCGGGCGGCAGCGCCCTTTAAACCAACCGTGGCGCTACGGCCTGGCGCCGGGCGGGCCTCGTCTCCCTCCGCTGCCGTACCTCGTGCCGGCCACATACCTTCAAGCCTGATGCCCAAGACGGTTCAGCACAAGCCGTCGCCGGGCTCACATCCGCCTGCCGCGCCGGCGATCGTCAACCCAGTCAATAACGCCGTCAATAGAACCGTCAATTCCGCGGTGCCCGGTAAGCCGGCCAATTCCGCCGCCGTCTCGAGGGCGACAGATCGGTCGTCACCTGCACCGAGCGCTCATTCCGCCACGCTGGACAAGGCACCGGGACAGGACAGTTTCTTGCGCGATTTGCCGGTGGAACCCGCGATCGCTCCGGTTTGGTACGAACCCGTATCAACCCTTGGCCCGGCCGCGGCCCGCGAGTCTGTGTTGCCGGAACAGGTCAGTGCGACGCTCGAAGCGATTGCGCGGCGTGCGGCCGAATGGACTGCTTTGAGCCGCGGCGAGACCGCCTTGAGTCGCAGCGAGACTGCTTTGAGCCGCCGCGAAACGGCCTCGAATCGCAGCGAGATTGCGGTGGAAGACGCGCCGCTAACTGTTTCGGTAGCGGCACCGGTGCCGGGGGCAGCGGCAGCGCCGGCTGGTTTTGAGACCGGGTTCGATGCCGATGGGCACCCTGATGCGCAAGCGCAAAGCCCTACCGCGCCGGCGTCGATGATGCCGCGAACCGAGCTGGACGAGGTGATCGATGCCTTGGCGCAGGAGATGGATAAACCCAGTGCGCGGGCGCCATACATTGAGGTGGCCGAGCCGTCGCCGGGCTCCGATTGGGTGCCGTTACCGGATAGTGTCGCCGGTGAAACATTCCACACCATGTCTGACGATGCGATAGGCGCGCAGCCGTTGGACATCGTCCCGGCGCCACGTCACCTGGTGCCGGCAGACCGTGTGGCGCAACCCTGGGAAGCCGCGGCGAACGAAGTGATGGGCGCGGACCCGGTTCAGACCGCGCCGGCCGCCGTCCCAGCCGATCCGGTGCTGCCCGCGCTGCCAAGGCAGACGGCAGACGCAGACCCTCCTGCTGTAGCCGCTCCCGCCGGTAGTTTTACTTTTGCGCCGCCGTCGGCGATGGACATAGAGTTGCCGCCGGTCGCGCTGCTGGCGCGCGCGTCGGTAGCGGCTGAAACCGTTTCCGAGCAGGCCCTGCTGGAAAAAGGTCAACTCATCGAACAACGGCTGAAGGAATTCAAAGTGCCGGTATCGGTGATCGGCGCCGATGCCGGGCCGGTGATCACACGTTTTGAAATCGAGCCGGCCGTCGGTGTGCGCGGCAGCCAGATCGTCGGATTGATGAAGGATTTGTCGCGGGCGCTGGGCGTGACCTCGGTGCGTGTGGTCGAGACCATTCCGGGCAAAACGTGCATGGGGTTGGAGTTGCCCAATGCGCAACGGCAGATGATACGGCTTTCCGAAATTCTCGAATCGGATGCTTACCGCAATCACGAGTCGTATTTGACCATGGCCATGGGTAAGGACATCACCGGTAATCCGGTGGTGGCAGATCTGGCCAAAGCACCGCATATGCTGGTTGCAGGCACCACGGGTTCGGGTAAATCGGTGGCGATCAACGCGATGATTTTATCGTTGTTGTATAAAGCCACGCCGGAAAATGTGCGCATGATCATGATCGACCCGAAGATGCTGGAGCTTTCGGTGTACGAAGGGATTCCGCATTTGCTGGCGCCGGTGGTCACGGATATGAAGCTGGCGGCGCATGCGCTGAGCTGGTGTGTCGGCGAGATGGAACGCCGCTATCGTTTATTGTCGGCTCTTGGGGTACGTAATCTGGCAGGCTACAACCAGAAAATCCGCAATGCTCAACTAGCCGAAACCTACCTGACCAATCCATTTAGCTTGACCCCCGAGGCGCCGGAGCCCTTATCGACACTGCCCTTGATTGTGGTGGTGATCGACGAGTTGGCTGATTTGATGATGGTGGCCGGTAAAAAAATCGAAGAACTGATTGCACGCTTGGCGCAAAAAGCCCGCGCCGCCGGGATTCATTTGATTCTGGCGACGCAACGGCCCTCGGTCGATGTGATTACCGGCCTGATCAAAGCCAATATCCCGACGCGTGTTGCCTTCCAGGTTTCATCGAAAATCGATTCGCGCACGATTCTCGATCAGATGGGCGCCGAAAGTTTGCTGGGGCAGGGCGATATGCTGTTTCTGCCGCCCGGCACCGGCTACCCGCAGCGGGTGCATGGCGCTTTTGTGGCCGATGAAGAAGTGCATCGGGTGGTCGAATATCTGAAACAGTTTGGTGAGCCCGAATACGAGGAAAGCATTTTGGCCGGTCCGTCCGACGAAAACGCGAGCCAGGATCTGTTCGGCGATACGCCCGATGTCGAAGCCGATCCGCTGTATGACGAAGCTGTGGCGTTTGTCTTGCGTTCGCGGCGGGCCTCGATTTCATCGGTGCAGCGCCAGTTCAGAATCGGCTATAACCGTGCTGCCAGGCTGGTTGAACAGATGGAAAGCGCCGGACTGGTTTCTGCCATGAGCAACGGCGGTAGCCGCGAAGTCCTGGTGCCGGGGCCGGCCGACTAGAGGCCGGGCCGGGCATGCGCCAGAATGGGATACTGGGGCATCCCATTCCGCATCGCAGATGAGATCTTCAAATCATGAATTGGAAAAATGATACGCGTCGATCCGGCGTAATTGCGGCGTTGGCTGCAGCGCTCCTGTTCGGTGCCGGGACGCCTCTGGCCAAGCTGTTGTTGCACACGGTCAGCCCGTGGTTGTTGGCGGGTCTGCTTTATCTCGGCTCGGGCCTCGGTTTGGCGCTGTATCGCAGGCTGAGCCATGCCCCGTCCGTCAGCTTGACTCAGTCGGACCGTGGGTGGTTTGCGGCAGCCGTACTGGCCGGGGGCGTGGTGGCGCCGATCCTGTTGATGGTCGGGCTGACGCGTATGCCGGCGACCAATGCGTCTTTGCTGTTGAACGCGGAAGGGGTTCTGACGACCTTATTGGCCTGGTTTGCCTTTCGCGAAAATTTCGATCGGCGCATCGCCCTGGGGATGCTGGCCTTGCTGGCCGGCGCGCTGGTTTTGTCCTGGCCGGGTCAGGCGCATTTTGCCGGTCTCTGGCCTACGCTCGCCGTGCTGGGTGCATGCCTGGCCTGGGGCATCGACAATAACTTGACCCGTAAAGTAGCGTTGACCGATGCGACCTGGATCGCTTCCATGAAAGGATTGGTAGCGGGGCCGGTCAATTTGCTGTTGGCTTTCGCACTCGGCGCGCATCTGCCTTCATGGCCCGGTATCGTGGGCGCCATGGCCGTGGGTCTGTTCGCCTATGGCGTGAGTTTGGTCCTGTTTATCGTCGGCTTGCGGCATTTGGGCACCGCCCGGACCGGGGCTTATTTTTCCATCGCTCCATTTTTTGGCGCGGCATTGGCGCTGCTGATGGGCGAGCCCGTTACCGTGCCCCTGCTGATCGCCGCGGCATTGATGCTGATCGGCTTGGTGCTGCATTTGACTGAGCGGCACCGGCACCCGCATCGCCATCATGCGCAAGAGCATGAGCACGAGCATGTGCATGACGAACACCATCAGCATGGCCATGATGTACCGGTGCCGCCCGGCACGCGGCACCGTCATTGGCACCGGCATGCGCCGCTCTTGCATGAGCACGCGCATTACCCGGATATGCATCACCGGCATGATCATTAAAGCATCGCCGTCCTGTGCTTCGTGCCGCCTGGCTTACATTGCCCTGAACTGATGTGCAAAAGCCCGGCTGACGGGCAGGCTCCGGCTGCACTCGCGCACAGCCAGGGTCATATGACCTGCGTCATCCCGGGTGGCCGACTCGATGCGTTTTGGGTTCACGATAATACTGCGGTGAACCTGGATCAGCGTTCCCGGCACCACGCGTTGCAACAATTCACGCAAGCTCAGGCGGATCAAACCTTCGCCGGCGGTGGTGACGACATTCAGGTATTTATCGGTCGCTTCACAATATAGAACCTCGCTCAGTGCGACCAGGCGCACGGTATTGCCGATTCCCAGATGCAGGGTTTCAAGCATGGCGGGGGCGGGGGCAGTCGCGGGCGATAGATGCAGGGCTTGTACCTGCGCCAGCAAGCTGGCCAGCTCGCCGACCGCCGGCACGCGCTGCCGCTCGGCGTAACGTGCTTGCAGGCGCACTACGGTTTTGGCCAGGCGCTCCAGGGTCGCGGGTTTGAGGATATAGTCGGCCGCTTGTTGTTCGAATGCCTGAATCGCGAATTCTTCGTAGGCGGTCACAAATACAATCAACGGCGCGGGCCTGGCTTCCGCTCCCTGATTGGGCCATTCATCGAGAACCTCCGCCGCGACCTCCAGGCCGCTTTTGCCCGGCATCCGGATGTCGAGAAACAACAAGTCCGGTAGATGCCGCAGCGCGAGTTCGCAGGCTGAAATGCCGTCGCCCGCGACCGCGACCACTTGCAGCTCGGGCCAGGTCTTTTCGAGCATACGTTGCAATGCCGCAGCCAGGACGGGTTCGTCTTCGGCGAGCAAAGCCGTCGGAGTAGATCTCATAAGCTTGTGTGGGGCAAAGTGAGGTGGATCGCCAAACCGGGTTCTTGCGCGCTGATAATCTCGATCGCGGCATGTGTGCCGTACAGCGCCCGCAAACGTTCGCGTACATTGCCGAGGCCAAAACCTTGATTCAATTCGCCGCGCTGGAAACCCAGGCCCGTATCGCGCACCACCAGCAACAGTTGGCCGTCGCACAGACTGGCGCTGACTTCGACCGAGCCGCCGTCGACTTTCGGCTCCAGGCCATGCTTGATGGCGTTTTCGACCAAGGGCTGCAGCAGCATGGGCGGAACCGTGACGGTGCGCAACGGCTCCGGAAGTTGCAGCGAATAGCTCAGGCGCGAACCCATGCGCAAAGACATCAATTGCAAGTAGGCGCGTAGCTGTTCGAATTCGTTTTGCAGGGTGATCTGTTCGGCGCGCGAGGCGGCCAGAGTGCTGCGCAAATAGGTGATGAGCTGGTCCAGCATGGATTGGGCGCGGGACGGATCGATCTCGATCAGCGTATGCAGGGTCGATAGCGTATTGAACAGCATATGCGGCTCGATCTGCGTCTGCAGCAGTTTGAGCTGGGCTTCCGCGGCCAGTCTTTGGGCCTGGGCGTGCGCGGCGGTTTCTTCGTCAAGCCGGCGGCGCGACCAGAAAAAATAATTGATGCAGATGGAGGCTGTAATTGCGATACCGATGGTGAAGGGCGATGTTTCAAGCAACTGGGTGGCCCAGTCATGCTCTCGCAATACGGTCGCCGCGATGATGGTGCCGATGACGTAACCCAAAGGTATGACGACAATTGCCAGTATCAGGTGCGACCAGGATGGCTTGGATAGATAACTGGTGCCGTACCGCGTCATTGTGACGGCACCGATAAGCCGATAGATGCCGAAAATCGATAAACCGATACATTCCGCGTGGACCAGCGTTGCCGTGAAATTGCCGGGATTGAGGGGAGCGAGCAAGACTGCAATGACCGCATTAAAAACGGCCACGACCAAGCCGATACGCAACCATTTATTTTTGCGTATCGACGTGATGGCGTTGCGGTTGAGGTAAGTTAGCCGGTGCATGCCGTCATTGTAAAGCTGTCGCTGTTCATTTTCCCGCATACAGGTCGCTCGGGCCGACCGCGCCGAGGTTTCCGCCAGCGCTCTGCATGACCCGCCAGATGCGCCAGGCGCTACCCATCAAGATGCCGTTCAGACTGCCCGACAAGAGGCCAATGACGATGGCGAAGACGCTGCTGCCGTGCAGCGAGGGCTGGACCGCCATCAGCACGGCAAGAATGTATTTGATTAAAAAGATGCTGATCATCCAGCATAACGGCAACCAGCTTCCCGGAAGTTGGAAAAGCTGGGTTTGCACCGAATACGTCACGTCGCGTCGCGCTCCGCGGTTGATCGCGATTGCAACGAAGACGGCCGCGGCGCATAACCAGGCCAAATAACTCGTTACCAAAATGGCATTCAGCTCGTTCAGCGATCCGCCGGCATGGGTGACAAACGCCGAGTAAATGCTGAACAGGAAGAGTGCGGTGAAGGCCAGCGGCAGGATGAAAATACGCCGTGCCGGCACGCTGCGCGGCCGGCTGCGCGAGATCCCTATAGCCACCAGGGCAAGCAATAAGAACATGACCCAGGAGGGCGTTTGTCGAATGATTTCTATCAGCATGATGATGGCTTCCGTTAGATGCTATTAAGTGTGGGGCAGGCGCTGGGGCGTCGGTCGCGCGGCGCCTTGAGTTACGGCTTTGGCGGGATATGTGCGGTGGGCTACGTATTTACCCGAATCATTGCCGGCCAATCCGCGTTTCTTGGTGTTTCTTCCGCTTGTGTGCCGCGTGCCGGTTCTACCGCCCGAGCGGCACTTCCTCCCGATAGTCCAATCAGCATCAGACCCGCGATGGATTCGGTCTGCGCTTGAAAAAAATACGGCTCGAGTGCGTTTGAATCGCTTGTCATGGCGCTTGGTGTCATCATTTCCTCGCGAAAGTCCGGCTCAGGCATTGGCATGGCGTGACTATCGCAAAGCAAACGGAAGGCGGCCAGCACAATGCGACCAACGGTCGAATGCGGGGGGCGAACGGTGATTTTTGGCGTGAGAGGCTTACCTATGGGGAGTGCCGCGGGTGTAGCAAAACCGCAAAAGGGCTAACCCGCAGATGCTCAATTTTGTTGCGCGCAGGCGTATCATCGACACCAGGGCCTGTTATTAGCGTGAACAGGCCCTAGCAGCCTTATATCGGGAGAAACCGTTTCAGATTGGCCCGCGCGGATGACGTTGTATATCCCCGCACAATGTCGCTCCAACCGCGGACCTTCCGAGAAGGTGGTCCGAATTGGCAGCCCCCGAATCTGACACGTTTATAAGTGAGGCGGCAACATGACATCCGATAGCACAATAAAAACTTTGCTCATCACCGACGATAGTCGTGTTTCGAGAATGATGATCCGCAGCTTTGTGCGGGCGGCGCAGCCGAACTGGGTGATTGTCGAAGCTGAAAGCGGGCCGGCCGCACTCGAAAACATCGCGCGCGGAGCCCCCGATTTCTGCACCATGGATATCAATATGCCCGGCATGATGGGCACGGAAGCGGTGCAATTGATACGCGAGCAATACCCTGAAATCAGAGTCGCCATATTTTCGGCCAATATTCAGGAAAGCATGCAACTCAAGGCCGTCGAGCTGGGCGCCAAGTTCGTGCCCAAGCCCGTTACCGAAAAAACCGTAGCGCAAGCCATTGAATTTTTCCTGGGGTAAGTTTTGGACACGATCTCCGAAATTCAAATGGAAGCCCTGACCGAGATCTTTAATATCGGGGCCGGCCGGGCAGCATCGAGCTTGAGCAGCGCGGTCGCCAGCACGGTCAAACTCTCGGTCCCGCGCATCGAGCTGTACCAGATCGAGGATCTCGACATCGACGCCCTCGGGCTCGGGCACAAACGTTTGGGCGCGGTGTTGCAGTCTTATGCCGGCCCATTCGATGCGCAGGCGATGTTGCTCTTCCCCGAAGAGAACGCACTCGAGATCGTGCGCGATATGCTCGGCAGCACCATGAGTATCGAAGATCTTTCCGAACTCGAACAGGAAACCATGTGCGAGGTCGGCAATATCATTCTGAATGCTTGTTTGTCGGCGATGGCCGATGTGCTGGGCGTCACTTTCGAAGCCACCTTGCCCAGCTATTCCGTCGAGAGTCTGGAGACACTGCTGCGGAATTCGATCGAAAATCCCGACCAGCCGCTGATGCTGGTGTTGAATATCGACATGATTATCGAAAAGCGAAACACGCAAGGTTTTCTGGCGTTTTTGCTGAGCTATCCCTCACTCGATATGTTGATGACCCATATCGATAGTTTTCTCGGAAAAATATGACTTCTGCGTTGATCCCGGGCGAAGAACGCACACATTTGAGCAAAATGTTGCCCCAGGTCGTCAACGTGATGAGTCTGGGGCTGATTCTGGTCGATGCCGAGCGTACCGTCCTGCTGTGGAATAACTGGATGCGGCAGCGTTGCAGCGTCGCGGTAAGCGAGCCGGTCGGGGTGAATCTTGAGGCTGTGTTTAGCGACGGCTTGCCGGGCGCTTTGGGTATCGCGATCGGTAACGCGCTGAAGTACGGTTTGCCCAGCCTCTTATCCAATGCCTTGCATGGCGCTGTTTTGCCGCTGTTCGATCACAAGAAAGGAGGCGACCATCCCGAGCGCATCCAGCAGAGCATTCATGTCTTGCCGCTCAAGGGCGATGGCGGCGAGCGGTACTGCGTACTGCAGATCAGCGACGTCAGCGCTTCGGTGGTGCGTGAACGAAAATTGCGCGCGCAGGCCGAAACGCTCAAGGAGCAGGCATTCACCGATGGGCTGACAGGGCTGATGAACCGGCGTCATTTCGATGAACGTTTCCCGCTTGAGTTTCGCCGCGCCAAACGCCAGCAAAGTCCGTTGTCGCTGGTTATGCTGGATATCGATTTTTTCAAAGCGTACAACGACCAATACGGTCATCCGAACGCCGACAAAGTGTTGATTACCGTAGCCCAGACTTTGCGCGCCACCTTGCCCCAGTCGGTCGAAGTGATTGCCCGTTACGGCGGGGAAGAATTTATTGTGGTGTTGCCCGATTGCGACGACAGCGAGGCCGGCATTTTGGGCGAAAAATTGCGCGCGGCGATTGAGAATATGCAGATTCCCCATGCGAGTTCCGACGTGGCCGGGTTTGTCACCATCAGTGTCGGTCTGGTGAGTTTGACGCCGGATGCGGCCAGCAGCGAACATTTGATGCTGGCTTCCGTCGACGCCGCGCTTTATATTGCCAAACACAAAGGCCGCAACCGCGTGTCGAGTCCGGCGCGACCCTGAACCGCCCGTGTGTATGCCATGTTTATGCCATGTTTATGCCGTGATTACGCCGTTATTATTCCGGCATTGATGAAAATCCGCACGAGCGAGTGACTATTTATGAAGGTGTCTGCCCGATATACCCGCACGGCCATGTTTTTTCATTGGTTAATCGCACTGCTGATTTTTCTGAACCTGCTGCTGGCCTGGACTTTCGATTTAGTGCCGGATGCCTGGGGCCGTCCGGCGGTGGATATACATAAGTCGATCGGTATCACCGTGCTGGGCTTGGCGCTGCTGCGCTTGCTGTGGCGTTTTGCCAATCCGCCGCCGGCTTTACCCGGATCATTTGCAAAAATCGAGCGGGCGGGAGCACATGCGGCTCATTTCGGTTTGTATCTGCTGATGATTTGTATCCCGCTATCGGGATGGTTGCATGATTCGGCTTGGCGCGACGCCGCGACCCACCCGATGCAATGGTTTTACTTATTTCAATGGCCGCGTATCGGTTTTATCATGAATCTCGATCCGCAATTGAAAGAACGGCTGCATCATTTATTTGGCAGTCTTCATGTCTGGCTGGCCTATGTACTCTATGGATTATTCGTGTTGCATGTCGCCGGTGCGCTAAAGCACGAATGGTGGGATCGTCAATCGGTCTTGCAACGCATGGTGCCCTGGGGCAAACCGAAAAACGACGATTTAAACTGAGGGTAAATCAGGCAGGTGCCTGGTTTGAAGCGGAGCGTCAGCCGCGGCACAATGCAATTTATTGAGCGATTGGAGGTCGTACACGTTAAACTCCATGGCTATTGAATTGGGGTTGAATCACCCGTGCGGCACTTTTGCCGCAGGATAGCTTGCTCGGCCGGTAACTTGTATCCATGTTGTAACAACTGGCATGGTTTGAAACATTGGCAGACTTCGCCTCTGCGCTGGCCGACACTGAGCTTTATATACTGAACGGATACTGTGTTGTGTCTTGACCGGTCGCCGTTCACTCTTTTGGAGTCGTTGATGAGAATTGCCCAGATTGCGCCGCTGACCGAGTCGGTACCCCCCAAATTATATGGCGGTACGGAGCGTGTCGTGTCCTACCTGACCGAGGCGCTGGTGGAGCTGGGGCACGACGTCACCCTATTTGCCAGTGGCGATTCTCAGACCTCGGCCAAGCTTGAAGCAGTATGGCCGCGCGCATTGCGGCTGGATCCGTCGATTCGCGACCGGATTGCGCCGCATATGTTGATGATGGAACTGGTACGCCGCCGTGCCGAAGATTTCGATGTGCTCCATTTTCATATGGATTATTACTCGTTCTCATTGTTCGGCCGTCAAGACACGCCATTCGTCACCACCTTGCATGGCCGGCTCGATTTGCCCGAACAACAACCGGTATTCGATACCTTCGGTAATGCACCGGTGATTTCGATTTCGGATTCGCAGCGCGGGCCGTTGCCTCAGGCCAATTGGTTGCAAACCATTTATCACGGTTTGCCGGAAAACCTCTACACGCCGCAAGCGGTCGAACAGAAATATTTGGCGTTTATGGGGCGCGTGTCGCCCGAAAAGCGTGTCGATACCGCGATTCGCATTGCCCAGCAGTGCGGCATGCCGATCAAGATTGCCGCCAAAATCGATTCCGCCGACCGCGAATATTTCGAAAAAGAAATCAAACCTTTGTTCGATTTACCCCATGTCGAATATATCGGGGAAATCAACGATCATCAGAAAGCCGAATTCCTCTCGGGCGCGCATGCCTTGTTGTTCCCGATTGACTGGCCGGAGCCGTTCGGCCTGGTAATGATCGAAGCCATGGCTTGCGGCACGCCGGTGATCGCCTACAAGCGCGGCTCGGTGCCGGAAGTGATCGATGAAGGTGTGACCGGTTTTATCGTGGAAGACGAAGCGGCTGCGGTTGCCGCGGTGGGGCGCCTGCATTTATTGCCGCGCGCCCAGGTACGGCAGCGTTTCGACCAGCGTTTTACCGCACGGCGGATGGCGCAGGACTACGTCAATGCCTACCAGGGTTTGTCGCCTGCTCAGCGGCATCCTCACTTGAAAGTGGTCGACTGAGCTTGCGTTGACCTTACCCCGGGGCGGATCGTGCGCCGGGGGGAGGCGAAAGCCGCCATGCGGCGTTCAAGCTACCTTTGCCGGGCCGCTTCCGGCCTGCAGCAATACCCCCGTCATACCTGGAGAACTCCCGCCGGATTTATTTCGGCGGTGCGTTGTCGCCCGATTTCGCGTGTTCTTGAACCGCCGGTGAATCCGTCTCGGCCAATGGTTCGGTCGCGACTTGCTCGGCCTGCAAGGCCTTGGGGTCGAGCGTCAGATAGGCGCGCCGTTGGGTGTCGGCGATCGGGATCCCTTGCTCGCGAAAACGCTGCAAAATACGCCGGTTGAACTCGCGCTGCACGGTCCAGCGGGTGCTGTCCTTGGCGCGAATTTGCCCGGAAATGGTGACCATCGCGCCTTCGACCACGTCGATCCCCCAATACTCAAAATCGTTCAATATCATGTCCGCGTAAGCCGGATCGACGCGCATGGCGGTGCCGATGTCGCGCAAGGTGGCAACCACCAGATCGATATCCGCGTCGTAAGCGACGCTGACCTTGACGGCGGCGTTGCCGATGCCGCGATTGGTATTGTTGACCGTGGTGACCGAGCTGAACGGTATCGTATACAGCGAACCATCGCCGCCGCGCAGGCGCACCGTACGAATCGACAAATATTCGACGGTGCCCGATACGCCGGCGACCGTGACGTTGTCGCCGACCTGCATGGCATTTTCCATCAACAGGAAGATGCCGGTGATAAAGTCCTGCACCAGCTTTTGCGAACCGAAGCCGAGTGCGACCCCGATAATACTGGCGCTGGCCAATAGCGGCGCCGTGTTGACCCCCAGTTGATTCAAGGCGGTCATGCCGACGATCAGCGCGATCACGATCAGCAGTACCGAGCGCAGCATGGGCAGCAAGGTACGCAAGCGCGCCGCCCGGATCCGGTCGTCGTTTTGGGTCCAGCGGTCGAGCCGGCGCTCGACCATGGCATTGGTGCTTTCCCAAATCAACAACGCCACCACGCAAGCGATGCCCACCGTGGTCCCCGCCGAAATCAGGCTTTTGCCTATCGCTCCCGCGCTGAACCAATGTAGTGAGTCGACCCCCCAGGCTTGCAGCATGATCACCACGGTAATCAGTGCGACCAGGGTCGAGACCACACGACGCAGCGCCGGATAATAACGATGCGCGCGCCTGACCACCGGCGACAGCTCGGCCGGATCGTCGCCGCGGTTGAAGGCGCGAGCAAGCGCGCCGAGCAGGATAATCGCGATAATGCGCGCTACCGCCAGAATGGCCACCGATTGCCCGAGTAAATCGAAGACCCGGGACAGGCCGTTTTTGACGTTGAGCGCCCAGGAAAACCAAAGCGCGACAATCAGGAAAATTGCCACGAAAGCCCAGATATCGGCAAGCCATGCGCCCAACATCGCCATCGACGGTTTGGTTTCGGTACGGCGCCGGATGACGCGGTTGATCGGCCGCCGATAACGCATTACCACCACGATGGCCAGGATATGGCCGATCAGTACCGCCAGACGCGAGATCGCGTCATGCGCGGCGTTACTCATGCCGAGTTCGGCGACGGCGTCAGCCAGCCCATTGCCCAGCACAATGATGCCGACGATCCACATCATCCACACTTGCAGGCGGTGTGCCGTGTGATCGGAAATTTGCAGCAGGCGCAGGCCGGGTGCTTCGGGGGCGGTGAGCAAACGCACAATCGTGAGCACCGTACGCACCACCAGATAAGCGTTGGTGATGGTTTCGATCACGTTGTCGGCGACGCTGCCGTCGTCAACCAGCAAAGACGGTAAAGTGGTCGCAATCAGGAAAAACGCGATGAGCGGCAGCAAGGTCAGGACGAAATGCGCCAGGATGGCGGGCAAGCGCTTGAGCAAATGCCAGTGGCTGCTGGCTGAAATAAGACCTTTGACCTGGGTGGCGGCGACTTTTTCACGTTTGTCCGCGGCGTCGGCGCTGTCGGGTTGATCTGCGCCGGCCGCCGCCGGGGCCTCTGGGGCCACGGTTTTGGCAGCGGGGGTTGCATCCGCGTCGGCGTCGGCGTCGGGAGCAACGTCTGCGACCATCGCCGCGCGCGTGCGGTCTTCGGCCTTGAGCGTCGCGTTGTCGGCGGCGTCGCGTTGTGCGTCGGCGGCGAGTTCGGGCTGGCTGCTTGCGGCGATATCGGCCGCCATTTTATCGTCGCGCTCGGCACGGGCGGCGAGCAGGCGCCGCGGGTGCCGCAATACGCGTGACAGCACCCATTCGCCGATCAGTGCCGCGAGCATCACGGCGGCGAGGGTCCACAGCGCGTTCCAGGTTTGGGCGCGTTGGTCGGGGCTGTTGATCACCTGATTGAGCCAGGTCGCGATGGCCGGAAAGCCGCGGAACAAGCCGCTTGCGCCTTTCGCTTCGATTACGGCTGAGCGCCCCCAATGGCTGGTCTGATGCACCAGTTGCGCGATCAGGCCATTTGAGACCAAGGGGCTGCTGGCAGCCGTGGCCGATGCGGCCGTCGCACCTGACGGCGCCATAATGGCGGCAACCAGCGGATTCATCGCTGGGGTGGCCGGATGCGCGGCGCTGGCGGCAACCTTGGGGGCCGGCGCGGCCTTGGTTTCGGCATGGTGCGCACTGTCGCTTTCATGTGTTGCGTGTTTTGCGCCAACGCCGCTACCGTCGCTAACGGCACCGGATGCGCCCGATGCACTTGATGCTTCGCCAGCCGAGGGTGCAGCGAGCACGCGCAGGGTGCTCTCCATGGCGGCACGCCGTTGCGGATCTTGCAGATTATCGAGTGCCTGGCGCGCTTGCACGGGGCTGAGAGCACTGGCGGGCGTGTCGCTCGCGGCAGCCGGGGCATCCGCCGCGGCATAAGCTTGATGGAGGCACAGCGCGGCGCATAGGCTCAGCGCGGTACGGAATAAAAATTTATGCATGCGGTCCTGTCAATGTAAGCAGCGCCAAAGCGCGTCGGCGGCCGATGGGTGGGGCGTGTCCTCGGCCCGGAGCCCATCCGGATTTGGCCCCCATAGCGGGGTCTGCCCAGATAGGACTGCGGGGGCCGCATGGAGTTCGATCCAATGCTTTAATTTGGGCGGCCGGCGGTGTCAGATAAGCCCCAAGCCGCCCGACCGGGGTGGCCCGGCCCAGCCCAGCCCGGCCCAGCCCGGCCCGATCTCATCGGTCCTGTCTAAACCAGTCCGGTCAGATAGTACACAGCGATCACAAAAAATACGGCCAAAGTTTTGATGATGGTGACCGCAAAAATGTCGCGATACGATTGTCTGTGGCTTAGACCCGTGACCGCCAGCAAGGTGATCACCGCGCCATTGTGCGGCAACGTATCCATGCCGCCGCTGGCCATGGCGACCACCCGGTGCAATACCTCCAGCGGGATTTGCGCGGCCTGCGCGCCTTTGATAAAGGTATCCGACATCGCGGCGAGGGCGATGCTCATGCCGCCCGAGGCCGAACCGGTAATACCCGCCAGCGAACTGACCGAAACCGCTGCTTTGATCAAGGGGTTGGAAATACTCTGCAAGGCATTGCCGACCACGATAAAACCCGGCAGCGCTGCAATCACGCCGCCAAAACCGTATTCAGACGCGGTATTCATCGAGGCCAGCAAGGCTCCCGCAACCGCTGCTTTGGTGCCGCCGGCGAAGCGCCCGCGCATCCGGCCGAAGGCGGTGACGGCCACCAGCACAATCCCGAGCAGCAGAGCCCCTTCGACGGCCCAGATGGCGATCACCGATTTGATCGGCGTGACCACCGCCGGATGCATGCCCGGCAAGGCATCCGGCGAGACGGTATAGGCTGCGCCGTACCAGATCGGGATCAATTTGGTGAGGGCGAAGTTCGCCACCCCCACCAGCACCAGCGGCGCGATGGCGAGCAGGGGGTTGGGCAAGCTACGCGATTCGATGCGCTCGGGTTCGTTGAGCAAGGCCGTGCCGTAACCTTCGCCGCTTGCCATGGCGGCGCGGCGGCGCCATTCCAGGTAACTCAGGCCGACCACGATAATAAACAGCGAGCCCAGCGTACCCAGCCACGGCGCGGCCCAGGTGGTGGTCTTGAAGAAGGTGGTGGGGATGATGTTCTGGATCTGCGGCGTGCCGGGCAGTGAATCCATGGTGAACGAGAAGGCGCCCAAAGCGATGGCGCCCGGCATCAGCCGTTTGGGAATATTGCTTTGGCGATAAAGCTCGGCGGCAAAAGGGTAGACCGCAAACACCACCACAAATAACGACACTCCGCCGTAAGTCAGGATTGCGCATACCGCGACGATCACCGCATTGGCCCGTCCACGCCCGATATATTTGATCGCGGCGGCGACAATCGCCTCGGAAAATCCGGACAGCTCGATCACCTTGCCGAACACCGCACCCAGCAGAAACACCGGGAAATACAGTTTGACGAAAACCACCATTTTCTCCATGAAAATGCCGGAGAACACCGGGGCGACGGCGGACGGATCGGTCAGCAGCACGGCCCCCATGGCAGCGAGCGGAGCCACCAGAATCACGCTATAGCCGCGATACGCGGCCAGCATCAGGAAGATCAGTGCGGCGAGCACGATAACAAATGACATAAGGTCTCCGGAGGCTTTTTTTCGTCAGCCACATCATGCCGCAACAGCGCGGCTTTGTCCTATTTAAGGCGGCGCTTGGCGGTAAATGCGGACGGCGCATGCAAGCGCGCGCCGAATTAATGAGGCAAATCGCCGCTATCATTAAAGTGCGTGAATGGAAACAAATCGACGCTGCAAGCTATTGTGGCGTCACTCAACCGCGCATCAACGATCTGCTGCGTGGACGGGTATCGCGTTTTTCATTGGATGCATTGGTCAATATCGCGACTGCTCTGGGTCAGCGAGTGCATATTGCATTGCAAGCGGCGTAAGGTCTAAACCTAAACCGCTTGCCAACCCTGGCCTAAACCGCCGGCACGGCCGTCAGCCGCAAACGCGTAATTTCCGAGGGCGCGCCCAAACGGTTGGGCGGGCCCCAGTAACCGGTGCCGCGGCTGGTGTACACCCACAAATTTTCCAGGCGTTCGAGACCGGCAATAAACGGCTGCTGCAGACGCACGAAAAAATTCCAGGGCAGGAACTGTCCGCCATGCGTATGCCCCGAAATTTGCAGCGTAAAACCCGCGCTCGCCGCCGCCGGCGCCGAACGGGGTTGATGCGCCAGCAATACTTTGACGGCGATATCGGCGGGCGCTCCGGCCAACGCAAGCAGGGGGTCGCTACGGTGGCTGGGGTCGAAGTTGCCGCCCGAAAAATCGGTCACGCCGGCGATCAACAATTGCCCCTGGCCGTGCTCCAGGACCACATGCTCATTCAGCAATACCGTCAGGCCCAAGCGCCTGAATTCGACCACCCATTCGGCTACGCCCGAATAATACTCGTGATTGCCGGTGACGAGGAAACTGCCATGCCGGGCGCTGAGCCGGGACAAGGGCTGGGTATGCGGACTCAAATCCATCACCCGGCCGTCAACCACATCGCCCGTGACAGCGATCAAATCGACTTCCAGGGCGTTGACCGCATCGACAATCGCGTCGATATAGTTGCGTTTGATGGTTGCGCCCACATGCAAGTCGCTGATCTGCGCGATGGTGAAGCCTTCCAGCGCCGGGGGGAGGCCTGCGATAGGCACGTCGACGGTTACAACCCGGGCACGGCTGCGAGCGTTAACCAAGCCGATCAAGGTCAGTACAACGGCGAAGAAGGCTACGCCGATGGCAGATCGATTGCGCCAGGCGGCAGAGATCGCAGGGTGATGCAGCAGCGTGGCTGCACTCCAGACGGCCAGCAAGGTCAGCTCGCGTAACAGCGCCAGCACCAGCAAAGAGGAAAATAAACCCAACGCCAGCATGCCGATCCAGGTCAGGGTATCCGCCACGCTGCGGCGTTTGATAAACCGGCCCAGCACGCCGAGAAACAGGCATAGATATAGCGCCGCCACGGCGCATAGGCCGATGCGCATGCCGCCGACGCCTAAATGCATATCGGGCACGAGCCTGAAGGCGAGGTAAACATGCAGCAGCAGGGTAATAAGCACAAAGGTGGCAAGAAAATTAACGCGACGCATAGGGGGCTAAAGAGGTCTTGAAGCAGGTTGGAGTCGGCGATGTCCGCACTGAGATCCTGAGTTGGAAGATCCGCGATGGAGTAATCGCTCGGAGGTCGTTGCCCCAGCGGCACTTCCTACCGGGCGCCGCCAAAGTGTGCTGGGGCGGCGCTCCGGACGGTCTCATCTCGGGCAAATTTCCAATTCAGGCACTATTAGCGTGAACAGGCCCTAGTGTAGCGCGATGCCTGCAACTGCGCCGGGCATACGTGAAAGCTATCCGGCGCCGCCTTGCCCTGCCTGGTGCGCTTGCCCGGCCGGCCGCTTAAGGCCGCCGGCCCCTTTGCTTGCGTCCCGCTGCGATAACTGATATTTTTCACGGCGCGACGGTGTGAACCGTTGCAACGTTCTCAGGGCGGGGTGTAATTCCCCACCGGCGGTAATGGCAGCAATGCCTAGCCCGCGAGCGCTTTCGGCCTTGCGCCGGAAGGTCAGCAGACCCGGTTTGATTCCGGGGCCGACGGTATAGTCCGGATAAAGAGAGAACGGGATCTTCCGCATCCGCCGGTTGGCGTTTGCGCGTCCCCGTTTGCCCTGTTTTTGTCATACAAACAGGAGCTTGAGTCATGAATCACCTTCGTTCAAATACCTCCGGCCTGCCGGAAACGCGTATCGCTTTTGTCCAGGCATCCTGGCATAAAGAGATTGTCGACCAATGCCGCGAGGCTTTTACCGAGGAAATGATGCGCGGGGGTTATGCGCAATCCAGCCTCGATTTTTTCGTGGTGGCGGGTGCTTTCGAAATCCCATTACAGGCAAAATTGCTGGCCAAAACCGGCCGTTATAGCGCTGTGGTGGCGGCCGGACTGGTGGTCGACGGCGGCATCTATCGCCACGAATTTGTCGCCCAAAGCGTGATCGGCGGCTTGATGCAGGTTCAACTGGAAACCGAAGTGCCGATGATTTCCGCGGTGCTGACACCGCATCATTTCCATTCCCACGACGAACATCAGCAGTATTTCAGCCGGCATTTCCTGCTCAAGGGAACCGAGGCGGCACAGGCCTGTATCAGTACCGTGGCGGCATTGCGGCGGCTGGCCCAGTTTGACGCCGAGGCGGAACCGCGGCCCGCGGCCTTGGCCTGCGCCTGATTGAGATTGGCGCGGCAAGTCTGAGCCTGCGCCGGCGGGTTCACGGCAAATTCACGGCAAATTCACGGCGGGTTCAGAAAGGAGCAGCCGGCATGCGAGCGTGTGCCGGCCGCGGATAGGCGCCTTAAACCGCCAGCACCTGTAGTGCTTGCGCCAGCGCCCCGCTGGGTGCGGCCAGTTCTTCCAGGATCGAAAAATGATTGTGTCCGGCGAGCAAATGTAACTCTATCGCTTCGCCCATCTCACGCACATCACGGGCGTAGTCCTCGCTTTGACGGATCAATTCGGGGCGCTCGGCGGCGCCGACGATCACCTGCGTCGGTACCCCGGCGGCAATATGGTGGCAAGGACTGAAAGCCGCGACTTCGCTGGGTGACAGGCGAAGTTTGTCGTTCAAATTCGATAAGCGTATCGGTTCGAGATCGAACAAGCCGCTGATCGCCAACACGCCGCTCACGGCTCGATGATTGCGGAAATGCGCAGCCAACTGGCCGCCCGCCGAATGGCCGGCCAGCACCAGTTTTCTGCCCTGCGGCAGGGTGCCGGATGGGCTGCCGCCGAATTCGCCATGGCTTTCCAGAAAGTGCAACAACTGGCCGATTTCGGCCACGATACCTGTCATCTTGGCTTCCGGGGCCAAGGTGTACTCGGCCAGCACCACGTTGAACCCAAGCGCCAGCGGTCCCGCGACGATAAAAGCGAAATCTTCCTTGCTGCGCGATTGCCAATAGCCGCCATGAAGAAACACGACCGTGGCGACGCCGCTGCCCTGTGGCGCGGCAAACCAGTCAAAGCGCTGGCGCGCCCGATTGCCATAGGAAATATCGCGATGGCAGGGGTATTGCACATAAGCGTCCTGGCTGCGCTGGATATAGGCGTCCATTATCTGAGCTGCATCCGGCACTGCGGCGCTGTTGTTATAGGCCAGATCCAGCGTGGCCTGGTCCATCCCGCGAAAAATCGTATGCATGAGAAGTGTGTTACCGCAGAAAAGGAGAGGAAACTGCCGACCCTGAATCTTGACATGCATTGATCCGGCGAGCACGTCGATGGCGTCGATGTTTACCCCAGAAAAGTTGAATGTTTTAAAACTTTCCCTTGCCGCGTACCCCCTCAAACAGGCATATCTACAGGCGCTAAAGGTGTTGCGGCAGATGACAGAGGGGGGTGTTTTGTAAGTATTTCTGACGGAATCGATCGATTTGGCGTGCTTATCCACTTCGGCAATAAATTCGCTTGTGCTTGTTACATCCGGGTAATTTATCGAGCGCCGGCCCGCACTAATATTCAATCGTCAACACAAGCCAACGAGGTTATTTCATGAAGACGAATAAACGCTTGATTTTGCCTGCTTTGCTCGGTGCGACTGCGCTATTTGCCTCCAGCCTGGCAATGGCTCATGTCGATGTCGGTATCAATGTCGGCGTGCCGGCTCCGGTCTACGTCGCTCCGGCCCCAGTTTATGTCGCCCCTCCGCCGCCGGCACCCTACGTGGTAGGCGGACCGGTCGTGGTGCTGGGCTGGCATGGCGACCGCTATTGGGATGGTCACCGCTACTGGTCGCGTCATGACTGGCAAGCGCGTCATCCGGGCCACTGGCGTTAAGCGCATTTGAAGCGGGTGCAGCACGTGACGAACGACGGTATTACAATGTCGTTCGTTTTGCACTCGTAAGGAAATTGAATGCGTTTTGGAAAGAAAGTCGTCGTGTCGCTCACCTGCATCGCGGGTCTGCTTGCTCTGAGCCCCATCGCTGCCAGTGCGCGGCCGCATCGCCATAAAGTGTGCCGGGTGAGCCATTCTCATCATCGCAGCCACCGGGTTTGTCACTGGGTGAATTAATCCAGTTGCACGCCTGCCGTGCGCGGCTCGCACCAATAATCCGGTGTAAATACCGGATTATTGGTGCGAGCCGCGCACTTTTCGTTAAACTGCACTGTATCGTCCTGACCCATGTCTTGACCCATGTCTTGACCTATACGCGCGGCGCTTGTGCGAGTCGTCAGTCCCAATGCGTCCCTCCATGCCGGCAGTGCTGTTCCTGCCGTCAGCTTCTTTTGTTATCAAGCCACCGATGTCCAATACTCATGAAATTCGCCCCGGCCAGTCGCACGAACTGCTGAAGGAACTCCATATCCTGACGCGTGATGGCCGTTTGAACCAGGACAGCCGGCGCAAACTGAAGCAGGTTTATCATTTATTCCAGTTTATCGAGCCGCTGTTGCAGGCTTTGCAGCAGGACGCCCAGGATGGCGCGGGTATCACGCTGGTTGACCATGGCGCCGGCAAGTCATATCTCGGGTTTATTCTGTATGACCTGTTTTTTAAAGAGCAGGCAAGCACCGGTCATATTTACGGTATTGAAACGCGCGAAGAGCTGGTGTTGAAGTCGGAAGAACTGGCGGCCCGTTTGGGTTTTCCCGGTATGTCCTTTCTCAATTTGTCGGTGGCGGATTCGATTACCTCGGACCGCTTGCCGCCCCGCATCGATATTGTGACGGCACTGCACGCCTGCAATACGGCGACCGACGATGCGATTCACTTTGCCCTGGAAAAGCAGGCCCGGTATATCGTGGTGGTGCCGTGTTGCCAGGCGGAAGTGGCCGGCGTTTTGCGCAAAAACAAAGGCCAGTCCTTGCATCATGCTTTGACCGAAATCTGGCGCCACCCGTTGCATACGCGTGAATTCGGCAGCCAGATCACCAATGTTCTGCGCTGTTTGCAGCTTGAGGCTCACGGCTATCAGGTGAATGTGACGGAGCTGGTCGGCTGGGAACACTCGATGAAAAACGAATTGATCATCGCCCAATATAAGGACCTGCCGCGCCGCCGCCCGGCGCAGCGTCTGGCGGAAATCCTGCAAACCTTGGGCCTCGATGAAATGCGCGAGCGCTTTTTTACCGGCGATGGCTTGAGCGCCGCGTTGACGGATACTGCGCCTGATGCGGCAAACCTGCCGGAGGAAACGGCTTAAGCAGATTGCCTCGGTGCCGCCGCTTGGCCGGTGCCGCCGCGGCGTGGTAAATCGCCCGGTTAAACCACGCCCGGTTAAACCGCTACCGCTCCCACGCCGTCAATCGATTTACCCAGCGTCGGACTGATTCATCCAGGCCTGCCATCCAGCATGTCCGAGTTCGCGCAGCGTGGCTTCATTGCGCTCATAAATGCCGGCTGCATCGGGGAAGGCCAGGACCGCGCGGTCTATGCTGGCCTCGCGCAGCAAGTGCAAGATGGGATAGGGCGCCCGGTTGGTATAGTTTTCGATGTCGTCGATTTGATTGTCGGCGAATTGGTAATCTGGGTGAAAGCTCGCGATTTGCAGCACACCCTCAAGCCGCATGCTGCGCAACAGTTGTTGTGCCAGATGCAGGCAGTCGTTGTAATCGGAAAAATCTGCCAGCGCATGGGGCAGAATCAATAGCGTTGTGTCGATTTCCTGTGCGTCGGAATCAGCCAGCAGGCGTAATTCTTGTTCCAGTTCCGTCATCACATCGGCAAAATTATCCCGCTTGCTGACGACGTAGCGAATTTGCTGTTTGACGTAGACGGCTTTGGCGAACGGGCATAAATTCAGGCCGATGACCGCGCGCGTGAGCCAATGCCGGGTCGCAGCCAGGACGGCTGCGTCGTTGATCTCGGAGTTGGGGAGAGAAGACATCAGCGCGCTCGGACAAAAACATCATTTTACCGCGAGCGGTACAGAAACCGGCAGCCCGATTTGCATTGACAGCGGACTGCCGGTGCCGGTGTGTTAAGGCGCTACGAGAGCAGGCCTGGGCGCTTCATGCGTGGCTTGAACAGCTTGGATTCGAGGTCACGCTCGCCGGATCAAACGCAGTACCAGCAGCAAGACTACGGCACCCAAGGTCGCGGTAATGATGGACGAGAGAATGCCGCCGCCGATACTGATACCCAGGACGCCCGCGAGCCAGCCGCCGATCACGGCACCCACAACGCCGATCAGGATGTCCCACAGCAAGCCGAATCCGCCGCCGCTGACCAAGGTACCCGCCAACCAGCCGGCTACACCACCGATGATCAGCCAAAAAATAATGCCGTGTGCCATTGTTGTCTCTCCCGTTTAATAATGAGGCTTCAGGTACAGCCGCCCCGGTTAATCGATTAACGACCCGCCAACGCCACGCTTGATCACCCGCCAAGCGGGCGATTAACGAGCGCAATAAAGTTGCTGCCTTTGCTCAGAGCCTTCCATCTCGAAATTAGTTCCAGCTTGCCGGTTCAGCACCGACACAATGCCTGGAATAGGTGGCTCCGGCTATGCGTTTAACCAAATTTAACCTTGCTTGCGCTGAAAATGCCGCATTCAAGCGCCGGCCCACCCCGGCAGATAACGTGCCTGCTCGGTGCGCGCCAGCTTGATGGCTTTTTTAAGGGCGCCGGCAAAATCCTGGGTCAACATGTCCGGTTTGAGCTTGCAACGGAAAAAGTCGGCCCATAAGAATTCGCTGAACGGCATCGAGTCCTTGGCAAAAGCACCGGCCACCCGTGCCTGGCCCGCCAGGCTGCGATAAGGGTCGTTCTCGAGCTGCGTCAGGTGGCGCGGCAGCGCCTCATAGTCGTGCCGGGTACCGTTCTGGTCGTAGGGATGCACCCACTGGTGGAAGTCCATGACCCGCCAAAACTGCGCCGGTTCAAGCCAGGACAGGTCTTTCAGTACCACCAGCCAGATCGACTTGACCCCTTCCTGAATCAAGGCCAGACCCAGATGATGATGGTCCACCACGTAGTGGACGCCGCCTGGACCCAGGATGCAGGGAAACCAGTGGCGCGCGAGGAGGTCTTTGCGCGCCTTTTTATCCATTTCATTCCACTGTTTGCGTTTTTCCAGCACTTCGGCATAACCGACCGTCAGTTGCGTGGGGCGGAGGTCGCTGAGTTTTGCGCTGACCAGCGGACGATACACTCGGGTCATGGATATTCCTAAAATGAATGTTAGAAGCCGCCCTGCACGATTTGGACCATCAGCCAGAGATTGGCCACCGTAATCACGGCAAACAGGAGCCAGGCCAAGCCGGCGGTAAGCGGCGTATTGGTGAATGCGCCCATCAGCTTGCGCTCGCCGGTGAGGCGTATCAGGGGGTAGAGCGCAAAAGGCAGTTGCAAGCTCAGCACCACCTGGCTGAATACCAGCATCATGCCGATGGCATGTTCACCCAACCATAAAACCCCGATCAGCGCCGGCACCAAGGCCAGCGTGCGGGTGATCAAGCGCCGTTGCCAGCAGGGGATCTTCAGATCGAGAAAACCTTCCATCACGATCTGCCCGGCGACCGTGCCGGTAAACGTCGAGCTTTGTCCCGAGGCGAGCAAGGCCACGGCAAATACCACCGCCGCCATACCGGTGCCGACGATGGGGATCAGCAAGCGATAAGCATCGTCGATTTCCGTGACCTGGGTATGGCCGGCCGCATGAAAGGCCGCGCCCGCCAGGATAATGATGGCGGCGTTGATGATCAGGGCCAGCGCCAGAGACGACAGCGTATCGATGCGCGACAGGGAGATCGCTTCCTGTTGGCTGGCGTGATCGCGTTTGATTACCCGCGTTTGCACAATCGAGGAATGCAGGTACAGATTGTGCGGCATGATGGTCGCCCCGAGGATGCCGACGGCCAGATAAACCGGCTCACGATGGGTCAGCATCGGCCGCGTGGGCAGCAAGCCATGGATCACATTGGACCAAACGGGACTGACGAAAAATAGTTCGATCACCAGCCCCAGGCCGATGGTGGCGATCAGCCCCAGGATAATGGCTTCCAGATGGCGGAAGCTTTTACCTTTCAGGCCCAGTACCAGCAGCGTATCGAACGCGGTCAGCACAATACCCGTGACAATCGAGCAACCCAGTAATAAATGAAAGGCCAGTGCTCCACCCAATACTTCCGCCAGGTCACAGGCGATAATGGCGATTTCGGCCAGCAGCCATTGCGTGCGCGCGACCGCGGGCGAGTAACGGGCGCGGCAAAGCTGAGCCAGGTCGCGTCCGCTGGCAATCCCGAGGCGCATAGCCAAGCACTGCAGCACCATGGCGGCGAGGCTGGACAATACCACCACGAACAATAATTGATAGCCGTATTTGGAGCCGGCTTCAATGTCGGTGGCCCAATTGCCGGGATCCATATATCCGATCGAAATCAGTAATCCGGGGCCGGCGAATTGCAGCAGGCGTTTGAGCCATGTCGCCTGACGGTTGATTTCAACCGTGCCTTTGACTTCGGAGGGGCAAAATGGCGCGGTTGCGGTGGTGGGAAGTTTAAACTGCAATTTTGAGCCTTATTCAAACGATGAAAATCCTGGCGCGGACCCCATAACGGAGCCGGGGTAAATGCCGGCGCAACCTGCGAAGTATGAAATTGCCGCAGCATTAGCACAAGTATCATGATAAAAATCAATAGAAAAATCACCCGTGGCGTGGCGGCACGATGGCATTTGTCAATTTTATTGAATTAGGCGCATAGTGTTTCATCGACTAAAAACGCTCCCGCCAGGCCGAGTTGAAATGATTCAAAAAATGCTAATCTCGCTTGAGGGAACCGTGACTGACCGGGTCGACCTGGGCATTTTTGCGGTGGATCGCGAGATGCGGGTTACGTTGTGGAATCGCTTTATGCAATATCACAGCGGTACTTCCCGCGAGCAGGTGCTGGGAAACAAGTTATTTGAGGTTTTTCCGGAACTGCCGGAAAAATGGCTGACCAAAAAACTGGAGAGCGTATTTCTTCTCGGTACTTTTTCCTTTATGTCATGGGAACATCGTCCCTATTTATTCCGCTTTTCGCATAGCCGTCCGATTACCAGTTCAATCGATGCGATGCGCCAGAATTGCACTTTTTTCCCGGTCACGGAGGGCGACGGCAAGATTTCCTCGGTATGTATCACTGTGACCGACGCCACGGATATCTGTCTGGCGCAAAACGAGGTCAAGCAGCGGGAGTTGCTGGTCAAACGGACACTGGACGAGTTGACCCTCAGGAATCAGGAGCTGTCGGAACTCAACGAGAAACTGGCGCAGGCGCACCTGCAGTTGATGCAATCGGAAAAACTCGCGGCCATTGGTCAACTGGCCGCCGGGGTGGCTCACGAAATCAACAATCCAGTGGGTTTTGTCCTGTCTAACCTCGGTACGCTGGCCCAATACACCACAGAATTGCTTGGGGTGATCGACGCCTACGTGGAACTGGAGCCTCACGTGGCCGAGCCGACGCGGGAGCAACTCATGGCCTGCCGTGAACATACCGATCTGGATTACTTGCGCGAAGATGCACCGGTACTTCTGCGTGAATCGAAAGAAGGGCTGGTGCGGGTGCGCGACATCGTTTTAGGTCTACGCAATTTCTCGCGTATCGACAACGCGCATTTATGGGAAGTCGCCGATCTGCATCAGTGCATCGAATCGACCTTGAATATTGTCAACAATGAAATCAAATACCGGGCTGAATTGGTGCGCGACTATGGGGTTGTGCCGGGGGTTGAATGTATTGCGTCGCAGATCAACCAGGTGGTGCTTAATCTGGTGATCAACGCAGCGCAGGCCTGTTCGGAGGTCAACGGAAAAGATGGAGAAAACGGCATCGGGACCATCACTATCCGCACGGGAACGGTTGGGACCCCGGTGGCTTCGGTCTGGTTCGAAGTCGAAGATAGCGGCAGCGGGATTCCGGCTGAGCGCCTGAGCCGCATCTTCGAGCCGTTTTTTACGACCAAGCCGGTTGGACAGGGAACCGGCCTAGGATTGTCGGTGACCTACGGCATCGTGGCCGCTCATCATGGGCGCATCGACGTCGACAGCGAAGTGGGCCGTGGTTCCCGTTTTCGCGTGACGCTGCCGATCGTCCATCTCCCCACGGAAGCAAAGGAATAGATCGAGCCCACGTTTCCGGCCGATATGGCTAACGGCCTGCTTTGTTTTACCCCTGCAAAGTCGGCGGTTTGGTATCGAACGACGGCGCAATGCATGACCACAGCGACAACAGCGACAGCGTAGTCAAATAGGCGGCGCCAAGCTGTTGACCTTGCTGCAAGGCGGCGCTGTAATTTCCCGCTTCCAGAAACTCGGCCACCCATAACAGGGATCCCAAAGCCCCTTCACGCTCGACAATCGCATCGCGAATGACGTCGCTGACCGGCAGGCGTGAGACAAAGGTACGTGCGTCGACACCGCGCGGCACGTGGATCAAGGACAGCATCCCGGTCAAATAAGCCGCCTGGTGCAGATCGCCCTGCTCCGGCATCAATTCCTCGGCGGCGAGCTCCATAAAGCGGGCGCGTTGATCGACCAACTGGATCAGCGGATCGGCTTCGGCCGAAACGGCTTCCCGGATACCGTAAAGCAAGATGCAGCACCAGCGCATCAAACGGCGCCTGCCGACTGTTATGAGCGCTTGTTTGATCGAAGATATACGCGAGCTGCGCACATGCAGGCGGTCGTTGATCGCGGCCAGATGGAGCAGGTTGACTACCAGTTCCGGGGTGTCCTTGAGCTTAAGTTCGATCTCGTCATCGGATGCTTCTTTGTTGATCAGGTCCAGGATTTTGAGTACTGAGGTGAAATAGGACGGCACACTATTGGCGACGAACATTTCCGGCTTTGAAAAATAGCCGCCTTGAAACAAATCGCACCCGGCTTGCAGCGCAATGGCATGCTCTTCACGCTGCTCGACTTTTTCCGCCAACACCAAGCGTCCGGCGCGTTTGAAACGGCCCAGCAGAGTGTCGATTTCATCGGGCGCAACATTGGGCCAGCTGAGTTTGACGATGTCGACGTGGGAGAGAAACGCGTCCACCTCGGGGGTGATTTTCCGGACATCGTCAAGCGCGATCCTGAAACCCATGTCGCGCAAGACGTCGCAGCGCAGACCCAATTCCTGGGTTAATGCCTCATCCCTGAGGATTTCCAGTACAAATTGCGAGGCAGGCAGGACATTGACCAAATCAGAGAAAAGAAACTCGCTGCTGCATTTTAGAAAGCCGTCGGCTTCGCCCAGCATCAATTGGGTACCGAATACGGAAACTGCCCGCTTGATAATTGCTACGGTACAAGCCAGACCGTCTTGTACGGTCTCAGTGTCGACATCGCGCTCTCTAAACAAAAGTTCGTGGGCCACTACGGCGCCCGCCTTATCCATAATTGGCTGGCGTGCCAAAAACGTTTTGTTTTCCATACTGACAATCCCTATCGCTACGAATGACCCTGATGGGTCCAACCGTGATTCATGTGCCAGCGACTCGGCCAGGCGATGCAGGATGACATGCGTTCAAGCGGCATGCTCATCTGCGCTGGCGTGTGATGCTCCGAGATGGCTCGGTCGAGCTGGTCGAGGCGCTTAGAGGATATCACGCATGGGGCGTTTCCATTTCAGCCAAAACGTCTGTGTTGGCCGCCGCCGCTCGGACAAGCATGAAATTAAACGGCTGAAACACTGCTGGATGCCGACTTTATCGCCTGCCGATTTCGCCACAAAAATGGCGTGTGATTGCGGCCTGCCCCGGTCTTTGCCGGGAAAATTTATCCATCGTACGATTAATTACATGAGATAAGCTTAAACTACAAAAACAGAAATTTTATTTTAAGGCGAACAATTCATGATCCCTATTGTCGATGGTAATGGCATTTCTGTGGAATTGACGGAGCAGAAAATCGGTTGCACTGGGTGTCGTAGTGATCAGGAATTCGAATTCGATTTCGAATACGCTTACCAGCCTATTGTTCATTTCTCAAGCCGCTCGATTTATGGGCATGAGGCATTGGTGCGCGGCCCACAAGGAGAATCGGCATGGTCCGTGCTGGAGCGTGTGAATGACGCTAACCGTTATCATTTTGACCAAGCCTGCCGGGTGAAGGCGGTGGCTGGTGCGGCTCGTCTTGGGATGAAAGAATTTCTATCGATCAATTTTTTACCGAATGCGGTGTATAACCCGGCGGCGTGCATACGTACCACTTTAGAAGCCGCTCGGATACATAATTTCCCGTGTGAGAAAATTATTTTCGAAGTTACCGAAGGTGAAAAAGTGCAGGATCGTCCGCATTTGGTGAATATTTTCCGTGAATACCGCCGCTTTGGTTTTCAAACGGCGATTGATGATTTTGGAGCCGGTTATGCAGGGTTGAATTTATTAGCTGAATATCAACCCGATATCATCAAAATTGATATGGAGTTAGTCCGCGATATTGACCGAAATGTGCCACGGCAGACCATTGTTCGCGGTATCGCGTCGATCTGCCGCGAACTCGGCGTGAAAGTGCTTGCAGAAGGAATCGAGACGCGCGCCGAACGTGATTTTCTCTCTTCGCTGGGGATAGACCTGATGCAGGGATATTGGTTTTGCAAGCCGGTGTTCAAAGGACTGGGGCAAGTCGCGCCCTCCGCCTGGGACTGATTCAGGCAAGCCCGTAAGGCGCGCTGGAAGTATTGCAAGAAGACTTATTGCGGAACGCGTGTATACACTGGCCAAGCACTAGCCAAGCGATGCCATAATCAGAGAAAAATGGAGCCAACATCGATATCGGAACGTTTCCTCGAACTTGGAGAAGGAGCGTTCATGTCCGTTGACGGATAAGACAGCCGCACTGGTGTGGCGGTTTGAACGCCATACCGAGATGGGGACTATCACGGCAAAACACATATTTGATCGATTTTCCACACGGGTCGGTGACCTCGTGTTGGGTGCGGAAGCCAAACAACGCGTGCGCTTGCGCCGGACGCTGGGGGCTGCTGCGATCTATGTTTTTTTTGCCGCGCTGATTGCGGTGAATGTGCATATCGGCCTGGCCAATTTCAGCCCGCAGTTTGCCTGGATCTTTTTTATCCTGTTTTGTTTGACGGGTTTCTACATCGCCATTCGCAGCGGTTGGAGCCTGCGCTTTCGCGACCCGGCAATGACCACGGCTCAAATGGGCATGGCAATTACCACCCTGGCGATTTTCTATTCGTTCAATCCGGCCATCCGCGGTGGTTTTTTGGTGATTCAAGGCCTGGTTTTGGTGTTCGGCGGTTTTACCTTGACGCCCTCCCGTTGCCGCCGGCTTGGCTGGTTCGCCGTGGCCGCCATGGGCGTGTCGATGGCGCTCTCGGCAATGCGTGCGCCGCTGGTTTTCGCGCCGCGTATCGAATGCCAGTATTTTTTGTTTAGCGTGATTGTGTTGCCGGCCATCGCATCCCTGTCCGGCCAGCTCAGTGCGCTGCGGGCCAACTTAAAGGCGAAAAATCGCGCCTTGCTCGAAGCGCTGGCGAAAATCAATCGTATCGCCATCGAGGATCAATTGACCGGTCTGCCGAACCGGCGCCATGTACAAGAATTATTGGCGCAGGATGCGGAAAGTATCCGGCTCCACCCGCACCGCTCTGTCTGGTCATGATAGACATCGATAACTTCAAGCGTATCAACGATACCCGAGGCCATGCGGCCGGCGACATCGTGCTGCGCCGTTTTGCCGAGTTGGCGCGCGGTCATTTACGTGTCGACGATGTCCTCGCCCGTTGGGGCGGTGAGGAATTTCTCCTGGTGTTGCCGGCCACCATACCCGAGGCCGGCATGGTGGTGGAACACTTGCGCGTGCTAATTTCGCAACACCGGGATTGGCATGATCACACGCCGTTGCAGGTTACCTTCTCTGCTGGAATTGCAAACCATGAGCCTGGGGAATGCATGGAAAAGACCATCGAGCGGGCCGATGCCGCGCTCTACCAAGCCAAGGTGTCGGGCCGCGACCGCTGGCTCACCGCTTAGATCAACTGGGCTTGGCTGTGCCGCTCTGCGGGTTCCAATCGCCACCACCACGTCGCCCATGGTTCGGCCGGCTTTATCGACCAACGCGGCTTGTACCGCCGGATAAATCGATTGAAGGTGGCTTATTTTTTTCTTTTGCCATGCGATGTTCCGCCGCGTAATGCAGGGCGACATCCAGGGTATCCATAAATTCTCCGACCTTGATCGGCTTGGTCAAATAACGGAAGAACCCGGCTTTTTGCCCCTTCTCGATATCGAGTGGCACTGCGTTGGCCGACAATGCCACCACCGGGATGTGCGCCGTAATGGGATCGTTATGCAAAATTTCCAAGGCGTCAAAACCGCTGAGGCCGGGCAGATTGATGTCCATCAAGATCATATCCGGCTGATGGGCTCGAGCCAGTTCGATGCCCTGATGCGCATCGATGGCACTCAACAATTTCAAATCGTTGCGGCGTGCAATCAATTGTTCGACCAGGATCAAATTTGCCGGATTATCTTCGACGTAGAGCAGCGTGCTTTGTGGCGGCAAGGCATGGGCCGCGACCGAGTCGGCTGGTTCGCCGCCGTCGCTGCCAAATACCAGACGCGGTGCGCTCGAGGCGATAAATTCGACCCAGAATTCACTGCCGACACCCACCGCGCTGGTGACGCCGATCTGACCACCCATCAGCTCGACCAATTGTTTGGTCACCACCAAACCGATCCCCGTACCTTCGATGCTGGCATCTTGACCCAGCCGATTGAATAACTGGAACAACTGCGTTACCTGCTCCGGCGCCAAACCGACACCGGTATCCTTAACCACGACTCGTACCCGGTTTTCGCTGCTCATCGCACACGAGACCGTCACTTTGCCGCCGACACGACTATATTTGATCGCATTGGACAGCAAGTTGATCATGACCTGCTTGACCCGGGTCCGGTCGGCCTGCACATAAAAGGAGTTGCCCAGGCGCGGAAAGATCAACTGTATTTGACGCTTTTGCGCTTGCGGTTCGATCATGGCGTGACAATCCTGCAGGACTTCCGCCAATGCCATCGATTCCTTGGACATCGTGACCTTGCCCGATTCGATCATGGCCAAATCGAGGATTTCGTTGATCAGATGCAATAGATACCAGCCCGCTTGCAAAATCTGGTCTATCGATAATTTTTGCGCGGCTGTGGGCGGCGGGGTGTCGGATGCCATCAATTGCGCAAATCCGAGCACCGCGTTAAGCGGCGTGCGCAATTCGTGACTCATGCTCGAGAGGAATTCCGATTTTGCCAGATTGGCTTTCTCCGCCAAGGCTTTGGCATTTTCCAGTTCGACGTAATTTTCCTGCAGGGTATGTTCGAATAGCTTGCGCTCGGTAATATCCCGGGCCGCCGCAAACACCCCTTGCAATTTACGCTCGCGGTCGTGGAAGGTCGTCACGTTATAAGAAACCACGGTTTCCTTGCCGCCTCTGGCGCGTGCGGTCAACTCGTAGTTGGTTACCTTGCCTTCACGCAGCACACGGGTAATCGCGGCCGCCGCGCGCTCCGGATCGGTAAAATGGTTTTTAAACGGCGAGCCGATCAATTCGTCCCGGGTACAGTCGGTGAGTGCTTCCATTTGCTGGTTGACGTCGCTGATGATGCCCAGCGGATCAGTGGTAATCAACGGGTCGATATTCGATTCGATCAGCGAGCGGGTGTAAAACTGCTGGTCGCGCAGGCGCTGATCGAGCAGTGCCTGTTTCGCCTCGACCAGTTTGCGTGCGGTGTTATCGGTGCCGATCAGAAGATAGCCGATGACCTTGTCGTCCACGTCGCGCAGCGCCGTGACCGAGACGATTGCCGGGAAGCGGCTGCCGTCCTTGCGGATATAGGTCAACTCATAGATATCTTCGATGCCGCGCGACGCCTTGAATACCAGCGCCTCGAACCCCGGGGTAATCGGTGTACCCAGTTCCTGGCTCAGAGCCTCGGCCCGTGCGATGACTTCTTGCGCGTCGGAAATACCGGCCGGCGTGATTTTATCCACCACGTCGATCGCCATATAACCGAGCATACGTTCGGCACCGACATTGAAAATCTGGATCACGCCCTGGGCATCCGTGGCGATGCTGGAAAAATAGGCGCTGTTGAAAATGGCATCTTGCAGCGCGCCGGATTTGAGCAGGGGTTGGGTTACCGCTTGCTGCGCGTGATCCCCTGCCCGCCGCCCTCGAAAAACACGTCGAAATCGTACATAGAACCTGATCTGCAGTCCCAGCGAAAGCAATACACCGATACCCGTCACGGCCGGGACCCAGAGCGGGTATGCCGCATTGCCGAGTGCCGGACCGGCAATCAGGAACAGCACGGCCAGCGTTATGCCCAGTCCGGTTAACATCAGCCGCTCAAGCGAGATTTTTTCCGGTGTGCTCATGATTCAGACCTCATGGAGATACTTTAGCGGGCCCGGCCGAGATCAGCGCGGCGCGGCAGTGAGCAACTTCAACCGGCGTCTACAAGCTTATCCACGTGCCTGAGAAAGAGGCGGTTCATCCTCGGCATCGACTTCCTCGAAATCGACCAGTTCGGCACCGTCGAAGTCCAATCCGTGCAAGCGCCAGTAGTGAAGAAAAGCTTCTCGAATATTGGCTCTTAGCGTCTTGTTATCCCAGGGTTTGGTATAAAAGCGATAAATTGAGCCGCGATTGACGGCTTCCAGAATCGATTCGAGGTCTGTTTGAACCGTCAGGACGATACGGAACGTATCCGGATAAAGGTCTTTCACCCGATCCAAAAACAGGGTGCCGCTCATACCTAACATGCGCTGATCGCACAAAATGACTTGTACCGGATTGAGCGCCAATAATTCAAAACCTTCCGCGGCGGAGGATGCCGTCAGGATGTGGTAACCGTCTTGTCGCAGCACGCGCCTTAATGCTGTCAGGACGCTGGGTTCGTCATCTACCAGCAGCAAAGTTTGTATTTGCAGCGGCTCTTCTTCGGCGGCCGGCGGCAGGCATTTTTCGTCGTCGCGCATCCGTTCCAATGCATCGCAGGAGACGGCTTGACTGAAATAGAAGCCCTGCATCTGATCGCAACGGTGGCGCCGCAAATACGAAAGTTGGGCGGCTGTTTCAACCCCTTCGGCAATCACCTGCAACTTCAGGCTATGTGCCATATTGATGATAGCCAATGCGATGGCGGCGTCATCCGGATTGGTTGTGACTTCGCGGATAAACGCGATATCGATCTTCAGTTTGTCGATGGGGAAGCGCTTCAAGTAGGCCAGGCTGGAATAGCCGGTGCCGAAGTCATCGATCGAGATTTGAATTCCCAGTGCTTTCAGACGATGCAACTCGGTGATGGCCTGCTCGGTATTGAACATCAGCGAGCTTTCCGTCAGTTCCAATTCCAGGCAATCCGGCTCAATATTATTCTTGCGTATGGCTTCGAGAACAACTTGCTCCAGATTACCTTCAAGAAATTGCCGTCCGGACACGTTGACCGAAATGGGAATCGGTCCGGCCCAGCTATGGGTCCATAGCGCAAGTTGCCGGCATGCGGCTTCAATGACCCAGGCGCCCACCCGCACAATCAATCCGGTTTCTTCCAGCAAAGGGATAAATTCCCCGGGGGATACCATGCCGTGGCCTGGGCGTACCCAGCGTATCAATGCTTCGACGCCGACCATCCGTCCGGTATTGATCTGAAGTTTGGGCTGGTAATACAGTACAAATTCTTCATTCTCGATCGCTTTGTGCAAAGCATTTTCAAGTTCCAGCCGCGCCAGCACTTGCAAATTCATGTCCGCGGTAAAGAAGCGATAAGTATTGCGTCCGGCTTCCTTGGCTTTGTACATTGCCGTATCGGCATATTTGACCAAAGTTTCGGGGTCGCGTGCGTCGTCGGGATAAAGCGTAATGCCGATACTGGCCGTGATGGATGCTTCAAAACCGCGCAAATCGAACGGGTGACGCAGAACCTCACGGATTTTGTTGGCCACCACGACCGCATCCAACTGACTGTGCGGAATAATCAGAATCAGTGCGAACTCGTCACCGCCAAGACGCCCCACCGTATCCCTGACCCGCATGCATTGCGCCAGGCGATCGCAAAACTGCCGCAATAATTCGTCTCCTATGGCATGACCCAGCGTGTCGTTGATGTTTTTGAAGCGATCGAGATCGATAAACAGTACGGCCAAGCGCCATTGATTTTGTTCCGCTTGAGCCAGTGTTTTGGCGAGCGTTTCGTAAAATAGCGTGCGATTGGGCAAACCCGTCAACGGATCGTAGTGCGCCAGGCGTTGCAGGCGCCGATGGGCATCTTTGCGCTCGGTAATGTCGCGCAGAATCACGATAATGACCCAGTCATCGCCCCGCCGTTGCACCTGGCGTTGCAATTCGGCGGCGAACTGGGTACCGTCTCGCCGGCAGGCCACGACCTCGAATAATCCGGAAGACTGCCCGGTTGCGATGGTTTCGTCATACCGCCGTTCCAGCGTTTCGCGGCTGTCGCAGCTTAAATCCATGGGTCCCAATGCGTAGAGTTCCTCACGCGTGTAGCCAAACATGCGGCAAGCGCTGTCGTTCACATCGATAAACAGCATGGTGCTTCGATTCAGCAGGAAAATCGCATCGGCGGTCAAGTTCATCGCTTGACGAAAGCGCTGTAAATCGGCGGTACGTTCCAGTACGATCTGTTCCAGCGATTCGCTGTAATTTTGGATGGCCTGATGCTGCAAGCGGACTTCCAGCATATTGTGAATCCGCGTTTTCACCTCGACAATATCGAACGGTTTGCCGATGAAATCCTTGGCTCCGGCCTGCAGCGCCCGCACTTTGTGATTAGGCTCGGCTGTGATGACCAACACCGGCACATAGGAATCCGCGTCAAGTTTTTTCAACGCTTCCATCACTTCAAACCCATCCATACCGGGCATCTTCAAATCGAGCAGGATTAAATCATATTGATGTGTTTGATGCAGGCGGCACACCGCAAAAGGATCCGTCGTTGAAGTGATACAGCTATAACCTGCCCCGGCCAAAATCCGCTCCAACAAAAGAATATTGGCGGGCTGATCGTCGACGATCAGAATGCGGGCGCGAAGAAAGTCTGCTGGGGTTAATCGCATTTTTTACCGTGCCAAAATTCAACTGACCTGACTGATTCCAGCCACGGTTGCGCGGTGTCGGAAAACTTGTTACGGGCGGATAAGCTGATATATGTGCGTATATGCGTAAGGATATGCGCAAGGAAATGCACGCGTTCGAGCATATCGGTCATCAAGCGCTCCCGGTTTTATTGCGTGTTGCGGATCCCGCCACACGGTATTTTTGGAGTGAGCTCGATTACCAGCAATGCCTTGTCGAGCGGACGCTTAAGCCATTAAATGCCGGCCGTAACGAGAAGGTTGCGGCGATGTGATTAATGTTTTGGACAGTTATTTTGTATTCAAGTTCAGTCTGAACATCGAGGCTTTTATGCTCGACAGCTTGAAATGCTTATTTACCGCGGAAATTGAATAATGCGCTATTGGCATGGCGCATGGTTAATCGGAGCCTTACCTGCAAAAGCGCAGTCGCCGCCGCCGTGTCAACGCATGCCGCAAGGGCTGGGGCAACCTCGCATGGCGCTTTCTTCGTTCAATGTGTGCTGGCTTCGCGAGTGCGCCTTTGGTGTGCCGTTGATGCGAGAACATCATGAGCATGACCACTTACGGCTTTGGCCTCCTTCGGCGGCCTCTGAATTGCCCTATGCTCTCCAATCGCATTTCTGTGGTGACGGCGACCTTCAACGCACCGGCGTTTCTCCAACGCGCGATCGAATCCCTGGTTGCGCAAGATAATCCGTATTGGGAGATGATTATCTCTCCCGACGACGGACAGGATTATACGTTTCTCGAACGGGTCGATCCACGTATTCGTGTGGTCCGCACCACGGAATCGCGCAGCGGCGCGGGAGCCGCCCGGAACCGCGGGCTCGCGGCGGCCACGGGAAGCCACGTCGCAACACTGGACGATGACGATATCCTGGCGCCGGATTTCGTCGGCAAGGTGCTAAAAGCGCTATCGCAGAGCAGTTGCGTTACGGTGCCAACGAGGTATACGACTGAATCGGGGGAGCTTGTTCGCACCATTGGTTACGGCAGCTCCGTTCTGGATATCCCGGCTTTTTCCCGAGAACTCGGATCCATGCATGTCATAGGGCGGCGTGACCGGCATCGCCAGTGGCAATCGTGCTTCGCGCAGGATGTTCTGCATACTTGCGAAAGCATTGACTTGAATGGCGGCGCGATCCCTGTCGTACGCGGGACAAGTTATCTGTGCACGATACGCCGCCAAAGCACCTGCGCGGTAAGACGAGATATCGACGAAGAATACAGGTGGCACATAAAGCGCCGGCACGATTCCCTTTCAGCCAAGGGAGGCGAGCAAACCAGGCAATTATTCGAATACCGCAGAAAGATAAATGCGCTGTTCGAGATGCAGATGGACCCGGACATGGGCTATCACAAGTTCGTAGGCGGCTTGTCGCGCGGTCTGGTTTTAGCTGGCATGCCGTCGAAAACGCGCTATGCATACCCCCATGATGTTTTACATCACCAGCCAATTTCTGTGTCGCAGCCCAGGCAAGCGGCCGCAGCAGTTGGCGAAAGGATTTAAGGTTGGTGGAGCAGGCGCTGGGTGCGGCGGAATTCCAAAGGTGTATTTGAGATACGTGGGTTCTGGCAAAAATGCATCGATTATCATAAATCGACAGTGGCGAGATCGGGTTAAATCAAGGACAATTCGCTTGAACGCCAGTCGCGCAGCCGTTGCGCTGGTCTGATCTGCCCCCCGAACTCGACCCACGAGCGCATGGAACCTGCCCAACCTGCTACGCTTCTTTTCCTTTCTCTTTTATGCGAGCGCCTGGAGTACGATATTTTATCGATACATCGGGTGCCGCGCCCGCGCAGGCTTGGGCCGGGAGAAACACCGTCATGATCCGGGTTCTGATCGCCGACGACCATGCGCTGGTGCGCGATGGCTTAAGGCATGTTCTGCAACAGGCCTCCGGCTTTGAAGTAGCGGGTGAAGCAGTCGACGCCATCAGCGCGCTGCAGCTCGTGCGTACCACCCAGGCCAAGGTTCTGGTGCTCGATTTGTCGATGCCGGGACGCAATGGCCTTGAATTGATCAAGCAAATCCGCGAAGAAAAACCCGCGCTGCGCATCCTGGTACTGACCATGCACGCGGAAGAACAATATGCGGTGCGCGCGTTCAAGGCCGGTGCGTCGGGTTATCTGACCAAAGAAAGCGCCAGTGCGGAATTAGTGAATGCGGTCACCAAAGTTGCATCGGGCGGCGCTTACGTCAGTGCCGCGATGGCCGAACGATTCGCCACCAGCCTTAATGCTCCGGCGGAAATCCTGCCCCATCAACGCCTGTCCGATCGCGAACTCGACGTGTTTAAACGTATTGTAGCGGGACGTACGCTGACCGAAATCGCACAGGAACTTTGCGTCAGTGCCAAAACCGTCAGTACGTATAAGGCGCGCATTCTCGAAAAGATGCAGATGCAACACGATGCCGCGTTGGTGCGTTATGCCGTCGAGCACGGTTTATTCGAAGACAGTGATTGACTCAAAAAAAGAGCTCCGCAGGGAGCTCTTTTAATCGACATGCTTCAGTTACGCTTGGCGCCGGGTCAGGTCCAGGCCCAAACCCAAACCTCGGCAAAAATACCGCGAACCATCAAGCTGCTTGATCCGTCGACGGTTTTTCCCAAAGATTGATCCCGCCTTCAGTTGCATCCCGATCGATTTCGGCCAGCTCTTCGGCGCTGAACGACAGGTTTTTCAGGGCTGCCACGTTTTCCGTGACTTGACTGGGCTTGCTCGCGCCAATCAATACGGAAGTTACGCGACGGTCCCGCAGCGCCCAGGCCAAGGCCATTTGCGCCAGCGATTGACCGCGGCGCTGGGCGATTTTATTGAGCGCGCCCACGTGTCTCAGGTTTTCCGCACTCAGATGTTCGGCTTTCAGCGATCCGCCACCCGCTTTGTTGACCCGAGCGTCATCCGGCACGCCATTCAGGTATTTATCGGTCAGCAAGCCTTGAGCCAGCGGTGTAAACGCGATACACCCCGCCCCGACCTCGTCAAGCGCGCCCAGCAACTCCGATTCGATCCAGCGATTCATCATGTTGTAGGCAGGTTGATGGATCAGCAGCGGAACCTTGTAGGCACGCAACAGATCGGCCATCTCGCGGGTCTTGCCGGCGGAATACGAGGAGATCCCGATATACAGCGCTTTACCCTGCTGCACGGCCGTGGCCAGTGCACCGGCGGTTTCTTCCAGCGGGGTGTCGGGATCGAAGCGATGCGAGTAAAAAATATCGACATAGTCCAAACCCATGCGCTGCAGGCTCTGGTCCAGGCTGGCCAGGACATATTTGCGCGAACCGCCGCCTTGCCCGTAGGGGCCCGGCCACATATCCCAACCGGCTTTGGACGAGATCAGCAGCTCATCGCGGTAGGGTTTGAAATCTTCCTTGAACAGGCGGCCGAAGTTGGTCTCCGCGCTGCCGTACGGGGGACCGTAGTTGTTGGCCAGGTCAAAATGGGTGATGCCCAAGTCAAATGCCGTGCGTAATATGTCACGCTGGGTTGAGATGGGGGTGGTATCGCCGAAGTTATGCCATAGACCCAAGGATAATGCCGGCAACTTGAGCCCGGTGCGGCCGCAGGTACGGTATTGCATATCCGAGGAATAACGTTCCGGTGCAGCTTGGTAAGTCATGTTTCAGGTCCTTTTTGTAGGAGAATTAAGCAACATGAGCCCCACGAATGGGCCGCCATTGAGTCGCACGCGGTACGGCCGCGCACGTTTCGAGCAATCAGTCTGTTACGTCAAATCTTTGCAGCCAGCCGCCGTACCGCACTGTAGCAATCGGCCATAGCGGCAGACCGTCATTATGGCTCGATTGGCCGAGGCTTGCTGCATGCCATGTGAGTTGATGCCGCGAACGCCGCGTATAGCCTGCGGCGGCGAGTCTTTATTTGGTAATCTGCGGTAAATTTATGCGCCGCCGCCGATGCGTGCGAACTGCGGCGAAGGTCTACACTGGCCGCCGGGAATCGGCCCGTGCGCCGCATATGCGCCATATGCGCGGCTAGTCAATTGTTTTGCGGTCGCCCCATTTCGCGAGCGTTATACCACCTGGCATCATGAAAATCGTCCATATATCAGTCACTCCGGTCGCCGGCAGTCCGGGTAATATTGTTTCCGCCTTGAATCGCCTGACGGACCTGTCCGCGCGCCATATTGTCTTCAATCCCGGTGCCTACGGTACCCGTACCTTTGCGTGCGACCTGGACTGGCGGACTCGGCAAGCGGAGGCGCTTGAGGTTTTGGCCGAGGCTGAGGTAATACACCTGCATCAGTTTTTTTCTTTGGATGACACTTTCGGCCTCGACTTCAAGCAGCGCTTCGGCGATAAAAAAATCATCCGGCAATTCCATTCCGCGCCCGATATCTGGGCCGGTGCCGAAACCGAAATTGCCCGCGACGACACGCCGCAACTGGTCATTGCACAAGGCCCGGAACGTTTTTACCCGAAAGCCCGGGTGGTGCCCAATATCGTTCCTTTGTACGACCCGCGTTACCTGCCGGCCGCAGAAGCCGAGGGTTTGCCGGTGATCGCCTACTCACCCAGCGGTAAAACCTCGGCCTGGCGGAAACGTTGGGAAACCAAAGGGGCGCCGCAAACCTTGGCCCTGCTGCGTAAATTGGAACGTGCAGGGTTATGCCGGGTGCAGTTGTTGATGAATATGCCGCACGACCCGTGTCTGCGAGCCAAGCAGACCGCGGCTATTACCATCGATGAATGCGTCACCGGGAATTACCATCTGAGCGGCTTGGAAGCCTTGTCGCAAGGCAAACCCACGCTCGGTTACCTCGATCATCGGGTACAAAGCCAGTTACGCCACCTGACCGGGGCGCTGGATCTGCCTTGGCTTGACGTACGGCTGGAAGAAGCCGAACCGGTACTGCGGGATTTGCTCGCCGATGCGGCGCTGCGCGCCGAGATCGGTATCGCGTCGCGGGCCTGGATGGAAACGTATTATGACGAGCGCAAGATGGTGGAGCATTATCGGCAAGCCTATTTGGACTTGATCCACGCCCCCGAACGTTTTCACCACCCTCGCCAGCCTCGTTTGGGCAGTGCGAAAGAACGTTGGCAGGCCGTTGCTTTACCGGACTATTGCTGGGCGGCGCGCAAACAAGCCAGCAGTCCGTGGCGCAAAATCGAAAAAAAATTAATTGGGGTCGGCGCTTGGCTAAAGCGGCTCCGGCATGTTAAACATGCGAAGTCCGGCAAACTTCGACCTTAATTCTGGAATAAAAATGGCGCTACTGACAAATCTCCTGATCGGCCTGATTGCCCTGCTGCATATCTATTTTCTGGTGCTGGAAATGTTTCTCTGGGACAAACCTACCGGGCGCCGCGTGTTCAAGCTGACGCCTGAATTTGCCACCGCCTCGAAAGCCCTGGCGGCCAATCAAGGTTTGTATAACGGCTTCCTGGCGGCCGGTTTGCTGTGGGGTTTGTCGCTCGGCATCGACGGTTTGCATATCAAGCTATTTTTCCTGGCTTGCGTGTTGATCGCCGGAATCTTCGGCGCCATCACGGTAAGCCGCAGAATCCTTTATATCCAAGGCGTGCCGGCATTGTTGGCTCTGCTATTGCTGCTGTTGGCCTGAGTCCGCCGCAGGGGCTGCGCGCCCCTGCGCTCTCAATTCCGGGTGGACGGCCGTTGCCCTTCGCATTCATAGTGCTGCCGCACAATGCCGTTTTCGTCGACGCTTTCCAGCATCACCTTGAACTGCCATAAGCGCGCCATATGTTTCAGCACTTCTTCGGTATCCGGCGCCAGCGGCCGGTTATCGGTGCGGAAATGCCGCAGGGTCAGGCTACGGTCGCCGCGGGTATTGACCGACCAGACTTGAATGTTCGGCTCGCGGTGGTGAATATCGTATTGCCGCGACAATGCCTGGCGGATGTATTGATATCCGGAATCATCATGAATCGCCGAGATTTCGAGCGTCGATTTCACATCGTCGTCCAACACCGAAAACAGACGCATATCGCGCATCAGTTTCGGCGAAAGATATTGGGCGACAAAACTTTCATCTTTGAAATTACGCATGGCGTAATGCAAGGTTTCCAGCCACGGCGAACCGGCCAGCTCGGGAAACCAGCGTCTATCTTCTTCGGTCGGATGTTCGCACAGACGGCGCAAGTCGCTCATCATGGCAAAACCCAGGGCGTAGGGATTGATGCCGCTGTAATACGGCGCGCTGACGGGCGGCTGGAACACCACATTGCTATGCGAGTGCAAAAATTCCATCATGAAACGATCTTCCAGCTTGCCCTCGTCGTAGAGCGTATTGAGCAAAGTGTAATGCCAGAAGGTCGCCCAGCCTTCGTTCATCACCTGGGTTTGCCGTTGCGGGTAAAAATACTGGCCGATCTTGCGTACGATGCGCACAATCTCGCGCTCCCACGATTCCAGCAACGGAGCATTTTTTTCGGCGAAATACAGCAGATTTTCTTCCGGTTCCGCCGGAAAACGCTCTTCGTAAGCCGGGGCCGTCTCTTCTTTCTTTTGCGGCACGGTGCGCCACAATTCATTGACCTGTAACTGCATATACGCTTCGCGTTCGCGCTGACGTATCAGGTCTTTGGCCAGCGACGGTTTTTGCGGGCGTTTATAGCGGTCGACTCCGTAATACATCAAGGCATGGCAGGAGTCGAGCAAGAGCTCGACGCGTTCCATGCCATAACGCTCTTCGCAATCGGCAATATAGTTTTTGGCGTAGACCAGGTAATCGACAATCGCATGCGCGTCGGTCCACAACTGGAACAGGTAATTGCCTTTGAAAAAAGAGTTATGGCCATACGCCGCATGCGCGATGACGAGCGCCTGCATCGTCATCGTGTTCTCTTCCATCAGATACGCGATGCAAGGATTGGAATTGATCACGATTTCGTAAGCCAATCCCATCTGGCCGCGGCGGTAACTTTTTTCGGTCGCCAGGAAGTGTTTGCCGAACGACCAATGCCGGTAATTGACCGGCAGGCCGACCGAGGCATAGGCATCCATCATCTGCTCGGCGGAAATGATTTCAAGCTGGATCGGGTAGATATCGAGTTTATAGCCGGCGGCAACCCGGGCGATTTCCCGTTCGTATTGCTCGATCAATTCAAATGACCAGTCCGACGGGCATGGCAATTGCGTACGGGGACGTTCTATCGTGCTCATGCAGGGCTCCAGGAGCGTTTCGCGCAGATCACGTCTGTTTTTCGAACAATTCACGAAACACCGGGTAGATGTCCGATGCGGCGACGGCTTTTTTCATCGCAAACTGCTGGAAGTTGGCTGCCAGCGATTCATATTCCAGCCACAGGTTTTGTTCCTCGACCGCCACCTGAATATAGGCGAAATAACGCATTCGGGGCAAGATGCGCTCGGCCAGCAAGGCGCGGCATTTGGGTGAATCGTCGCCCCAATTGTCGCCGTCCGAGGCCTGCGCGGCGTAGATATTCCAGGTGCCGGGGTCGTAGCGCTCGTCGATGATCTTGTTCATCAGCTCCAGCGCACTCGACACCACCGTACCGCCGCTTTCGGTCGAATGAAAAAAGGTTTCTTCATCGACTTCGTCGGCACGCGTATGGTGGCGAATAAAAACCACTTCTATTTTTTCGTAGTTACGGGTCAGGAACAGATACAGCAAAATAAAGAAGCGCTTGGACAGGTCTTTGCGTTGCTCGTCCATCGAACCCGAGACGTCCATGATGCAAAACATCACCGCCTTGCTCGACGGCTGCGGCACGCGCACCCGATTGACGTAGCGTAAATCGAACGGGTCGATAAACGGAATGCGCCAAATGCGGCCTTTCAGGTGGTGAATCTCTTCTTCGAGCAGCTCGATTTCATCGCGCCGGTCGTCCGGATCGAGTTTTATCTGGTCCAGCTTCGCCTCCAGCCGGCTCAGTTCGGCCACCAGCGGAGAGCCCAGCGCAATCCGGCGGCCCAGGGCACTGCGCAAGGAACGCACGATATCGATATTGTTCGGGGTGCCTTCGGCGGCATAACCCGAGCGCGCATTTTTCAAGTCGGGCAGCGCACTCAACTGGGTCTTGACCAGGCGCGGCAACTCAAGATCGTCGAAGAAATACTGCATGAATTCTTCGCGGCTCAGTTCAAAGACAAAATCGTCCTCGCCCTCTCCATCGGCGCTGGCACTGCTGCCGCCTTGCCCAGCACCGCCGCTGGGGCGGTCGATTTTGTCGCCTTTGATATATTGGTCGTTGCCCGGATGGATCATTTCCCTTTTGCCGCCGGGGCCATGACGGAACGCCGGCTCGGAAATATCCTTGCGCGGAATCGAAATGCTTTTGGCATTTTCGATTTCCTTGATGCCGCGGTCGCGGACCGCCTCGGAGACGGCACGGCGGATATGACTGCGAAAGCGGCGCAGAAAGCGCTCGCGATTGGCGATACTCTTGTTTTTACCCGCTAACCGGCGGTCGATTATCTGATGCAGCACGTTTCGGTCTCCCGCCCGAAGTCAGCCTGCCACGCGCGCTGTCGCGCACCCAGCAGGACACTTCGGCCCTCGTTGGCAGCAGCGAGCGGCACTGAGTGCCACCTGCTGCTGCGTGATCAGCATCACGAAGATTTGCGCACCCGCAAATACCATTCACAGAGCAGGCGTACCTGCTTCGGTGTATAGCCCTTCGTCACCATCCGATTGACGAAGTCTTCATGCTTGCGCTGCTCTTCGGCCGAGCCTTTGGTATTGAACGAAACGACAGGAAGCAGTTCCTCGGTATTCGAGAACATTTTCTTTTCAATCACGACGCGTAGCTTTTCGTAACTGGTCCAGAGCGGATTTTGCCCCGCGTTGCCGGCGCGGGCCCGTAATACAAAGTTGACGATTTCGTTCCGAAAATCTTTGGGATTGCTGATGCCCGCGGGTTTTTCGATTTTCTCGAGTTCGCCGTTCAACGACGCCCGGTCGAAACTTTCGCCTGTATCGTGGTCGCGGAACTCCTGATCCTGAATCCAGAAGTCGGCGTAGGTTACGTAACGGTCGAACACGTTTTGCCCATACTCGGAATACGATTCCAGGTAAGCCGTCTGGATTTCCTTGCCGATAAATTCCACATAACGAGCCGCCAGCGTCTCTTTGACAAAAGACAGGTAACGCTGCTCGACTTCCGGCGGGAATTGCTCGCGTTCGATCTGCTGTTCAAGCACATACATCAAATGCACCGGGTTGGCGGCGACCTCCGAGGTATCGAAATTAAACACCCGCGACAGGATTTTAAAGGCGAAGCGGGTCGAAACCCCGGTCATGCCTTCGTCGACCCCGGCAAAATCGCGATACTCCTGATACGACTTGGCTTTCGGGTCGGTGTCCTTGAGGTTCTCGCCGTCATAGACCTGCATCTTGGAAAAAAGGCTCGAGTTCTCAGGCTCTTGCAGGCGCGTCAAGATCGAAAACTGCGACATCATCTTCAACGTACCCGGCGCGCAAACAGCTTTTTCGAGCGACGAATTACGCAACAGCTTGTCGTAAATTTTGATCTCTTCCGAAACTCGCAGGCAATAAGGGACTTTAACGATGTAGATCCGGTCCAGCAGCGCCTCGTTATTTCGATTATTACGGAAGGCCTTCCATTCCGATTCGTTCGAGTGAGCCAGGATCACACCGTCGAACGGGATCGCACCAAAACCTTCGGTGCCCTTGAAATTGCCTTCCTGCGTCGCGGTCAACAATGGATGCAGCACCTTGATCGGCGCCTTGAACATTTCGACAAATTCGAGCAAACCTTGGTTCGCCAGGCACAGGCCGCCGGAATAACTGTAAGCGTCGGCATCGTCCTGCGAGTATTGCTCCAGTTTGCGGATGTCGACCTTGCCGACCAGCGCCGAAATGTCCTGATTGTTTTCGTCGCCCGGTTCGGTTTTCGAAATGGCGATTTGGCGCAGGATGGACGGATAACGTTTAACGATGCGAAAGCGCCGGATGTCGCCGTTGTACTCGTGCAGGCGTTTCACCGCCCACGGGCTGAGGATGCTTTTCAGGTAGCGGCGCGGAATGGCGTATTGCTGTTCGAGGATGGCGCCGTCTTCGTCGTAGTCGAACAGCCCCAGCGGCGACTCATTGACGGGCGAACCTTTGATCGAATAGAACGGCACGCGCTCCATCAATTGTTTGAGACGTTCGGCAATCGACGATTTACCGCCGCCCACCGGCCCCAGCAGGTAGAGGATTTGCTTGCGCTCCTCCAGACCTTGCGCTGCGTGGCGGAAATACGCCACGACTTGCTCGATGACTTCCTCGGCCCCGTAGAACTCACGGAACGCGGGATAGATTTTGATCACTTTATTGGCGAACAGGCGCGATAGCCTGGAATCGTTGCGGGTATCGATTTGTTCCGGCTCGCCGATCGCCATCAGCATGCGCTCGCCTGCGGTGGCGTAGGCAGCCGGGTCGGTCTTGCAAATTTCGAGATATTCCTCGAGCGAGAATTCATCCTCGCGAGTCTTATCAAAGCGGGCCGAAAAACTGTCATAGATATCCATGCCATCTCCTCGTCTTACCGTGCATCGCCGCCCTGCCACGTCGAGGCCCCATCGGGACCCTCGCGCCTCGCGGCCGAACCCAGCATCACCGCATGTGCGTGCGCTTTGCTCGTCGAAGCCATTTGATTGTGTCGCTTGGGTCCGGGGCGCACATCGGTGCTTTCCCGCACTTCATTTGCGACAAATTCAGTGATGCCTTAATTGCTAGTGTACCGGCCTTTTTTTTATTGCGTTTACTCAACGGTAACAACTTATGACCGCTGTGTCATATCTACAAAATATTTTTGGTTTGGCTGCATAATTCGTAGGTTTGGTTCATTATTAAAGGCCCCACTATGCGTGAGCAGTACCTTTCTTCCGTGCGCGACACCCTGGCGCAAATCAAAGCCGACGGCTTCTACAAGGCCGAGCGCGTGATCTCGACCCCGCAAGCCTCACAGATTCGACTGGCCAGCGGTCCGCAGGTTCTCAATTTCTGCGCGAATAATTATTTGGGCCTTGCCGACGACGCACGCCTGATCGCCGCGGCCAAGGATGGCCTGGATGCCGAAGGTTTCGGCATGGCCTCGGTGCGCTTCATCTGCGGCACACAAACCGTGCACAAGCGTCTGGAGCAAGCCCTGGCGGCATTTCTCGGGTTTGAGGACACAATCCTATATTCCAGTTGCTTCGATGCTAACGGCGGTTTGTTCGAAACCTTGCTGACGGATGCCGACGCGATTATCAGCGACGAGTTGAACCACGCCAGCATCATCGACGGCGTGCGCTTGTCGAAAGCCCGGCGCCTGCGTTATCGCAACAACGACATGGCCGACCTCGAAGCCCGCTTGCAGGAAGCCGATGCCGCCGGCGCACGCTATAAGTTGATTGCGACCGATGGCGTATTTTCGATGGACGGTATCATTGCCGACCTGCGCTCCATTTGCGACCTGGCGGACCGTTACGGCGCGATGGTGATGGTCGACGACTCGCATGCGGTGGGCTTTGTCGGTGAACATGGGCGCGGCACACCGGAATTTTGCGGCGTTGAAGGCCGCATCGACATCCTCACCGGGACCTTGGGTAAAGCGCTCGGCGGCGCCTCAGGCGGGTATGTGGCGGCGCGACGGGAAGTGGTCGAGCTGCTGCGCCAGCGCTCGCGGCCCTATTTGTTTTCAAATTCGCTGGCGCCCAGCATTACCGCTGCCACGATCAAGGTACTGGAGCTGCTGAGCAGTGCCGAAGGCGCCCAGCTACGGCGTCAAGTGCGCGAAAACGGCGAGCGTTTCCGTCAGGGCATGACGGCTGCCGGTTTTGCGCTGGTACCGGGACAACACCCCATCGTGCCGGTGATGCTGGGCGACGCTCAGTTGGCGGGCCAAATGGCCGATGCACTGCTGGCCCAAGGTGTGTATGTCATCGGATTTTCATATCCCGTGGTACCCAAAGGCCGCGCTCGCATCCGCACCCAAATGAGCGCCGCGCATACGCCGGAACAAATCGACCAGGCGATTGCCGCATTTACTCGCGTCGGTCTGGAGCTTGGCGCGATCAAACCGGCCGCCTGATCGCCCGATAGGCGCTGCAGTCCTGCGCGCTGTATGCACGATTACGCCGCGCAGGGCCGGCCGAGCGGTGAAAGCCCGGACTCAGGTAAAATCACGCACTTACCGCGCGGCCTGATAGAGGCCGCCGCGGTCACACCAAACAAACAGATGATCGATCTCATCGAATGGATAAAGCTATGATGAAAGTTTTGGCGAAACTCGAGCGCGCCCCCGGATTGACCATGACACGGGTCAAGAAGCCCGAGGTCGGTCACAACGACGTGATGATCCGGATTCACAAGACCGCAATCTGCGGTACCGATATCCACATCTGGAAATGGGACGAATGGGCGCAGCAGACCATTCCCGTGCCGATGCATGTGGGACACGAATATGTGGGCGAAATCGTCGAAATCGGCCAGGAAGTCCGCGGTTTCAAGATCGGCGACCGGGTTTCGGGCGAAGGCCATATCACCTGCGGTTTTTGCCGTAATTGCCGCGCCGGCCGTCGCCATCTGTGCCGCAATACCACCGGTGTCGGCGTCAACCGCGAAGGTGCCTTCGCCGAATATCTGGTGATTCCGGCATTTAACGCCTTCCGTATCCCCGACGATATCTCGGACGAAATGGCTGCGATTTTCGATCCCTTCGGTAACGCCACCCATACCGCTTTGTCGTTCAACCTGGTCGGCGAAGATGTGCTGATCACGGGTGCCGGCCCGATCGGCATTATGGCCGCCGCGATTGCCAGGCACGTCGGCGCGCGCAATGTGGTAATCACCGATGTGAACGACTACCGCCTTGAACTCGCACTTAAAATGGGTGCAACGCGCGCGATCAACGTGACAAAAACTTCATTGCGTGACGTGATGACCGAATTGCGCATGACTGAAGGTTTCGACGTCGGCATGGAAATGTCGGGCGTGCCGAGCGCCTTTGTCAGCATGCTTGAACACATGAATCACGGCGGTAAAGTGGCGTTGCTGGGGATTCCCCCGTCCAACACCGCGATCGACTGGAATCAAGTGATTTTCAAGGGACTGGAAATCAAAGGTATCTACGGCCGCGAAATGTTCGAGACCTGGTACAAAATGGTGGCGATGCTGCAAAGCGGCCTGGATTTGACGCCTATCATCACCCACCGCTATCCCGTAGACCAGTTCGAAACCGGCTTCGCGGCGATGTTGTCGGGTCAAAGCGGCAAGGTCATTCTGGATTGGACCCAGGCTTCAGAGCCGGCCTAAACCCGCATCCGCTTAAACCCCGCCCGCTCAAGGCAAAGCGCCGTACCGACGGCTTGCGCGCCCGCCCGGGCGCGCGGCTGGTAAGATGTGGTCTTGTTCCCAGAGGGCGTGCTTGGCGCGTCCGCGCCACCTGCTGCCATGTCCCTGCTCGATTTATTGACCCCATGGGAACCGTCCCCGCCATTGGTCGCGTTATTTGCGCTGGCGGCGTTGCTGTTTATCCGGGGCGTTCGGCGTCAAAGCGTCAGCCTGCCGCGTCAACTGGCGTTCTGGTCGGGCTTCCTGATGCTTTATCTTTCGCTGCATACACGGCTCGACTATTACGCCGAGCATGAGTTTTTCATGCACCGGATCCAGCATTTGATCCTGCACCACCTGGGTCCGCTGGTCTTGATGGCCGCCTACCCGGGGATGGTGATGCGCGCGGGCCTGCCCTTCACCTGGCGCGTCAAATTCAGAAAAATCCAGAAAAGCCCTGCTTGGCGCATGGGCACCGGTGTGGTGATGCATCCCAGTGTGGTGTCGGTGTTGTTTCTGGTGTCGGTGCTGATCTGGCTGGTGCCGCATGTCCAGTTCGTGTCGATGCTCGACTGGCGGCTGTACACTTTGATGAACTGGTCGGTCACGATCAGCGGCCTGATGTATTGGGGCATGTTGCTGGACCACCGGCCCAGCCCGCCCGGCCGGATGCGTCCGGGCTTGCGCGTGTTGTCGCCCGCCATCACCATGACCCCGCAAATCTTGGCCGGGGCGATTATTACCTTCAGCCAGCACGACCTTTATCCGGTGTTTTCGCTCTGCGGCCGCGCCTACACCATCAGCCCGTTGATGGATCAAACCCTGGGTGGACTGATTATGTGGGTACCGGCCGCCATTCTTGAAGCGATCGGCGGCATGATGGCGTTAAGACAATGGATGCGGCTTTCGGAGCGCGGCCGTTTGCCACCCGGCCGGCGCGCGGCGCCCCGGGCTCCGATTCAAGCCCCGGCAAGCGCGACTCCCTCCGCCCCCAACAACGCATAAGCTGTTTGAGCCCCGAAGGAAGTCCTTGTCAGTTTTTCGGCAACCAGTTTTTTGTCGCCAGATATTCGCGATATACCGTGGCGTCCGGATCTTCCGCCAACGCCAGCGCTGCCGCGATACCGGCTTGGTCGGCGACGGTTTTGTTCTGGCTCAATTTGCGTTTGCCTTCGACCCAGGTCACTTCCATACGAAAGCCGACAATCCCGGCCGCCAGGCGCTCTTCATATTCACGCGTGATGATGTGGCTGGCCTGCCCGTCTGGCTCGAACACGTCCACCATCGCGTCCAGATCGGCCAGCAAGTCCTCGGTTGAAGTCAGTATTTGCGGGCGGCCGTACATATGCACTGCGACGTAGTTCCAGGTCGGCACGGCCGGCCCTTCCTGATACCAGCGCGGGGAAATATACGTGTGCGGCCCATGGAAAATCGCCAGAGATTCCGTGGCCGAGTCATCAAATGCGCGCCAGTGCGGGTTGGCGCGGGCCACATGACCACGCAACATGCCGTGCGCGCCGACCCGCATATCGAGCATCAGCGGTAAATGAGTGGCTAGCGGTACGCCGTCGACGGTGCTGATCAGGGTGGCGAAAGGAAACTCCCGCACAAACCCCTGGATCTCGGCGGGTTCGTCGAAGGCAAAATGTTTGGGGATATACATGGGTCCGGTTTTTAAGAAGTCACGCCGCCAGGTTGGACAATACGGAAGCGGGCCCGGCGCTGGGCCCGTATCATGGCCTGATAGGTATCCACATATTGCTGCGCCATACGCTTGGAAGTAAACCGCTCCTCGAAGCGCGCGCGCACCTTCTGCCGCGACAACGTAGTGATACGCTTTACCGCCGCCAGTGCGCCAATTTCATCTTCGACTATCAGGCCGGTTATACCATGATCGACAATCTCGACCACCGAGCCGCGATTGTAGGCGATCACCGGCGTGCCGCAAGCCATGGCTTCGATCATCGACAAACCAAACGGCTCGGGCCAGTCGATGGGAAACAGTAAAGCATGGGCACGGCTGAGAAAATCCGCCTTCTGCTCGTCGGCAATCTCGCCGATAAATTCAACATGCGGCAATTTCAACAGGGGCCGGATCTGGCTGTCGAAATAGGCGCGATCCGTGGCATCGACCTTGGCCGCGATTTTCAGCGGCAAATCACTGTGCTGAGCGATGCGAATTGCCACGTCGAGACGTTTTTCCGGCGAAATACGTCCCAGAAAGGCCAAATATTCAGGCTCAATCGGTTGAGGGCGATACAGATTTTCAGGAATACCGTGATAGATCGTGGCTTGCCAATTGGCTTGCGGCAATGGCTGACGCTGCGACTTCGAAATTGAAATCACCGGGGCCTGATTGAAAGTATCGAATACCAACTGGTGTTCGGGTAAATCGAGCCGGCCGTGCAAGGTGGTGACAAAAGGCGTGGCCTGTCGCGCAAACAAGGAAAACGAATAGTAGTCGAGATGGAAATGCAGGACGTCGAATTGATCGGCGCGACGCCGTACCGCTTCCATCATATTGATATGGGGCGCCACCCGGTCACGTAAGTCGTGGTCCAGGCGCAGCGCGGCCGGCCATACCGGGACCAGTTTGGCGCTGGTCTGCGAATCGCCGCTGGCAAACAGCGTGACGTCATGGCCGAGCTCGACCAGGGCCTCGGTCAGATAAGACACCACGCGTTCGGTCCCGCCATAGAATTTGGGCGGGACTGACTCGGTCAATGGAGCAATCTGTGCAATCTTCATAAAGCCTCAGCTTCGCCATATCGAGGTGTGGCGCGAGCGACTATCGAATCGTCGAACGGTGGCAAGACGGCCCAGGCGAAGTCCGGCCCTAACCGCCACTGGCGCTTGCGGGCGCAGCGGCTTTTTTCGCCCGTTGCGCAACGATATCTTTGGCGCTGGCATCAAGCGCCGCCGCCAGGTCAGTATTGTTGTTTTGCCGGGCAAAGTCTGCTGCGGACAACCCCAACTGATTCTTCAGCGTCGGATCCGCGCCGCCCGTCAATAAGGCATTAACGGCGTCGACCGAACCGCCGCGTGCGGCCATCATCAAGGGCGTCGTGCCGTTGGGCGACTCGGCGTCGACATACGCCGACTCTTCCAGCAGCACATTGATAATCTCGACGTCGCCGGAGGTCGCGGCATAATGCAACGGCGTCCAGCCCTTCTTGTTGACCTCGGCGTCTTTATCGATCAACGACTTGACCAGCGGCATATCTTTATTGATCGCGGCAAACATCAAGGCGTTTTCGTCGGCTCTATCGAGCGCGTCGACATTGGTTTTGGGATTGTCCAACAGTAACTGCGCCACTTTCTCGGATTTTTCGCGGGCGGCGATCAACAACCAAGGCATGCCGGTTTTGTCGCCGGCATTCGGATCCATACCCTGGGCAATCAATGAGCGGACTTCGCTGATGTCATCGAATTTCACCGCCTTGGTCATCCGGTCCATATCCGTTGTCTGAGCCTGGGCAACTCCGGCTTGCAAGAGTAGGCAGGAGCCGCCCAGGACCATCAGGCCGAGCGCGCGCAGATGGCGCGATGACGGTAGCGTGCGCCGAAACGATAGTCTCGAAACCTTATCCATGACTTTCATTTTATTCCGCAATAGTATGATTCAAATAGATAAATTCAAAAAATAAATTTCAAGAAAATGGTATTTTGAAAAGTTGAGGTCCTTACTGAGAAATCGCTGGCAAGGGCTTGAAAAGCTTAAAAAAGTTATCGGTGGTGGCCAAGCCGATCTCGCTTTCGGTCGCGCCGCGCAGTTTTGCCACAAAACGGCCCACATGGCTGACAAAAGCCGGTTCATTGGTTTTGCCGCGATATGGCACCGGCGCGAGATAAGGCGAATCGGTTTCGATCAACAAGCGCTTCAGCGGCAAGCGGCTGGCGACGTCTTGCAAGTCCACCGCCGTTTTGAAAGTGACAATCCCGGAAATCGAAATATAGAAATTCAACTCGATGGCGGCCTGCGCCACTTCCCAGCTTTCGGTAAAACAATGCATCACACCGCCCGGCTGCTCGGCGCCTTCCTCGCGCATGATGCGCAGCGTGTCTTGCGCCGATGAGCGGGTATGGATAATCAGCGGCTTGTCGACGATACGCGCCGCGCGGATATGGGTGCGAAAACGTTCGCGTTGCCATTCCATTTGCTCCAGCGTGCGGCCTTCGAGCCGGTAATAATCGAGACCGGTTTCGCCGATGGCAACTACTTTTGGGTGGCGCGACAATTCGACTAATTGGGCCACGCTGGGTTCCGCACAGTTTTCGTGATCGGGATGCACGCCCACCGAGGCGTAGATATTGGGATAACGCTCCGCGACATCCAGCACCGAAGGCAGGGATTCAAGATCGACACTGACGCACAAAGCATGCGTCACGGCCTGTTCACGCATATTGGCCAGCAATTGATCGAGCCGCTCGACCAATCCTTCGAAATTGATATGACAATGTGAATCGACAAACATATGAGGTTCCCGGTTTGGGCCTGCTTGTTCAAGTGCCCTGAGTCTTAGAGCCTCAGGCCCATGATAATCAAATCCCGCTCGACGCCGTCGAGCACCGCCACGCGCGGCAAGTTGCCCCAGGCGGTAAAGCCGAAGCCGGTGAATAAACGCATGCTGGCGTCGTTATGACCGAAGATAAAACCCAGCACGGTCGAGACCCGCAGCGCAGGTGCCGCCGCCAGCGCCCGGTGCAGCAAGATCCGCCCCAGGCCTTGTCCGCGGGCGCTTTCGGCCAGATAAATGCTGACTTCGGCGGTGGCTTTATACGCAGGACGGCCGTAGAAATCGGAAAAACTGACCCATCCGGCAATGCCGCCATCCCGGCCGGCTTCGGCGGTGCGTTCGGCAACCCACAAGGGCCGCGCCTGCGGGCCATGCGCATGTAACCACGCCACCCGGCTTTCGACCGAGACCGGTTCAGTGTCGGCCGTGACTTTACGCGACGCGACAGTGGAATTATAAATTTCGACGATAGCCGGCAAGTCGGCCAGCGTGGCGTCGCGCAAGATCAGTCCGGCGGGTAGTGAGAGGTCAACAGTAGTCATCGGAAGATAGGATTAATAATAGACAAAACATGTGCTTAGCGTGATTTTCTCGACTTGTTTATAAGGAGAAGATTTGACGATAAGCCAGCATCAATTCCTCGATCACCAGCCGTGCATTCAGCGGATGGTTTTCCACGCTGCGCTGGCGATTGACAATGCGGATAAAACGCGCCAATTGCACCGCGTCGGCCTGGGCTGCGCAGCGCTGGAGCGCCGCGAGTGCCGCCGGATAATAACGGCATTGACCGGCGGTTTTCACCGCCAGCAAGTCGAACAGCCAGCGCTGCAGCCAACCCAGCACCAAGGGAATCGGCGCCTTTTGCAAAGCCTCGCCGCAGCCGAAGGCGTCGCAAGCCGAACCTGCGGCAAATTGTTCCAGGGTCTGGCGGCGTAAGGCGCGATGGGGGTCGGCGGCTAAAGCGAGCGCACTGAGCGGCGCGCCGCCGGCCTCGGCCAGCAACCCAGCCGGATCTTCGACGCCCTGCCGGCTGAGCCAGCCTAGGGCCGTCTCATGGGCCGGCCGGCTCAATGGCCATTGGCGGCAGCGGCTGATAATGGTGGGCAACAAACGATCGACCTGGGCCGACACCAGCAGAAAAACCACGCCCGCAGGCGGCTCTTCCAGCGTTTTTAATAAAGCATTCGCGGCGGCGGAATTCAAGGCTTCGGCCGGATACAGGACCACTACCCGCAAACCGCCGCGATGTGAACCGACGCTGCAAAAATCGAGCAAAGCGCGGACTTGTTCGATCTTGATTTCGCGGCTCAGGGTTTTGGTTTTTTTACCCGTTTCGCTGTCGCCCGCATCCGCCGCGGCCGTATCGTCCACCTCACCCGCCATTGCTTCGGCGGCCATGCTTTCCGGCACCACAATGCGGAAATCCGGATGATTGCCCTGACTCAACCAATGGCAAGCCACACATTTACCGCAGGGCTCACCGTTGGCCGCCGGCGCTTCGCACAGCAAACCCTGCGCCAAATGACGCACAAAGTCGGTCTTGCCGGTGCCGGCCTGACCATGAAACAACAGGGCATGCGGCCATTGGGCGCGCAAGGCCTGGACGCGTTGCCAATCGTCTTGTTGCCAGGGGTAAATCATGGGCAGCTTCCGTCAAGGGTCCGCCGCGCAAACCCATGCATCCATCCTGCGCATGTGTTGATGAAAAAATTAAATCTCATTGATTCAAAGCCTTGCTATGATTTTCTCAAGTTCTACCTGAATTTCAGGAATGGTGCGGGTCGCGTCGATAATGGCAAAACGCTCGGGCGCCGCATGCGCACGCCGCAGGTATTCATCGCGGGTGCGCTCAAAAAATGCCGCCGATTGGCTTTCGAACTTATCGGGCGAACGCGCCGCACCGCGCCGTTCGCTGGCGGTCTCATTGGGAATATCGAATAACAGCGTCAGATCCGGCTGCAGGCCGTCCTGGACCCAATCTTCCAAAGCCTCCAGCTTGTCGCGTGCGAGTCCGCGTCCGCCGCCTTGATAGGCGAAAGTGGCATCGGTGAAACGATCCGAGATCACCCAGTCGCCGCGCGCCAAGGCGGGCAGGATAATTTGCTGCAGATGTTCGCTGCGAGCGGCAAACATCAATAAGGCTTCGGTTTCGAGGTGCATCGCCTGATGCAGCAAAATTTCGCGCAGAGCTTCGCCCATCGCCGTGCCGCCCGGTTCGCGGGTCATTACCACCCGCGTGCCGTGGGCGGCGAGATGCTGCTCCAGGCGTTGCCGGAATCCCTCCAGGTGCGTGGTTTTGCCCGCCCCGTCGATGCCTTCAAAGGTAATGAATTTACCGCGCGTCATCTATTCGCCCCGGATATATTTATTTACTGCACGGTTATGCGCGTCGAGCGTATCCGAAAACAAGCTGCTGCCGTCGCCTTTGGCCACAAAATACAAGGCGTGCGTCTCGGCTGGATTTAACGCGGCTTCGAGCGCGCCATTGCCGGGCAAGGCGATCGGCGTCGGCGGCAAACCGGCGCGAGTATAGGTATTGTACGGACTGTCGGTTTGCAGGTCTTTTTTATGCAAATGGCCGCTGTATCCGTTACCGATGCCGTAAATCACGCTGGGGTCGGTCTGCAGCGGCATGCCCAGCTTCAGCCGATTGACAAATACCGCCGCCACCATCGGTGCGTCGGTGGCGCGGCCGGTTTCTTTCTCCACCAGCGACGCCATGATCAGCGCCTCATAGGCCGACTTATAGGGCAAGGCCGGCGCGCGCGACGCCCACAATTGAGTCAGGCGCTGGTCCATCAATTTCAGCGCGCGGCGGTAGATATCGAGATCTGGGGTGGCTTTATCGAACAGATAGGTGTCGGGGAAAAACCGGCCTTCCGCTGCGTCATCGGGCACGCCCAGCGCTTTTAATATCTGCGCATCGGTCCAGCCGGCCGTGTCATGCCGCAGCGCCGGGCTGGCATCGATTTCGGCGCGCATCTGGCGGAAATTCCAGCCGTCGATGACGGTCACCAGATATTCATTGACGTCGCCCCGCGCTATTTTTTGCAGGACCTCATAGGGCGTGACGCCGCTATCGAATTCGTAATTGCCGGCTTTCAGTTGCGACGACAAACCCAAACCACGCGTCAGCAACACAAATAATTCGGGGGGTATCGGCACGCCGGCCTGGGCCAACTGAGCCGCCACCCCGCGCAGGCTGCTGCGCGGTTTAAGGGTCGCATCCAATTGCGCGACGGCAAAGTGCAGCGGTGCATTGGCCCACCAGTAAAAGGCGTACGCCGTACCACCTGCGGCGATCAGCACGAGAAGCAAGGCAGTAGCAAAGACTTTTTTCAACAGGATTTAACCGAAGCAAGGGGTGAAACGAAAAGCGGTCGGCCGGACGGCGAGCCGACGCGCGTGCGCGAGAGCCCATATAATACTTGCTTGGCCGCAACTCGCCTATGCGTGAGTGCCGGCTTGGACCATCCGGCCTCACGCGCACAAACCCCGGCCCGCTGCAAGGTCAATTCCGGCGCGTGGCCGGCGCGGCGTAGACTTGGGTCTGGGTCGCGACCGAGGTCGCTGCCGCGCCGATGGCCCTTTTAATTGTTTTTTCTCTTACGGCCTGGAACGTTTATGAATTCGCTGCCTGCCTCACCCACTCAGCCGGCTCCAAGCGCGGCGAACCTGGCGGGCGTTCCCGCCCTTGCCGGCCCGGCGTTGCAACATGGCGCTTATATGGTGCTGACCCAGTGCGGCCTGGTCGAAGTCGATGGCGTCGATGCCGCGAGTTTTTTGCATAACTTGCTGACCAATGACATTCAGAGCTTGACCCTCAGCGAAGCCCGCTTGGCCGGTTTTTGCACACCCAAAGGCCGCCTGCTCGCCAGTTTCCTGGTATGGCGCGACTCAAAAACCATCCGCTTGATGATTTCGGCCGATATTCTTGCGCCGATACAAAAACGGCTGTCGATGTTTGTCTTGCGCGCCAAAGCCAAGCTCAACGATGTTTCGGCGCAAACCCGCCTGGTCGGTTTGTGCGGGAATGTGGCGGCGGCTTTGCTGCCGCTCTTCGATGCCTTGCCGGATCAGCCATACAAGGTGATTCACGGCGGCCCCGAGGCGCAGTTTGGCGCTCTTATGCGTTTGCCCGACGCGGCAGGTGTCGCTCGTTACCTTTGGGCTGCTCCGCTGACGGTGTTTGAACAGCATGTCGCAAACTTGCACAGCGCCCTGAGCGAAACCTCCGCCGAAGTGTGGGACTGGCTGGCGATTCAAGCCGGCGAACCGCGTATCAGTGCCGCAACCCAGGAAAAATTTGTGCCGCAAATGATCAATTTCGAGGCGATCGGCGGGGTGAATTTCAAAAAAGGCTGCTATCCCGGTCAAGAAATCGTTGCGCGCAGCCAATACCTGGGCACGGTCAAGCGCCGGGCCATGATTGCGCACGCCGCCACCGTCGGCGACCTGGCATCTGCCGCGGGCAGCGAAGTGTTTCATTCGGCGGACCCGGGCCAACCCTGCGGTCTGGTGATCAATACGGCGGCAGCGCCGGGCGGCGGCAGCGATTTCCTGATCGAACTCAAACTCGATGCGTTAAGCCATGGCAGCGTGCATCTGGTCGCGGCTGACGGGCCGCAGTTGACCTTCAGCGCGCTGCCCTACGCTTTGCCCGACAAAGACGCGTGAGCTTGTCACCGAGCTTGTTTCCGAGTTTATCCATGAGCCGACGCGTGAGCCGAGCATGTGCCTGATTGTTTTCGATTGGCGTTTGCCCACGCCAGGCGCTCGCGCTGCGCGTTTTACGCTGGCTGCCAACCGCGATGAATTTTTCAGCCGTCGCGCCACGCCGATGGACTGGTGGCATGACGCGCCGCAAGTGCTGGCCGGGCGCGACCTGCAAAGTGGCGGCACGTGGCTGGGGCTGCATCGTGACGGCCGCTTTGCGGCGTTGACAAACTATCGTGCCGCGGCGGAAAAACAGCTTGATGGCCCTAGCCGGGGCAGACTGGTCGCCGATTTCCTCAGTGGCCCGCAGCGGGCGCCGCTGGCTTATCTGGAGCAATTGGCACGGGCACCCGGTATTAATCCGACATTCCCGACATTCCCGGCCTCCGCGGCAAGTTCAAATGCGATGCGCGGCTTTAATCTGCTCGCGGGTAATCTGCTTGAAGGTGAACTCGCCTATTTCAGCAATCGCTCCGGGCAGCCGCCCAGACTCTTGCCGCCCGGATGTTATGGGCTATCCAACGCGCTGCTGGACACCGCCTGGCCCAAGGTGCAGGCCAAGAAAGCCGAGCTGCAAACGCTGCTTGAACTGCCGCCGGCGGGCGCGGAGCAACTCGACGCGCTGCTCACCCTGATGCAGGACACAGGCGTGGCACCGGACAACATGCTGCCCGATACCGGTTTGACCCTGGAGCGCGAGCGCGCTTTATCGGCTGCCTATATTGTTTCGCCCGGTTATGGCACGCGCTGCACCACCGCCCTGCACTGCAGCGCTTCCGGCCATATCGATCTGGTCGAACGCGGCGATAGCGTCGCGGATGGAACCCGCTCGACTTCCGGCATGGTGCTTGGCCGTTACGGCTTTCAGTTGGAACCGCCGATACCCCGCTGACCGAGATGATGCAACGGAGATAAGCGGGTGTTTTAATCCAGCTCAAACGCACGCCGCAACGCGGTTACCGCATCCCGGTGAGCTTGGGCTACCTCGGGCACGTAACGCACCATTTTGAAAAAATCGTGGATCATGCCGGCATACTCGACCAGTTCGACTTGATTGCCGGCGCGGCGTAGTTTTTCGGCATAAGCCACACATTCGTCAAACAACGGATCGTATTCCGGCGCGGCAATCCAGGCTGGCGCCAGACCGCTCAGGTCGGGCGCATCGCGCCGACCGTCGAGCGGCGCAAAACGCCAATCCTCACGGTCGGACGCATCACGGATGTAAAGCTCAAAAAACCACTGGATGGTCTGCGCCGACAATAAATATCCATCGGCATAACGTGCATGGGACGCGCTGTCCTGATGTGCCGAGGTTCCTGGATAGAGCAACAACTGCAAGCAAAGCGGAATCCGCGCATCGCGTGCCAGCACGGCACAGACCGCGGCAAGAGTTCCCCCCGCGCTATCCCCGCCCAGTGCCATCCGATGCGGATCCAGACCCAAGGTCGACGCATGTTGATGCAGCCAGCACAAAGCGTCAAAGGCATCGTTGACCGCGGTCGGAAAACGATGCTCGGGCGCCAGCCGGTAATCGACCGAGATCACGCAGCAGTCGCTGCGCGCGGCCAGCATGCGGCATACAGCATCGTGCGTATCGATACTGCCCACGGTAAATCCACCGCCATGAAAATAAAGCAAAACCGGCGCCGGGGCGAACCAGTTGGGGGCAAAAGGCTGGTAGCTGCGTGCGCGAATGGTGGTTCCGTCGCGCGTAGGAAGCGTCAGATCTTCGACGTGGGCCAAGGGCTGCGGGTCCAGGTCGAGGATTTGCGCGCTTTTCTCGTAACTTAGACGAGCTTGCTGCGGGGTCATCTGGTGCATCGACGGGCGCCGAGCACGCGCGATCATCTCGAGCAATTGTGCGACTTTGGGATTCAACGGCATGGCGGAGTCAAAGTTTCAGCTCGGTTTCAACTGCGGCCGATGCTGATACGGGTCGCTGGGATTGCGCTGCAACGCGATATCTTCGGCGCGTAAAGTAATCGCCGGCAGAATAGCCGGATGCGTCAGGATATAAAAATGCCCTGCGCGCACCGCGTCGAAAGTCAGCGCCGCGATCTCCGCGGCACTCAGGTTGCCCGACTTGACGGCCTTCTCCAACTGCACTTGCAGGGTGCGTTGCGATGCAGTCGGGGGCTCGGTATTGTGCAATGCATCGGGGCGTGTGCGTTCCGATGCGGCAATGCCGGTATTGAAATAGGCCGGACACAAAACCGAGCAGTTCACCGGGCCGCCGGTCAGTTTCAGGTCGTTGTACAGCGTTTCGCTTAAACCCACCACCGCATGTTTGCTGGCGTTATATAAACCCAACATCGGCGCGGCCAGCATCCCGGCCACCGACGCCGTGTTGACGATATGGGCCGGCTCGCCTTGGGCGAGCATCAGCGGCACAAAAGCTCGCAGCCCATTCAGGACGCCTGCCACATTCACCCCGAAGACCCATTCGACATCGTTGGCGGTGTTCTCCCAGATCAAGCCTCCAGCCCCGACGCCCGCGTTATTGAACAGCAGGTGCACACGGCCATAGGCTTGCAGCGCCGCGGCCGCCAGCCGGTCCAACTGGGCCGGATCCGCAACGTCGGTGACTACGCCGATGACCTCGGTGCCATCCGCACTGAGCTCCTGGAGCGCGACCTCGAGCGCGTTTGCGTCGACGTCGGCCAGGACCAATTTCATGCCCAGGCTGGCCGCATGGTGTGCCAGTGCCAGGCCCAAGCCGCCGGCCGCCCCGGTAATCACCGCAACTTGATGCTCAAAATGTTGCATGATGTTCTCGCTATGAAGAGGTGCGGCTACGCTGGCGCACCACACGGCGATCGACGGCCAGCGCGCGCATATATTTAAACGTGCCAAGCGCCTTGGCAATCAAGCGATCTTGCTGGTCCAGCACTTCGCCTTCGCAATACGCCATGGTGGTGGTTTTGTGTAACACCCGGCCCAGCGCGCGCAACGGCCCGGTACCCGGTTGCATGAAATTGGTTTTCATTTCAATCGTCACCAGCCCTGTTTCCGCCCCCACCAGGCTGCGCGCGGCAGACGCCAGCGCGATATCGAGCAGGGTCATGGTGACCCCGCCGTGCACCACATCCCAGGTGTTGAGATGATGCGGGTCCAGCGCCAACATGACCTCGCTACGGCCCTCGGCAGCCTGTACCAGCTTGATGCCGAGGAACTCGACAAAGGGGCTCGACACGGGAAATTCAATGGCGGTGCTCATGCCTGCTCCGCCTGCGGACCGAGGTCGTGCTTGAGAGAAAAATGACACTGCAACACCGTTTAAACCTCGTAATCGAGACAATGGCGGGTTTCGCGCACTGCACCGATAAACGGCAAAATCGCCTTATGGCTGGGGTGCACTTGATAGGCTGCCAGCGCTTCACGGCTTTCGAATTCCGAGTACAGCGCAATATCGGCATTAAAATCGAGATCTGCCGCGCCCGTGCTCAATTCGAACACATGTATGCCCGGCACAATGCCGCGGCAGCTTTCCAGTTTCGCCAGCATGATCTTGATATTGGCGGCTTTGTCGGCGCCTTCGGCATGGTCTTTCAGGGTCCAGGAAACGATATGTTTGATCATGTTGATCTCTCCAAAAATGAAAATAAGCGACGCGAGCCGATGCGGGAGCATGACGTGACGCACCCTAAAACCGATCCGCAAGTATAGCCTTGCGCGCCGGGATCCCCTGCTTTAGCCGGTTACGATGAGCGGGTCTTTCGGCTTATGTGCCGCAACGGCAGGTCTAATCGCGTGATTCATTAAAACCACGCGCCTCTTGCGCCAACCGGGCCAGCCGAGGTGAAATCCGCCATACGGCGCCGTTGGGTTGCGCCTGAAAATGCTGGATTGACTGACAAACATGGCGCAACCCCAGGCTGTCGGCATAAAACATGGGGCCGCCCCGGCTCAGCGGAAAGCCGTATCCGGTCAGATAAACCATGTCGATATCGGAGGCGCGCGCGGCAATGCCTTCCTCGAGGATTTCGGCACCTTCGTTCACCAGCGCGAACACCAGACGTTCGACGATCTCGCTGTCGCTCAGTTCACGCCGGGCGACGCCGTCGGCCGCGGCGGTCTGCATAATCAGCGCTTCAACCGCGGCCGCCGGAACCGCTTGCCGGGTTCCGGCAGGATAGTCATACCAGCCGGCACCGGTTTTTTGACCAAACCGCCCCAGTTCGCAGAGTTTGTCCGCGATTTTCGGGTACACAAAGTCGGGGCGCTCAAGCGCACGCCGCCGGCGAATGGCCCAGCCGATATCGTTGCCGGCCAGGTCGCTCATGCGAAACGGCCCCATGGCAAAGCCGAACTGTTCGACGGCGCGGTCGATTTGCTGCGGTAGCGCGCCTTCCTCCAGCATAAATAAGGCCTGACGCAGATATTGCTCGATCATGCGGTTGCCGATAAACCCGTCGCACACGCCTGAAACCACCGCCGTCTTGCCGATTTTTTTGGCCAGCTTCATCACCGTGGCCAGCACCTCGGGCGACGTGTGCGCGCCGCGTACCACTTCCAGCAATTTCATCACCTGCGCCGGACTGAAAAAATGCAAACCGACCACGTCGGCCGGCCGGCTCGTAAAAGCGGCGATGCGGTTGAGATCCAGGGTCGAGGTATTCGACGCGAGAATCGCGCCCGCCTTGGCCACCGCGTCGAGACCTTGGAACACCTGCTGTTTGACCGCCCATTCCTCAAATACCGCTTCGACGATCAAATCGGCCTGGGCCAAATCCTCATAGGCCAGACTGGGCCGTATCAACTCAATGCAGCGTGCCGCCGCGGCGGCCGAGAGTTTGCCCGATGCAACCTGGGTTTGGTAGTGACTGCGGATAAGACTCAGTCCATTTTGCAAAACCTCGTCGCGCAGTTCCAGCAAAAGCACCGGCAAGCCCGCTTGGGCGAAGCTCATCGCAATCCCCCGGCCCATGGTGCCCGCGCCGACCACGCCGACCACGCCGATGGGACGAACCGCGGTAGCGCTGCCCACACCGGGAATTTTGGCGGCGGCGCGTTCGGCAAAAAAAGCATGACGCAAGGCGCGGCTCTCGGGCGAGGCCACCAGTTCCATAAAACATTCGCGCTCGAAAGCCAGACCGGCATCAAAACCGGCACTCACGCCTCGCTCGATTGCCGCGATGCATTTAAGCGGGGCCGGCTGGCCGCGAGCACGGCGCGCCGCAAGCTCGCGAGCTGACTGATATAAGGCCGCGGCCACAGCCGGGTCGCGGCTATCGATGGCCCGGTCGCGCAGTTTGGGGTGCGGGCCGGGACGTTTGGCGACCTCAACCGCAAATGCCAACGCCGCCACCACCACGTCCTCAGCCACGGCGCTCTCGATCACCTGGTCGAACAGGCCCGTATGCGCCAGCGCCTGGGCCGACTCGACCGCCCCCGTGCTGATCAAACGCAGGGCAATTTCAACACCGGTCGCGCGTGGCAGACGCTGCGTGCCGCCCGCACCGGGCAACAGGCCCAGTTTGACTTCAGGCAAGGCAATTTGGGTCTGGGCCGAGGCGACCCGGTAATGGGCGCCGAGCGCAAGTTCGAGCCCGCCGCCCATCGCCACGCTGTGCAGTGCGGCAACGATCGGTTTAGCGCTCGCCTCAAGCGCGGCAATCACCGCACCGAGCATGGGCGCCGCGGTCGCTTTTGGGGTGTTGAATTCGGTAATGTCGGCGCCGCCGGAAAATGCCCTTCCGGCGCCAGTAATCACCATCGCCTCAATCGCCGGATCGGCCAGGGCGCGTTCGATACCGGCGACCACGCCGGCCCGGCTGGCGTGTCCCAAACCGTTGACGGGCGGGTTGTTCAGCGTGAGCAAGGCAATGTTATGGTGTGTCGTGTAGTCAACGGACATTCATCTTTCCTGTTAAGACGGGTGACGCTTACGGCCGGTCAAGCCGCAGCGCAACCCGCAGTACGACTTGCAGTGCGGCTTGCAGTGCAACTATTCAGCCCCCGTTGTTGCATATCAATACCACGTCAGGCCGGCATCCATGCCGCCGCGCCATCACGTCATCCTCAAGTGGACTCAGCCTGCATTTGACTGACCGACGGCAGGACGTGGTTTTTGAATAACTCACGCAGTTTCAGTTTCTGGATTTTACCGGTTGCCGTATGCGGGATGGCATCGACAAAAGCGATGTCGTCGGGGATCCACCATTTGGCAACTCGCCCCTCATAAAACTGCAACAAGCTTTCCCGGTCGACCTCGGTTCCCGGTTTGCGTACCACCACCAGCAACGGCCGTTCGTCCCATTTGGGATGAGCACACGAAATACAGGCCGCTTCGGCCACTTCGGGATGCGCCATGGCCACATTCTCGATTTCGATCGAGCTGATCCATTCGCCGCCCGATTTGATGACGTCCTTGCTGCGGTCGGTGATTTGCATATAACCGTCGGCATCGATGGTCGCCACATCGCCGGTGGGAAACCAGCCGTCGATCAAGGGCGACTCAAGCTGGCCGAAATAACGTTCGACCACCCATGGACCGCGCACTTGCAAATCGCCGAAGGACACGCCATCCCACGGCAACTCAAGCCCGTCGATGCCGACAATACGCAGATCGACACCAAAAATCACATGACCTTGTTTTTCGAGAATATGCCGCTGTGCTTCGGGCGGCAGCACCGCATGTTTCGCTTTAAGGTTGGCCAAGGTGCCGAGCGGCGAGAGTTCGGTCATGCCCCACGCATGAATCACATGGACCCCGAATTGATCTTCAAAGCTGCGCAGCATCGCGGGCGGACACGCCGAGCCGCCGATCACCGTGCGTTTGAATGAGGAAAACTGTAAATTATTTTGGCTCAGATAGTTAAGCAAGCCCAGCCAGACGGTCGGCACGCCCGCGGAAAAACTCACCTGCTCCGATTCCATCAAGGCATACAGCGAAGCGCCGTCGAGGTCTTTGCCGGGCAAGACCAACTTGGCGCCCACCAGCGGCGCCGTATAAGGAATGCCCCAGGCGTTGACGTGGAACATCGGTACCACCGGCATGATCGCGTCGCGCGCCGAGCATGCCATGGCATCCGGCAGCGCCGCGCCATAGGCATGCAATACGGTGGAGCGATGGCTGTACAGCGCGCCCTTGGGGTGGCCTGTGGTGCCGGAGGTGTAACACAGGCTGGAAGCACTGAGTTCATCGAATTGCGGCCAGTCGAATTCGCCGCTCTGCGCTGCCAACCATTCCTCGTAGCAAATGATCGGCGTTTGCATGGCCGGCAGATGAGCTCGATCGGTCAGGGCAATCCAGCCGCGCACTTGCGGACACTGGGCGGCAAGTTGGTCGACCAGTGCCGCAAAAGTGATATCGAACAAGACAAAGCGGTCTTCGGCGTGATTGATGATAAAGACCAGTTGCTCGGCAAACAGCCTGGGGTTGATCGTATGGCACACCGCGCCCATGCCCGAGGTGCCGTAATAGACTTCCAGGTGACGATAGGTATTCCATGCCAAGGTGCCGATCCGGTCGCCGCGTTTGACCCCGGTCGCAAGCAGTGCCTGAGCCAGTTGTTTGGCTCGCACCTCGCAGTCGGCATAGGTATAGCGGTGCAGATCGCCTTCGATGCGCCGCGTCACAATTTCCGTATCGCCAAAATGGCGGGCCGCGTGATGGAGCAAGGACGAGATCAAGAGCGGCATCTGCATCATCTGGCCCATCAGGGGCGCGGCGCTCGATCCGCGCGGTTCATGGCCGCTCACCTGCCGGCCCGGCGGTTCCTGCTGTGGCGTTACCATAATTTGCTGTCTCCTGAGGTTTGATTGTTTTCGAACACTCGTACTTTTTTAGGATTCTTGGGGGCAGACATGGATGCGTCAACCGCTTTCATTGGTGCGCTGCACTAATCCTGGCTTTGCTTGTGCGTTGCGTGCGAGTATGTCGTCGCAGCGCCCTACACCTGGCGGTGCTCATGCGCCGGCGAGCAGTGCTTTCGCCCGGCGTCTACAATAGAGGCTTATCAGGCCCCAGGCGTCCCCATGTCGTTGACCGTAAAGCAAGCCGATGGCGCAGCGCTGACCGCGCGCATCGTGCAAGATCTACCCCGGAGCTATGCCTCCTTGGGCGATGCATTTTTCAGCCGCTTGCCCGCCACCCCGATTCCCGCCCCCTATTTGGTGGGGTTTTCCGCCGAAACCGCTCGATTATTGGGCTGGCCGGCCGACGCCGCCGATGACCCCGCGCTGATCGAATATTTCGCCGGTAATCTGAGCCGCGACTTGGCCACCGAGGCATTGCCCATCGCTACAGTCTACTCAGGTCATCAATTCGGCGTGTGGGCCGGGCAATTGGGCGACGGGCGGGCCTTGACGCTGGGTGAAATCGAGCATCTGGGTACGCGTTTCGAGGTTCAACTCAAAGGTGCAGGCCTCACGCCCTATTCCCGCATGGGGGACGGCCGCGCCGTATTGCGTTCGTCCATCCGCGAATTCCTCGCCTCCGAGGCGCTGCACGCGCTCGGTGTGCCGACCACCCGGGCTTTATGCGTGATCGGCTCCGCTCTGCCGATACGCCGCGAAACCGTGGAAAGCGCCGCGGTCGTCACGCGGATTGCCACTAGTTTTGTGCGTTTTGGTCATTTTGAGCATTTTTATGCGCGCAAGCGGCCCGATTTGCTGCAACAACTCGCCGATCACGTGATCGAGCGTCTTTACCCTGCTTGCCGCAACGCGTCCGACCCCTATCTGGCCTTGCTCGAAGCCGTCACCCTGCGCACCGCCGACCTGGTGGCGCATTGGCAGGCAGTGGGGTTTTGCCATGGCGTGATGAATACCGACAATATGTCGATTGCCGGATTGACCATCGACTATGGGCCCTATGGTTTTCTTGACGGTTTCGACGCCGCTCATATCTGCAACCATTCCGACAGCAGCGGCCGTTATGCCTATGACCAACAGCCCCAGAGCGCCTACTGGAATCTGTTCTGTCTGGCCCAGGGTTTGCTGCCCTTGATCGGCGGCAAACAGGGCGCGTTACGCGACGCGGAAGACAGCCAGGCCTCGGAAGCGGCGATTGCCGCGGCACAAAATGCGCTGGAACCGTTCAAAGAGCGATACACCAGCCAGTATCAAAGCCGTTTACGGGCCAAATTCGGCCTTGGCACGCAGCAAGACGGGGACGATGCATTGATGCAACGCTTATTTGGCCTGATGCAGGCCTGTCATGCCGATTTCACCCTGACCTTTCGCCGTCTGTCCAAGCTATCGCGTGATGCCGGCGGCGACCCGGCGCTCGATAACGGACCGGTACGCGATTTGTTTCTGGATCGGCCGGGGTTTGATGCCTGGGCCGCCGATTACCGCGCACGTTTGCAAAGCGAAGGGATGGACGACGTGCAACGTGCCGCGGCGATGAATCAGGTCAATCCCAAATATATCTTGCGTAATCATCTGGCCGAACAGGCCATCAGGCAGGCGCAAAACAAGGATTTTTCCGAAGTTGAGCGGTTGCTGCTGGTGTTGCGCCATCCCTTCGCCGAACAAACCGATGCCGAGGCCGCCTATGGCGGGTTGCCGCCGGACTGGGCACAGGCATTGGAAGTATCATGCTCGTCGTGATTGTCTTGTGACTGCGTTATAACTATCACGCAGCATCATGCAACCTGGCCGCGGCGCCCGAGTCCAATAGTTCAAATTGGGTTTCAAATCGACATGCCGCTGTCAGGAAAACCACGCTGCTGCGACTAATCTATATCGCGGGTTGCCGTCGCACTACCTGTTTGGACGACCCGCGACCCGTTACCCGCAAAATCCAGTGCGGAACGCCTGCAAGGAGGCTATATGAGTGAGAACGACCCGGGCAAAACCGTCAAATCCGACGCCGAATGGCGCGAAAAGTTATCCGGTATCGAATATGAAGTAACCCGCCATGCGGCGACCGAACGTCCGTTTACGGGGCGTTATTGGGACCATTGGGACCGTGGCGTGTATGACTGCGTCTGCTGCGGCACGCCCTTGTTTGAATCGGACACCAAATTCGACGCCGGTTGTGGCTGGCCCAGCTATTTCAAGCCGATCAACGGCGAAGTGATCCACGAAAAAACCGACCGCGCGCATGGCATGCTGCGCATCGAGGTACGGTGCAAAGTATGCGATGCCCATTTGGGCCATGTGTTCGACGACGGCCCAGGCCCGACCGGGCAACGTTACTGCATCAACTCCGCTGCGTTACAATTCGAGCCCAAAGCAGACGAATAAGCGGTAGCGTCCTGTTGCGTAAATTGTTTGATAAATGGGCGATTTCATATCGAACGAATTTGCGGAACAGGGCACTAGACACCTGTATCATCGACTATTCGAGATAGACCCCCGCCGCATGACCCGGGCCGCACCAGCGTGGCGCGGCCGGTCTCGGCCTTGACGGAACCGGCATGAAATTCCTGTTTGACCTTTTCCCGATTATTCTCTTCTTTGTAGCCTTCAAGCTACGCGGCATTTATTTCGCGACAGGCGTCGCGATTGCCGCGACCATGCTGCAGATTGCCTGGTCGGCCTACAAACATCGCAAAGTCGACGCGATGCTGTGGGTGAGCCTGGGCATCGTGGTGGTTTTTGGCGGCGCCACGCTGATCCTGCACGATGACACATTTATCAAGGTCAAGCCCACCGCGCTATATTGGGCCTTTACCGTGGGCCTATTGGTTTCGCATTTGGGTTTCGGCAAAAACATGATGGAAGTCATGATGGGCAAGCAGCTCGAATTGCCGCACCGGGTCTGGGGTCAAGTGAATTTCGCTTGGGCGGTTTTTTTTGCTTTGCTCGGTGTGCTTAACCTGTTTGTGGTGTTTGTCCTGCATGTCTCGGACAGCGTCTGGGTCAACTTCAAGTTGTTTGGCTGCACCGGATTGACCCTGTTATTCGTCGTCGGACAGAGCCTGTGGCTGGCCAAATACCTTAAAGAAGACTGACCATGACCGACCAACCTACCCCATCCATGTGTGACGCCCCTGCGTCGGCGCGGATTCCGCTGATAGAAGCGCGCCTGAACGCGGCGCTCTCCCCGCAGCATCTGCAAATCATCGATGACAGTGCTAAACATGCCGGCCACGCTGGCGCAGCCGAAGGCGGTCACTACAGTGTCCAGGTAGTTTCCGCGCATTTCGTTGGCGCAACTCGCGTCACACGGCACCGCATGGTATATGATGCGCTCGCGGATGCGATGCAGCGAGGGATTCATGCCCTCGCGATCTCGGCGTACACTCCTGAAGAATTTGAATCTTTGAAATCTTTGAAATAATCGAGCACGTTAGGACGTCCTTCATGACCTCAAACAAGACATTCAAGCAGACTCTCAACAATGCCCGCCTTCTGGTATTGCTTGCTGCATTCGTGGCTGCACCGGCGTTTGCACAAAATATCGCGGTGGTTAACGGCACCCCCGTTCCCACGGCTCGCGCCGATGCGCTGGTTGCCGAACTGATCAAACAAGGTCAGCAAGACAGCCCGCAATTGCAGAGCATGGTGCGCGACGAACTGATCAACCGCGAAGTGCTGTATCAAGAAGCGGCCAAGGAAGGCATTGCCAACCGTCCGGACGTGAAAGCACAATTGGCCGTGACGCAACAAAGCGTGGTTTTGCGCGCTCTGCTGCAAGACTACGTCAGCAAACACCCGATCAGCGACGCGGACGTCAAAGCACGTTATGACCAGCTGTCCAAACAGATGGGCGGACAGGAATACCACCTGCATCACATCCTGGTCGACAACGAACAGCAAGCCAAAGACATTACCGCCAAGCTCAAGGCCGGCGGCGATTTCGACGCCTTGGCCAAGCAATACTCTAAAGACCCGGGCTCGGCTGCGCATGGCGGCGATTTGAACTGGTCGGACCCGAAGGCTTATGTGCCGGAATTCTCGGCCGCCGCTCTCAAGCTGAAAAAAGGCCAGATCACCGATACCCCGGTGCAGACCAAATTCGGCTGGCACATCATTCGTCTGGACGACACCCGTCCGATCCAACCGCCGGCTTTTGCTGACGTAAAAGATCAATTGCTCAAGCAAATGCAACAGGAACAGTTGCAAACCTGGGAAGGTGCTTTGCGCGCCAAGGCGAAGATTCAGTAATATCGTTACAGCTTTTGAAAATGCCCGGTTCGTTCCGGGCATTTTTTTATGCTGATTCAATCGATCATTAATTAATTTCACATATCGCAATAATTTATTGCACCTACGTCAAAATAATCTGGCTTTAAAAAAGTTCCATGGGCGCAGCATTTTACATGCTGACTCGAAATAGGTATTGACTCCCCTTCCTGAACGGCTTTTCGCCGAGATCCGCCCCCCCGCATCCGTAAAGCCGCCTGATTTTCCACTAGATTGGAATAGGGAATGTCGTCTTATTTTTCCACTACTTAGGATTGCAAATCAATAAATCAAATATTCTTGATTGCCCCTAACTTCATTCGAGTTGAAATGATTTTTTCCGGTGTTATCGGCAGAAATTACTTTAAATGCTTTTTAAGGAAAAATTCCATGACCAGTGCAGAAAAATATCTTCGAGGTATCGAAATAACGAAAGAAATGGCGCCTTTTTTAGCGCCGCGCCTGAATGAGCTGCAGCCTAAATTTCCCGAGATCATTGATCACACCATCGAATATGCCTTGGGCGATATTTACGCCAGGCCTGAACTCGATATGCGCACCAAGTTCATCATTGCTTTTACCTTGTGCGTGGCAAATGGCAACCGCGGCAATATTACCGGCTATACCAAACACCTGCTGCACACGGGCAGTAGCCGTGAAGAAATTATGGCAATCCTGATTCATATCTCTGCCTACGCCGGTTTTCCCGCGGTGTGGGAAGCGCTGGGGCCAGTCCAGGACGGTCTGGATGCGCCGGATAAGTAAGCCATAAAGCCCGGACCGATGCGGCCCCGAGCACCAATAAAAAAGGCGAAGTGTCCGTTAAGACCTTTCGCCCGTTTCCCTTTCACCCGTTCTCCTTTTGCGGCAACACCTGAAAAGCCAGGTGCCTAGGCCAATACCTGCTTAAGCCATAGCCACCCGTGCGTTGCGGAACATGCGCATCCACGGGCTGTCGCCCTGACCGGCTTCCCAGTCCTGCGGATGCCAGCTCATCAGGGTCGAGCGGAACACCCGCTCCGGATGAGGCATCAGCACGGTGAAGCGGCCGTCCTCGGTGGTCACCGAGGTCAAGCCGTCGGGCGAACCGTTCGGATTGAACGGATAACGCTCCGTGACCGCGCCGCGGTTATCCACAAAACGTAATGCCGCGCTGACCTGGCTGGCGTCGCCCTGTTGCGAGAAGTCGGCATAACCTTCGCCATGCGACACCACCACGGGAATGCGCGAACCCGCCATATCCTTGAAGAACAAGGACGGCGACGCCTGAACTTCGACCAGCGACAAACGTGCTTCGAATTGCTCGGACTTGTTGCGGGTGAAACGCGGCCAGTGTTGCGCGCCGGGAATCATCGAGGCCAGGCTGCTCATCATCTGGCAACCGTTGCACACGCCCAGGGCAAAGGTGTCGCCGCGTTGGAAGAAGGCATTGAACATGTCGGCCAAAACCGGGTTGAACTGGATGGTTCTGGCCCAGCCCTCGCCCGCGCCGAATACGTCGCCATACGAGAATCCGCCGCACGCCACAGCGCCGGCAAAATCGGCCAGCGTGGCACGGCCGTTGAGCAAATCGCTCATATGCACATCGTGCGCATCGAAACCTGCGCGATCGAAGGCATACGCCATTTCAAGATGTGAATTGACACCCTGCTCGCGCAAGATCGCCACGCGAGGCCGTGCGCCGGTGGCAATCATCGGCGCGGCAAGATCCTGGCGCAGGTCGAAAGTCAGATGCGGACTGAGCCCCGGGTCCGAAGCATCGTTCAATGCCGCGTATTCGGCGTCGGCACAGGCCGGGTTATCGCGCATGCGGGCGATACGCCAACTGACGTCGCTCCAGGCGCGGTGCAGTTCGGCTCGGGGCACGCCGTAGATCTTCTTGGCATCGCGATAGATTTCGATCTCGTCGCGTTCGTTGGGTTTGCCGATCACGTGGCTGCAAGCGGACAAGCCGAACTCGCGCAAGCTTTGCAGCACGGTATCGCGCTCGCTTGCCGCAACCTGGATCACCGCGCCCAACTCTTCGTTGAACAAGGCGCGCAGCGTCGCATCTTCGCGCCGGCCGCTGGTTTGTTTGGCCCAATCCTTGGCGTCGCCGTAATCGGCGGCATGACCCGACTCCAGCGTCAGCATATCGACGTTGAGCGAGACGCCGGTATGTCCGGCGAAGGCCATTTCGCACACGGTGGCAAACAGGCCGCCATCGGAGCGATCGTGATAGGCCAGCAACTTGCCTTGCGCATTCAGCGATTGGATCGCATTGAAGAAACGTTTCAGGTCTTCCGCATCGTCGAGATCCGGTGCGACATCGCCGACTTGCTGTGTCACTTGCGCCAGAATACTGCCGCCCAGGCGGTTACGGCCTCGACCCAGGTCGATGGCGATCAGCGTGGTGTCGCCGACTTCCGCCGCACTGCGCAATTGCGGCGTGAGGTGCTTACGCACATCCTCCACCGCGGCAAAGGCCGAAATCACCAGGGATACCGGCGCGCTCACTTCCTTCGCCACGCCTGCATCACGCCATTGGGTACGCATCGAGAGCGAATCTTTGCCGACCGGAATGCCGATACCCAGCGCCGGGCACAATTCCATGCCGACCGTGCGCACCGTATCGAACAGTGCCGCATCTTCGCCGGGACTGCCGCACGCCGCCATCCAGTTGGCCGACAGCTTGATTTTATCGAGCGACGGGATCGGTGCCGCCGCGATATTGGTGATTGCTTCGCCGACCGCCATGCGGCCCGAGGCGGGTGCGTTGATCACGGCGAGCGGCGCGCGCTCGGCCATGGTCATGGCTTCACCGCGATTGCCGGTGTAATCCATCGCGGTAATTGCACAGTCGGCCACCGGCACCTGCCACGGCCCGACCATTTGGTCGCGCACCGACATCCCGCCGACACTGCGGTCGCCAATCGTAATCAAGAAAGATTTGCTGCCCACGCTGGGGTGCTTCAATACATCCAGCGCCACCTCGGCCAGCACCAGCCCGGTTACGTCGACGGGAATCAGCGGGGTCGACTGACGCGTGACATCGCGATGCAGCTTGGGGGTTTTGCCGAGCAGGACTTCCATCGGCATGTCGACCGGTTGAGTCTGGGCTGCATCGGTTTCGCTATCGACCAATTGCAACTGACGTGCTTCGGTGGCGACACCGACCACCGCCAGCGGGCAACGCTCGCGCCGGCAAATGGCTTCGAATGCGGGCAGGCTCTCGGGGGCAATCGCCAGGACGTAACGCTCCTGTGCTTCATTGCTCCAGATCTCGCGCGGGCTTAAGCCGGTTTCTTCGAGATCGACTTTACGCAATTCAAAACGCGCGCCGCGCCCGGCACCGTCCACCAGTTCGGGGAAGGCATTGGATAAACCACCGGCGCCGACATCGTGCACGCTCAGGACCGGATTGGCTTCGCCTTGTTGCCAGCAGGCATTGATCACTTCTTGTGCGCGCCGCTGGATTTCCGGATTGCCGCGCTGGACCGAGTCGAAATCGAGCTCGGCGGTATTGGTGCCGGTTGCCATCGAGCTGGCGGCGCCGCCGCCCATGCCGATGCGCATGCCCGGTCCGCCGATCTGCACCAGCAAGGTGCCGGGCGGCAAGTCCAGCTTGTGGGTGTGGCGGTCGGAAATGCTGCCGATGCCGCCGGCGATCATGATGGGCTTGTGATAACCGCGGACGCGGCCGGCCACATTTTGTTCATAGACGCGGAAATAACCGCCCAGGTTGGGGCGGCCGAATTCGTTGTTGAACGCCGCGCCCCCGATGGGGCCGTCGATCATGATTTGCAACGGCGAAGCAATCCGGTCGGGACGGCCGTAAGCGCCGACTTGCTGCGCCGGATCGCGTTCGCTCGTGGGCTGTACCGCGTCGCGGGCATTTTCCCAGGTTTGCACGGCCCCGGGCAACTGCAAGTTGGACACCGAAAAACCCGACAAGCCGGCTTTCGGCCGCGCGCCGCGACCGGTAGCGCCTTCGTCGCGGATCTCGCCGCCGGCACCGGTGGAGGCTCCCGGGAAGGGGGAAATCGCGGTCGGGTG
>Ga0302303_10000150_pt1 | contig 74702 bp, 74 predicted proteins | sample III_Palsa_E2_1_FD_194542 | JGI IMG/M metagenome (GOLD analysis project Ga0302303, IMG submission 194542) | Peat permafrost microbial communities from Stordalen Mire near Abisko, Sweden - III_Palsa_E2_1 | ecosystem: Environmental > Terrestrial > Soil > Palsa > Peat permafrost | place: Sweden... | reverse complement strand
GCATTGGCGACATATTTCGCCAAAAAAAACTTACTGTTTCTTTTTTCAGGCAGGTTGTAGCGACAAAAACACAATAAAACCTATGGAAAATGTTGGACTAATGTTGGACTAAAACAAATCAGGCTTTTAGATTTTACTCTAAAAGCCTGATTATCAGGTGGAGAATATCGGAGTCGAACCGATGACCTCTTGCATGCCATGCAAGCGCTCTAGCCAGCTGAGCTAATCCCCCGTTGAGGAGGGCAAAAGTAACAAAAAGTTAATCATTGGCAAATCCAGGGCTCATAATTTTGGAAATTTTATTATTTGTACTATAAAACAAAAACCATATAAAACAAGTAAAGCCCCTGATGGGCAGGGGCCTTTACTAACCAATTATAAACCTAAATTATGAGAAGACTTTTCTATTGTTTTTCAACAGTGTAAAGGTAACACTAAGTTTTGTACTTTCAAAACTTATTTTAAACTTTTTTCAACATTTGTTATATATACTTGTTCATATCATAACAATTAAAACCAATCATTACCAACATCGCAATTATTTTATAGCTAAATCAATTTAAGTAAAGCTCATAAAATGATGTAAAAAAATAATGTTTTTATTCAATTATCTTAAAAAATCATCCGCTTTGTAACCTGATGCTGCAAACAGCCAAAAAAATCATTTAAAAATGTTCACTTTTTAATATTTTAGATGTTTTACAACGATAAAACTCCATTTTATATAAAAAATTATAAATAAAAATGTTTTTTTAGTGGTTTTTGACCCAAATTTATTAAAAATAAAAAATTACGCTTCGCAAACATTCACATTAAATCACTTTATCATCTTTGTGTAAAACATAAGTTACACTTAATGGCATCACCAAAATCTTCCCAAAACAAGCCTCATCTTACACCACTAACCTTATGGATAATGACCATTGCCACCGGCCTGGTGGTAGCAAATATTTATTATAACCAGCCTTTACTGGGCGATATTGCCAAAACTTTTAAGGTTAGCAGCGGCACTGCCGGGCATATATCTATGGCAACACAGCTAGGCTACGCGGCCGGGATGTTTTTTATTGCCCCGCTGGCCGATATGTTTAAACGCAAACGGTTAATGCTTTATGCCTTTGGCGTAGCTATTTTAGCATTACTGGCCGCGGCTACTGCCCCCAATATTAATTTATTAATACTCGCCAGCTTTTTGGTTGGCGCCGCATCATTAACCCCGCAACTACTGGTGCCAATGGCGGCCCACCTGGCAAAGCCCGAAGAGCGTGGTAAAAAAATAGGCGTAGTTATGAGTGGCCTGCTAATAGGTATACTGGCATCGCGTACCTTAAGCGGTATTGTTGGTAAATATTTTGGCTGGCACGCCATGTTCTTTATAGCCGCTGGGCTGATGGTTATAATGGGGTTCCTTTTATTTTTATTTTTACCCGAGGTTGAGCCTGACTATAAAGGAAAGTATACCGATCTGATGAAGTCTCTTTACCACTTATTTATAAACCAGCCCCGGCTTAGGTTTGCCGCGCTCAGGGGCGCGCTTTGTTTTGGTTGTTTTATGGCGTTTTGGACAACGTTGGTATTCCTGTTAGGTGAAAACTTTCATATGGGTAGCCGCGAGGCAGGATATTTTGGGCTGGTAGGCATTATTGGGGCAATAGCTGCGGGACTGATGGGCCGCCTAAGCGATAAAATGGATGCTTTTAAACTATCTTTCTTTACGCTGCTGCTGGTATTAATTTCTTTTGTGGTATTCATCTTCTCGGGCCATAGCATATTTGGGTTAGTGATAGGTGTAATAATTTTGGATATGGGTGTACAGGCCACGCATATATCTAACCAGGCTATCATCTTCGCGCTCGATGCCGATGCGCGCAACCGCATTAATACTATATATATGGTGTCGTATTTTATTGGTGGCGCTTTAGGTACGTTATTGGTAAGCTCGCTTTGGGGCAATTATCATTGGATGGGTGTATGCGTTACAGGCATGGCCTTGTCATCAATAGCCATTGTTGTGCACCTGCTTAACCACAAGAGTATGCAAAACAAGGCTACAACTGTATAGTGCCGACTACTGTACACAACACTCGTTACACAATTTTGTACAGTAAAACCACATTTAAAATTGGTATAAAAACATTCGTTTTTGCAGATACACAGCGCATTGCAAAATAATGCTGCATGGCTGTGCCTTATTTTTTATTCACTTTAGTTTTTTGGCACTGAATTGGAACAGTACTTATCAAATGACACTATTATGGTAATTGTAAAAAAAGACAATCAGAAAGTGGAAGAGCAAAAATGGGAGAACCCATTAAACCCTGAGAAACCGGTAGATGCCCGCGACCAGGAACAACTAGTAAGACAATATAAAGAGGCTAAAAGAAGAAAAGATAATTTAACAGGGGATGACAATACTAAAACAAAGAAATAACAGACATTAATTTAACCTAAAATATACCATGAAAGCTTACAACAAACCATCAACAAGTAAATTAGTAGCCCGTTTTGACAGGGAATTGAAAAATATTTTATTGAATGACCTGAAAACTTTAAAGTCTACAAAAAATCAATTTATACAAAGTTTAATATCAGCAGCTTAATTATAAATATTCAACCTAAAAAAATCTATTATGAAAACTTATAACAAACCAGCAACCAGCAAATTACTTGCCCGTTTTGATAACGAATTATTAAATATAATAAGGGAAGACTTAAAGGTTTTCAGAGATAGAAATAAATTTATAACCAGCAACAAACAGGCTACTGCACAGCAAAACTTAACAGCTGCCTGATCAATCATATACATCTACCTATATAACATTGTTTACATCACCTATGAAAACGATAGAGCTTCGCAAATTGCGGGGCTTTATTTTTTTGTGGCGTATTTTATGATCAGGCCTGCCGTTTTTGCCGATGCGCCGGGGCTGCCCATCTTTTCATCAAGCTTAGCGTAGTTATCGAGCATGCTTTGCCTGTATTCATTTCCATTCAGGATCATGCCCAGTTCAGCGGCGATGTTTTGGGGCGAGCTATCCTGCTGTATCAGTTCCTTAACCACCGGGCTATCCATAATAAGGTTTACCAGCGAAATGTATTTAATTTTCACCACCATACGTGCAATGGTGATAGATACCGGGTTCCCCTTATAAACCACCACCTGCGGTACGTGAAACAGTGCAGTTTCAAGCGTGGCTGTACCTGATGCTACAATGGCCGCATCGGCATGGGTTAGCATATCATAAGTTGTATTAAATAAAACCGGGATATTTTTACCGGTCAAAAACTGACTGTAAAATTCGCTGTTGAATGATGGCGCGCCCGCAATTATTAACTGATGATCAGGAAATTGTTCAGCCGCTTTTATCATATCGGGCAATAAATAGGTAATTTCCTGCTTACGGCTACCGGGTAACAAGGCAATAATTTTCTTTTTTGAGATTTGATTGGTTTTATAAAACGCGGCATCGGGTTTAAACGCTGCAATGGCATCCAGCAAGGGGTTGCCTACATAATCTACCTTCATATCCCATTGCTTATAAAAATCAACCTCGAATGGCAGGATGCAAAACATATGATCAACTACCTTTTTGATCTTTAACACACGTTTCTGGTTCCAGGCCCAAACCTTGGGCGATATATAGTAGCAAACCATTATGCCATTCTTTTTGGCATATTCAGCTATTTTTAAATTAAAGCCGGGGAAATCTATCAATATTAAAACATCAGGCTGCCACGCGGTAATATCCTGTTTGCAAAAACTCAGGTTTTTCAGAATTGCAGGCAGATTGACTACCACTTCAATAAAACCCATAAAAGCCATATCGGCATAATGCTTAACCAGCGTACCGCCTTCAGCAAGCATCAGGTCGCCACCAAAAAAGCGGAAATCAGCCTTGGGATCCTGCTCATTTAGCGCCTTCATTAAATTGGCGCCGTGTAAGTCGCCGGAGGCCTCGCCTGCTATTAAGTAATACTTCATTTAGCTATTATGTTACTACATATTGTACTTTTAGCTGGTAAAGAATAATTATAGATTAAATTTCCAACCGTTCAATACAGGTATGGCATGGTGCGCCGTCATATCAAACTGAACGGGCACTACCGATACATAATTATTATCCAGCGCCCAGTTATCTGTATCATGCCCTGCATCATTTAACTGGAATACGCCAGTTAGCCAATAATAGGGGCGTTTATGCGGGTCGATACGCTCATCAAATTCTTCGGCCCATTTGGCGTTGGCCTGGCGGCAGATCTTTAAGCCTTTTATATTCCCTCCTGCCGGAAAATTCACATTTAACAGGGTGGCAGGCGGCAAGCCATGTTCTAAAACCTGCAGGGCAAGTTCGCGTACATATTTTTTGCAGTGGCTAAAATCGGCCTGCAAGGTAAAATCATCCAATGAAAACCCGATAGAAGGAATGCTTTCAATAGCGCCCTCAACCGCTGCCGACATGGTGCCTGAATACAATACATTGATAGAATTATTTAAACCATGATTGATACCGGATACACACAGATCGGGTTTTTTGCCTTTAAAAACTATGTTTACGGCCAGCTTTACACAATCAACCGGGGTACCTGAACAACGGTACATTTCGACACCTTCATAAATATCAACCTTATCAAAACGCAACGGTTTACCAATGGTGATGGCATGCCCCATACCCGACTGCGGGCTATCAGGCGCTACTACTACCACCCTGCCGAGTTCTTTCATTACATCAATCAAAGCTTTTATACCAGGGGCGGTTATGCCATCGTCGTTTACAACAAGTATGGTGGGATTGGGGTTTTTCATCGATTGCAAAAATAGCATTTTCAAATTTGTGCCGCGATATAAAACAGAAAAGCCCCGATTGGATCAGGGCTTTTCTGTTTTTATAGGCTATTAAGCCATTTTACTACTTCATCGCGGCTTTTGCCGGTTTTTTGTTGCAACTTGCCCAGCATTTCGTCGTCTTTGCCTTCTTCGCGTACCAGATCATCATCGGTCAGGTCGCCGTAGGCTTGTTTCACTTTTCCCTTTAGTTCGTTCCAGGTGCCTTTTAATTTTAAATCGCTCATGATGTTTTTTATTTAGATGTTATATCAAGTAACATCCAAAACGCCATTTGGGTTTTTAAATATAAAATGAGAAGAAGAAAATTTTTAGTTATTTAATAATGATAACGCAATTGAGCAACATAGATAACGTCATTATCAACTTTATAAACCAAACGATGTTCGCTTGTTATCCGCCTTGACCAATAGCCCGTCCAATCATGTTTTAATGCCTCTGGCTTCCCTATACCTTCAAATGGAGTTTTTTCAATATCCTCAAGTAGCCTTGTGATTTTTCCCATTAAGCTTTTATTGCCGCTTTTCTTCCAATATTGCAAATGCTCAATGGCTTTAGGCGAAAATATTATTTCCATAGATCCTCTAAGGAAATCTTTACACCTTTCCCATCATTTATCTGTTGAATACTTTCATCCAAATCCTTTTTATTGGCTTCGCTCGACATCAGGTACTCAGTTTCATCCAATTCTTTCTCATACTTAATGCTAAAGGCTTCAAAAATTGCTTTTAAAGCTTTTTCTTGTGCTTCGTCTTTGGGATGTATGGTAAGTGTTGACATATTTAAATTATATATTTCAAATTTACGATTTTAGTATCAATATAAATAGCTTCAAGATATCCCCTTTTATCACAGCTTCCTACAAAGCCCCTGCCTTAATCTCATCCACTACAGCCGGATCAAGCAATGTACTGGTATCGCCTAAATTAGAAGTATCGCCTTCGGCTATTTTTCGCAAAATCCTGCGCATTATTTTGCCTGAGCGTGTTTTGGGCAAGCCGCTTACAAACTGGATCTTGTCGGGTTTGGCTATGGGGCCTATAATGCGCGATACTGTCATGGCGATATCCTTGCGCGCCAGTTCCTCATCGCCATGCTCACCCGGGCTTACCACAAAGGCGTAAACGCCTTGCCCTTTGATATCATGCGGGTACCCCACTACGGCCGATTCAACCACGCTGCTATGCATGTTAATGGCATTCTCCACCTCGGCAGTACCTATACGGTGACCGGATACATTTAGCACATCATCCACACGGCCTGTAATACGGTAATAGCCATCCTCATCGCGCAGGCAACCATCGCCTGTAAAATACATATCCTTATAAGTGGCAAAATAGGTGGTGCGGCAGCGTTCGTGATCGCCATAAGTGGTACGCAACATACCCGGCCACGGGAATTTGATACATAAGTTACCGCCTACGCCATTTCCCTCTATCACTTTTCCGTTCTCATCCACCAAAACCGGTTGTACACCGGGCAATGGCAGCGTAGCAAAGCTGGGCTTTGTTTTAGTGATGCCCGCCAGCGGCGATATCATGATGCCCCCGGTTTCGGTTTGCCACCAGGTATCAACAATCGGGCAATTCTTATGCCCTATCTTTTCGTCAAACCAATGCCAGGCCTCCTCGTTAATAGGCTCGCCTACCGAACCTAATTTTTTAAGCGAGCTGAGGTCTTTTCCTTTTAATACATCATCGCCGAAGCTCATGAGCGAACGGATGGCGGTTGGCGCGGTATATAATATGTTTACCTTGTATTTATCAACTATATCCCAAAAACGGCCTGCATCGGGGTAGGTTGGTATGCCCTCAAACATTAATGTAGTGGCACCTTGCGATAAGGGGCCATATACAATATAGGAGTGCCCGGTTATCCAGCCGATATCAGCCGTACAAAAATAAACCTCGCCCGGCTCGTACTGAAAAACGTTGGCAAAAGTGTAGCCTGCATAAACCATATAGCCGCCGCAAGTGTGTACCACGCCTTTTGGTTTGCCGGTTGAGCCGGAGGTGTATAATATGAATAGCATATCTTCCGCATCCATCTCCTCGGCTTCGCAATCCATATTGCCGCGGGTTTCTACTTTCTTTATCTCATCTTCCCACCAAACATCACGGCCTTTTATCATAGATACCGGGGTATGGGTGTGGGTAAGTACTATTACTTTTTTAACCGAAGGGCAGCGTATCAGCGCGTCGTCGATCACATATTTCATCGGGATCTCTTTATTCCCCCTTACACCACCGTCGGTAGTTATTACTATATTACATTCAGCGTCCAGTATCCTATCGGCAATGGATTGTGCCGAAAACCCGCCAAAAACCACCGAATGGATAGCGCCTATCCTGGCACAAGCTAAAACAGCAATAGCCAGTTCGGGCACCATCGGCATATAAATACATATCCTATCGCCTTTTTTGCCGCCATTATTTTTTAAAACATTGGCAAACTGGCAAACCTTATCATACAACTGTTTATAGGTTAACACGCGATGATCTTCAGAGGGATCATTGGGCTCCCAGATAATAGCAGGCTTATCGCCAAGTTTATCCAGGTGACGGTCGAGGCAATTTTCGGTAATATTCAGCTTTGCACCCTGAAACCATTTTATCTTGGGCTCGGAAAAGTTCCATTCTAAAACTTTGTCCCACTTTTTTCGCCATAAAAAATTATCGGCAACTTCCTTCCAAAACTGTTCGGGTTGTTCAACACTCTTTTTGTAGGCTTCCTGGTACTCAGGGAATGACTTGATTCTCATAATAGGTAAAACGATTATTGGGCGGCGTAAATTACACTTTTCCTGTATCAAATTTAAAAATCAGTAATAATTTAATAAGTTTATATACCTTTTTAAAGCGATATGCCTTTTAACAAATTAATCTTGCTTTACGTTATCTTATTGGCTTCATGCACCCCGAAAAAACAAAAACCTGCTATTACCTGGCTTTATGGCTATAGGCAGGTTGAAAAAATTAATGGCAGGGTTAAAAAGTTAGCTGACAGATATTTCACTTATTCGTTTAATAGTAAAGGTGATATAATTAAAATAGAGAATTTTCAAAACAGCAGCGACACCACGACTTATAATACGGTATATAATGAAAGCGGCAAGAAAACGGAATCAATAGGTTTATATTTTGACATCGGAAAAAAAATAAAAGAAGTTTATAAATACGATAAGAATGACCGCCCGATAAAGTGTATTAATGATGCGAACGACCCATCTACAGATACGGATCGGTTTATTTACGATAAAGTTGGTAATTTAACTGAACACCAGCAATATTTTGAGAAAAAGCCATTGTGGATATTTAAGTACAGATACTTCTACAACAAAAATGCAGTTTGTATTGGTGTTGAGCAGTCCATGACCACCTGGCGTGACAATTTTAAAACTCCTGCTAAAGACACCACGCGATACATCGTTTTTGATTCGAAAAACAACTGGTTAAAGGCTGTCAATTTTCTGAATGATACTATTACCCGTAAAATCACCTATTATTAGTGGTAAAATCTTTTTAAAAATATTTCACACCCCCTATTGAATTATTGACTTAAAATCCTGATATTTGCAAACTCTTTTAAGAAAAGGGGTTGAATTAAATCGATTGTCATGTCAAGAATTTGTGATTTAACAGGAAAAGGTTCACTTGTAGGAAATAACGTTTCTAACTCAAACGTTAAAACCAAGCGCAGGTTTCACCCAAATTTAAAGCTCAAAAGGTTTTATATTCCTGAGGAAGATAAGTGGATAACTTTAAAAGTATCTACTTCGGCTGTTAAAACCATTACAAAAAATGGTATAACCGCTTGTATCAATAAGTTTGTAAAAAAAGGATACATATAGTATTAGTGATTTGAGACTAGTGGTTAGAGATTAGTCTGTAAAAATTCAATACTTATAAATAATTAAGAAAATGGCTAAGAAAGGCAACAGGGTACAGGTTATTTTAGAATGTACCGAGCACAAAACAAGCGGTATGCCGGGCATGTCTCGTTACATTACCACCAAAAACAAAAAGAACACCACTGAAAGACTGGAAATGAAGAAATTCAACCCGGTTTTAAGAAAAGTAACAGTTCATAAAGAGATCAAGTAAATTGGTTGATTAGGTTGATTGGGTTGACCAAGTTAAGGTCAGCAGCATTCAATAATTCAACAACTCAATAATTCAATAATTAAAAAGAGATGGCAAAGAAAGTAGTTGCAACCCTGAAAGTAGCTGGTAAAGGCAAAGATTATTCAAAGGTTATTACCATGGTTAAGTCACCAAAAACTGGTGCTTACTCATTTAAGGAGCAAATTGTACCTAACGATAACGTTAAGGATGCAATTTCCGGAAAATAACCGGTAACGTTCTGATATTGATATGAAAGCCATCTTGTTTTTACGAGAGGGCTTTTTTTATTAGTCTTGAGTCCTAAGCCGTAAGTCCTTAGTCGGAATATGCGGTGTTTATATTGACTTAAGACTATTTACTATCGACTTAAGACTAATACTATGGGATTATTTGATTTTTTTAAGAAAAAGGAAAACACGCCACAGGAACAGGAGGCGCTGGATACCGGTTTGGAAAAAACCAAGGACAACTTTTTTTCAAAGATCACCAAAGTAATTGCCGGTAAATCAACCGTTGATGATGATGTGCTGGATGAGTTGGAGGAAGTGCTGGTAACATCGGATGTTGGTGTTAGCACCACCCTGAAAATAATTGAGCGCATACAGGAACGTGTACAGGTTGATAAATACGTAAGCACAACCGAACTGAATGGTTTGCTGCGCGATGAGATACAAAAACTACTCGCCGAAAATAACAGCAACGATTTTCAGAACTTTGAATATGGCAACCATAAGCCTTATGTAATAATGGTGGTTGGCGTAAATGGCGTGGGTAAAACCACTACCATTGGCAAACTGGCCCATAAATTAAAGCTGGCAGGCAACAAGGTTGTTTTAGGCGCAGCTGATACCTTCAGGGCAGCAGCGGTTGACCAGCTGCAACTTTGGGGCAAACGTGTAGATGTAAAGGTAGTGGCACAGCCCATGGGTTCCGACCCGGCTTCTGTTGCTTATGATACTTTGCGCTCGGCAGTGGCTAATGGGGATGATGTAGCGATAATTGATACCGCGGGCCGTTTGCACAATAAGGTGGGCCTGATGAACGAGCTTACCAAGATCAAGAATGTGATGCAAAAGGTAGTACCCGGCGCGCCGCACGAGATCTTGCTGGTGCTGGATGCCTCCACAGGGCAAAACGCCATTGAGCAATGCAAGCAATTTACCGAAGCAACCGCGGTAAACGCGTTGGCTTTAACCAAGTTGGATGGCACAGCAAAAGGCGGTGTGGTGATAGGTATTTCAGATCAGTTTAAAATTCCGGTAAAATATATAGGCGTAGGCGAAGGGGTGGATCATTTGCAATTGTTTGATAGAAAGGCATTTGTTGACTCGCTATTTAAACAATAAAAAATAGGATTTGTCATTGCGAGCGATAGCGTGGCAATCTCGTCGCTTGCATTATGAATGCGACGAGGTTGCTTCGTCGTTCCTCCTCGCAATGACATAGAAGGTAAATATGAAAACTAAAGGAATTATCAATCAACCAATTGTTCAGAAACCACGTGTTAACGTGGTAACTTTAGGCTGTTCCAAAAATATTTATGATTCCGAAGTATTGATGGGCCAACTAAAGGGCAATGCGTTTAACGTTGTTCATGAAGCTGAGAAATTAAACAGTGATGATATCATTGTTATTAATACTTGCGGCTTTATAGATAATGCCAAACAGGAATCTATCGATACCATACTTCAATACAGCGAGCTAAAGGAACAGGGTAAAGTTGGGAAAGTAATTGTTACCGGTTGCCTGTCTGAACGCTATAAGCCTGAGCTTGAAGCTGAGATCACCAATGTTGACTCATGGTTTGGTACCAACGACCTGCAAAATCTGCTGGCATCTGTAGGCGCTGATTACAAGCACGAACTGATCGGCGAGCGCCTGTTAACTACCCCCTCGCATTTTGCATACTTTAAAATAGCCGAGGGCTGTAACCGCCCATGCTCATTTTGTGCCATACCGCTGATGCGTGGCAAGCATTTAAGCCAGCCGATCGATCAGTTGGTTAAAAGTGCGGAGCATCTGGCGAAAAACGGTACTAAGGAATTGATACTAATAGCACAGGATCTGACCTATTATGGCCTCGACCTGTATGGCAAACGCAATCTGGATGATCTGCTTCGCCGCTTATCTGATGTAAATGGCATTGAATGGATCAGGTTGCAATATGCTTACCCGTCGGGTTTCCCGATGGAGATATTAGATGTGATGAATGAGCGTGATAACATTTGCAAATACATGGATATGCCATTACAGCACATCAGCGACGATATGCTAAAATCTATGCGACGTGGTATCACCAAACAAAAAACTATCGACCTGGTAAACACCATCCGCGATAAAGTGCCCGGCATTGCCATGCGTACTACCTTAATAACAGGTTATCCCGGCGAAACCGAACAGGATTTTGAGGAGATGGCGGAATGGGTTGAAGAAACCCGTTTTGACCGCCTGGGCTGTTTCACTTATTCGCATGAAGAAAAAACCCACGCTCATTCGCTTGTTGATGATGTTCCCGAAGAGATTAAACAACAGCGCGTGGATGCCATTATGGAAATTCAGCAGGGCATTTCATTCGAAAAGAACCAGGAGAAAATAGGCAATACCTACAAAGTATTGATAGATAAAAAGGATGGCGGTTACTTTGTTGGCCGTACCGAGTTTGACTCGCCCGAGGTTGATAACGAGGTTTTAATTGATGCCAGCAAGCATTATGCAACCGTTGGCAGCTTTGTTGACGTTAAGATTGACAGCGCCGAAGACTTCGATCTTTATGGACAAATTGTAAAATAACCTGTTTTTGGCTGTGTTGTGTTTGTTTTAAGATTTTAAAATCTAATTTCGAATATATAATATTGTTTTAGGGTTACCGTTTTGCCGGAGCAATTTCGCTCTGAAAACCTGAATAACCCTTATGTCATTGCGAGGCCCTGCAAAGGTACTTGCGAGGGCCGCGGCAATCTCATCGCGTTCACTATGCAAGGGACGAGATTGCCACGCAGCACCCCACCACAGGCCGGTTGGCTGCTCGCAATGACAAAAAAATAAATTCGAAATGAACATAATGGAAGCCTCCTGTATAAGTTATAAAGAAACCGGGTATTTCTCGCCAACGGTTATTGATTATATCGACGATAAAGCCGCATTAAGGCCTTTTTACAGTCACCGCCCCGATTTTAATGGCTTCGCCGAACTCCTTAAACATAAAAAAGTTGTAGCTGACAGAAAGATATTGGTTGAGGTTTTGACGGAGCAATATTCCAAAATTTCGGATTTCGGATTTTCAATTTCGGATTTGGTTTCGGAAAACATCAACTTACTTAATGACGCAAACACTTACACAGTTACCACTGGCCATCAGCTTAACATATTTGCCGGGCCGTTATATTTTATCTACAAAATAGTTACGGCTATCAAGCTATCGCGCCAGCTAAAAGAAAAATTTCCCGATAAAAACTTTGTGCCGGTTTACTGGATGGCATCGGAAGACCATGACTTTGCCGAGATAAATTATACCACCATTGGCGGTAAAAAAGTTCATTGGTGGTACGAGGCATCAGGCGCTACGGGCCGCTTAAACCCTGATACCATTCGCCAGGCGCTTAACCAGTACAAAGGTGTTTTAGGCATGGAGCAACACGCACCTGAACTTGCCGCGATAGTTGAAACCGCCTACACCAAGTTTGATAAACTGGCCGATGCCACCCGTTATATGGTTGATGCCCTGTTCGGGCAATACGGTTTGGTTATTATTGATGCTGATGACCACCGCCTGAAACAACAGTTCGCCCCTATTATGGCGCAGGATATTACCGAACAAAACAGCTATAAAAATATCACGGCCACAAATGAGCAATTGGAAAAGCTTGGCGTGCATATACAGGTTAACCCACGCGAGATAAATTTCTTTTACTTAAAAGAGCACCTGCGCGAGCGTATTGTTTTTGAGGATAACAGCTATAAGGTTTTAAACTCCGAGATCAGTTTTTCAAAGGATGAATTGTTGGGCGAGATAAAACAATATCCAGAGCGTTTTAGTCCTAATGTGGTGATGCGCCCGCTGTACCAGGAGTGGATTTTGCCAAACATTGCCTATGTAGGCGGCGGAGCCGAAGTGGTTTACTGGTTGGAACTGAGATCAAACTTCGAACATTATAAGATTGATTTCCCTATCCTGATCCTGCGTAATTCAGGCTTGATCGTGCGTAAGGAATATGCTTCAAAAATAACGCGGATGGACTTGCAGCCCGCTGATCTTTTTAAAGCGACGGATACGATTAAAAACGACTGGGTAAAGAAGCATAGCCAGCATAATTTAACCCTTACCGAAGAGTGGCGCGAGCTATCAAGCGTGTTTGAAAAGATAAAGTTGCGCTCGTTCAAAATTGATACCACCCTTGCCCCTTCGGCGGAAGCGGTACAGGCCAGGCTAAAAAAAGCGATAGATAACCTCGAGAAAAAATTAATAAAAGCTGAAAAAAGGCATTACCCTGAACGCCTGGAGCAAATTGACCATATAAAAGGCGATCTTTTCCCAAAAGACAGCTTGCAGGAACGTAATGAAAACTTTGGTTTGTTTTACGTAAAATGGGGGCAAGACCTTATTGATGAACTGATACGCAATTTTGAGCCCCTGGATTTTAAGTTTACCGTGCTGACGGAGAAGTAAACTAACAAAATACCCCATTGCTGTATTGAAATCCGAAAGATCATCAAGGTGAAATAATAATACATGTCATTTCGAATTTTAAATTCCGGAGGCCTCTCAAGATAAAATGACTTTATCAAGTCACAAAAAACTTTGTCATTTCGAACCTGCGTGTGCGGGGAATGTGATTCGGGCAGGTGAGAAACCTTATACATCCAGCTTTCCTGTTTTGAATTGCGTATAAGTTTTCTCCTCGCGCCCAGCACAACCCAACCAACTCGTCGAAATGACATGATGTATAGAACAAGGATTGATTTATTGAAAAAATTGGATAATTGATGTATATATTTACAATCTGACAGGCATTAACCCTTTTTTCACTATTGAACGCATCTCATTTAAAACAGCCATTGTTTATTGCAACTATTTTATTTGCAATGGGCTGCTTTTTTACTGCCTGCACCAAAAGAAACATCGTTCCGCAAAAAACCAATTATAACCCAACGGGTACGGGCACTACCGGCAGCGATACCAGCAAAAGCGATACCACATCATCGTTTAACGCGCCTACAGCTTTGGCCTTAGATGCCGCGGGGAATATTTATGTTGCCGATTACGGCAATAACCTTATCCGCAAAATAAGTACCGCCGGGGTGGTTAGTACATTGGCCGGGAATGGCAACCAGGGCTCGCTGAACGGGCAGGCCAATTTATCATCATTTAACGGGCCTACAGGTTTGGCGGTTGACGCATCGGGCAATGTATTTGTGGCCGATAACAACAATAACCAGATACGCGAAATTACAATTGCAGGTATGGTAACCACAGTTGCAGGCAGCGATAGCATTGGCGCGGTTGACGGCATAGGCGCGGCAGCCTACTTTTTCGGGCCAACGGGTGTCGCGCTGGATAAATCAGGTAACTTATTTGTTTCGGATGCAGGTAATAACCTTATCCGTAAAGTAATCCCATCTACCGGGCAGGTAAGCACTATTGCCGGGAATGATAACCCCGGGGCCAATAACGGCGCGCTGTTATCAGCTACTTTTAACAATCCCAGCGGGATAGCCTTAGACGCTTCGGGGAATATTTATGTGGCCGACCTGCTCAATGGTTTGATCCGTGTGGTAAGTCCCGCCAGCGGCATGGTAAGCACGCTTGCGGGCAACGTTGATACTACAGCTTCCATTAACGGAACGGGCAGCGCGGCGGCATTTTATTTTCCAAATAGTGTTGCGGTGGATGCATCGGGCAATGTATATGTGGCCGAGTATGTTACCAACCTGATACGTAAAATAACGCCCGGTGGTACCGTAACCACCTTTGCAGGCAGCGGCGCGCAGGGGCAGGCGGATAGCACAGGCACGGCAGCTTCTTTTAACGGCCCATCTGGTTTAGCTATCGATGCATCGGGCAATTTATATGTGGCCGATACTTATAACAATGTTATCCGTAAGATAACCCCTGCCGGTGTGGTAAGTACTATTGCAGGCAACGGGCAAGTGGGCGCACAAAATGGCAAAGCGCTATCCATCAGGAAACGTAAGATCACCAATGCGGTGCGCAGCACCAATAACAAATTACTTGACGGGATATTTGTTAAGAAACGGGGACTGTTGCAATAGCGGTCTTTATGATAGAGAAAGTGAGCGATTGAAACAAAAAACGAGCGATCCGCATTCAGCGATGACATCCGTTGTAATGCATGACAGGTGTTTATCTCCTCCACCTCTTAGCGTACAGAATATAAAATGAAACTCAATTTCAACAACTAATATTATGCAGGCAAAATTAATTTTATCCTTTCTTTTTGTAGCTGTTTCTTCTCTCGCATTTAGTCAAAATAAATTGGAGCAAAAAGATAGCATAGCAAAAAAACTTACTCCTATTGAGGGCAAAGCAATTGTGTATATAATCCGTCCCACCAGTTACGCGTTTCTGATAAAAATGAATATCGAATGCGATAGTTTGCACATTGGCTCTACCAAAGCAAAAAAATATGTTTATACTGTGCTTAATCCGGGCAAGCATACTTTTACTTCAAAATCAGAAAATGATTATAAATTTGAGTTGGATACAGAACCTGGGAATGTATATTACATAAAGCAAGAAGTGAAAATGGGAGCATTGTACGCCGAAACAAAACTTGAACTATTGAGCAGTGAAGACGGCAAGAAATACCTGGATAAATGCACCCTTTCGAAAGATAATGTATATACGGGTCAATAAAGAAGCCACTTAGGGAACTAATCGCACAAAATAAATTCTGTTAGCCCACCTGGCCTATTATATTTGCCGTTATGGTTATTACCGAATCCGATTTACGGGCTTTTACCCAAAACATTTTCCTGGCCATGGGCTGCAGCCATGAACATGCCGTTTTAGCCGCCGATGTGCTGCTGCTGTCTGATCTTCGTGGTATCGATTCGCATGGCGTAGCCCGTTTAACCGGGTATGTACGTTTGTGGGAAAAGCAGCGCATCAATGCCACACCCGATATAAAAATAGTACACGAAACCGCTACCACCGCCACTGTTGACGGCGATGCGGGCTTAGGCCTTGTTGTGGCCCCTTTTGCAATGAAAGTGGCTATTAAAAAGGCTGAAAAATATGGTTCGGGATGGGTATCGGTACGTAACTCCAATCACTTTGGTATTGCGGGCTATCATGCGCTGATGGCTGTTGAAAAGGATATGATCGGCTTCGCCATGACCAATGCCAGTCCGCTGGTTGCCCCTACCTTTTCAAACGAGCGTATGCTGGGCACCAATCCGATGTGTTATGCTTTCCCGGCAGGTAAATACCCACCACTGATAGCCGATATGGCAACTTCGGCGGCAGCCAACGGCAAACTGGAGATCGCACAGCGCCTGGGCAAACAGGTACCTGAAGGCTGGATCCAGGATAAAGACGGCAATTATACTACCGATCCGCATGCCTTAAAAACCGGCGGTTCGCTCCTGCCCTTAGGCAGCGACAAGGAGCATGGCAGCCATAAAGGGTTTGGTTTGAGCGCCACGGTTGATATCCTGTCGGCAGTATTATCGGGCGCCAATTACGGGCCCTGGGTACCGCCGTTTGTTGCGTTCCTTGAACCGCCAAATGACCCTGTAGGTAAAGGCATAGGGCATTTTTTGGGTGCGATGCGGGTAGATGGCTTTAGGCCGGTGGATGAATTCAAAGCAAATATGGATAACTGGATAACGCGCTTTAAAACTGCATCGACTATTGATCCTGATCAAAAAGTAATTATTCCCGGCGAGCCGGAGCGGGAAGCCGAGATAGACAGAAGGGCAAACGGAATACCAATAATTGATGCGGTACTAAATGATTTGAATGGCCTGGCGGTTAAGTTGAGGGTTGCGCCTCTTTAGAAACTATGCAATGACGGCGGTGAGCGGGCGATTACTCAGCATATGGGGTTGCTTCGTTCCTCGCAATGACGCGCGGTGGTGGAGTACAATTATATTCATCATTTTGTCATTCTGAGCGCAGCGAAGGATCTATCCGCATGTACACCACGCGCTTGGTACACCGGCTGCTTGTATAGATCCTTCGCTGCGCTCAGGATGACAGATTAATTTTAACATTTTCAAAGAACATGATTTGCGCTTTCACAAGCGCGTGATTGATGGTGGATACCGGAAAACGTGGGATGGGGCCGGGTAAAGGCCTTTGGATAATGCAAGTTACGAAGGTTAATTTAAAATAGTGCTGACACTGTTTTGTCAGCATATGTAATCAATGCATTAGGGGTGCTTATCTTCAACCCACATTAATTAGTTGATAATTGTCCAGTCAAAACAATTTACAACTCCTCGGCAATAAATAAAAATGGCTGTTCAAACTGCAGGCTGAAAAAGCCATCGTGCGTTGTTTTAAAGCGGTGCTGTTCTATACTCTCCAGGCCGCTGGAGTGGAATTGCTGCGGGCCGGATAGCAGTTCGATGGTTTCACCTGCAGGCTTCCATTTGCTAAAACCGGAGTTAACGGCATATATTTTTTGGTTACCGTGAAATATCACCATGTTAATTTTATCGGTAAAAAACAGGTAATCTTTTAGCTGCAGATCGTCGGTAATAATATTTACAGCAGGATAATTATGGGTTACCAGGTATTTAATGGCGGCCTCTGCCGGGGAATCGGTTCCGGCAGGCATTAACTTTACATCGGATTGTAATTGCAGGTCGGGCTCATTGGTAATTATCCAATCAATTTTAATACCGTAAGCATGTATTTTTTCGGCGGTAAACGGGGTGACAATTACCGTTGGGCTCCATTCAAGCAGCTGCCCCAGCAACTCGTCTGAAAAATTATCTAAACCCAGCACCAACAGCGCAGGCTCTTGTTTTTCGCGAACAATATGGTGGGACGACATTTTTTTTATGCAAAATTAAGCAGCTACACAGTAAAGATAACTGAAAGTTTAGCAAATAGTTTGAGGTTTTGCAGGATACACGTTATATAAACAAATTACGCAGCGCTACACCCTCGCGCTCTTTTGAACGAAGTAAAAATGTGATAGCCCAGTTAAAAAGCAGCGATAATGAGAATATTAAAACAATAAGCGTGGAGTTCCCAATGTTACTTAGCAGCAATACTATTGAAATAGAAACTATGTTAAAGCCTCCTAATAACAGGGTAGTTTGTATATGGCTAAAACCAAGCCTTAAAATACGGTGGTGTATGTGGTTACGATCAGCCGTAAACGGCGAGTCGCCATTTGCTATACGCATGATAAATACACGTAAAGTATCAAATATAGGGCCTATTAATATGGCAAACGTTAATGCCGGCGCAGAAAAAACATCGGGTAGTTTACCGCTTGAAAATTTATTAAGCTCAATAAATTTCAGAGCCATTACAGCTGATATTAACCCGATAAGCAATGAGCCGGTATCGCCCATAAATATTTTTGCCGGCGATAGGTTGAATTTTAAAAATCCGGCCATGGCACCCACCATAGCTAAAGAAACGGCAGCAAGCTCGTACTGGTGCATGTATATGAATAAGCCCCCAAATGTGCAGTTAACAATTATGCCGGTTGTGGATGCCAGCCCGTCAATACCATCAATCAAATTAAAGGCATTAACAATCAGCATAATTAATAATATTGATATTGTGGCGCTTAACGGGTACGAGAGATCGTATACACCAAATATGCCATAAAAGCTGGTAATACGTATATCGCCTAATATAACCAGTATGGCACCCACAATAAACTGCAATAAAAATTTTGTGCTTGAGTTTACGCCTGTCAGATCATCCTTTAGGCCCATTGCAAATAAAATTATACATGCAGCAAGTAAATAATTAGTAGGTAATGATTTATCGGCGAAACCAAATAACAGGGCTGTAATGGTAAAACTCACAAAAATACCAATTCCGCCAAGGCGTGGTATACCATGATCGTGATGCTTTCTGAAACTGCCAAGATCATCGTACAAATGCCTTTCGCGTGCAACATGCAAAATGGATGGGATGGCAAGGAAGGTAAGCAATATTGAAAATGCTATAATACAGGGGTAAGCAATAACAGGATAATTGTGTAAAAATTCGTGCATATAAAATGTGCTAAATCATTAGGGGCATTCAATCTTAAAATTGTACAATAAGTATTCCTTTGTTTTAATTATTTATTAACATTATTTAAAATATTGCGGAATTTTGCGCGCTGGCTTCATAATTAGTGTTAATAAAGGAAATACAATTCCATTTTTACGCATCGCCTTTATATCATTACGCCAAGCTTTTACCCGATTTAAGGGGCTTTTATTACTCATTCCTCCACGCTGCATTTTAACAAGCACTTTATTTATATAAATTATACTTAGCTTATTCAAATGCATAAACCTCAGCATCAATTCATAATCAGCAGCAGTCCCATAGTCAAGGCTATAATAACCCAACTCTTCAAATAATCGTCTTTTACAATAAAATGTGGCGTGCGGCGGCATCCAGCCCCAATTATACATGCCTTTTGTATAAGGCTTTGTACGCCATTTACGAATAATAGTTTCATCGTGATCAATATAGTCGAGGTCGCCATAAGTAATATCGGCATTTTGACTAAAAAAAGCACTTTCAATACTTGTAAGTGCATCATTTGAAGCAAAAAAGTCATCGGCGTTAAGTATGCCTACAATATCGCCACTGGCGCGCCGTATGCCTTTATTCATGGCATCATACACTCCCTTATCGGGTTCTGATAATAAAATAGTTATATGATCTTTATACTGATTAACTACCTGTACGGTATTATCTGTTGACCCGCCATCAATAATAATGTATTCGAGATTTTTATAGTTTTGAGCTATTACCGATTCTATACATCTGCCGATATAGGCTTCGGCATTATAAGCTGAGGTTATTAATGATATCTTTAAATGAGGCACAACAGAAAAATACTCCTATTTATAATCGCAAAATAATGTATTTTTGGCTTAATGCCCTAATTTATATGAACAGGAATTTATGATATGCGTTTTTTAACTTTAGTTTATTTATTTTTTAGTCTGCTATTTATTGCTTCATGCTCGTATAAACAGGATCAGATACTATTTGAACAAAGAAGTAGTATTGATACCCTTGAAAAAAACAATACGGAAGTAATAAATAATTACAAAATTAAGCCACAGGATATTTTACAGATACGTAATCTGCAAAATATGAAATATATTGTTGACGATGCACCTGCTGAAGGTAATACACCGGGAAGCGCTTCGGGCTCAGGTTCGGGTTCGAACTCAGAAGGCCAAACCTACCAGGTTGAAGAAGATGGCAGCGTGGCGTTGCCTGTAATTGGCCATGTGCAGGTTGTTGGCTTAACCAGGATGCAGGCTGCAAAACAAATTGAAGATCTTTACCGTAAAACGCTGCTCAAGGATCCTATAATTGAACTAAAAATTGTAAACCTGAAAGTTACTGTACTTGGCGAGATAAAATCACAGGGCAATTATCCCCTGGTAAAAGATAAAACTACTTTAGTTGAAATGATTGGTGAAGCAGGGGGCCTTACAGACAGGGCCAATGAAAAAAACATAAAAATCATACGGGGCAACCAAAATAACCCACAAGTTACCCTGATAGATCTGAGCGACATAAAATCATTGTCAAATCCGGCAACCATTCTTCAAAATGGCGATATTATTTATATAGCGCAAAACAAGCGTGCCGTGCAGTCAGATAAGTTCCAAAATTTTTCAACCATATTGCAGCCGGCTTTAATTATACTTAATACTGTTTTAATAGTTTTCACGCTTGCCCGTCGCTAATGGAAGAGATTGATAAGATACAGCCCAAATTACCCAGTCAGGAAATTGATTATTTTAAAATTGGCAAAATACTATTAAGCCGCTGGTATTGGATTGTTGCATCTGTAGCCATTTGCATGATTGTAGCCTATGTATATTTATGGTACACGCCAAAAACCTATGCTACATCAGGCACAATGAAATTTGAGGAAAAGAAATCCGAACTTTCAGACCTTGTAAGTGTAATTAACAATGATAAAGGCCCATCAAAAATACAAAGCGAAACCTTTGTTATACAAAGCCGTGGCCTGGTACTAAGCGCTATAAAGGATCTGGATTACCGCATTAGCTTTTTCATAGGCGGCCGCATACGTACAAGCGAGTTATACCCACAAAAACCATTTGTTATTCAACTGTTAAAGTTTGATAGTTTAAATTACTATCATGACCTTATAAGCTTTCAACCTGTTAACAATAATTCATTCAAGCTTACCTATAACGTATCCGGCAAAAGCATTCAGAAAGTATTTAACTATAACACACCTATCAGCATTGGGGGCACTGCCTTTAGCATTAAAAACCCGGGCGAAATATCAAAAAATGTTGTTTACCTGTTTAATTTTAACACCCCCGAGGACTTTTTGGGAAGGGTGAGAGGCGGCTTACGTACCAGCGAAATTGTAAAAAATTCAAATATCATATCCCTGCAGGAAACCGACTCAAATCCGCAATTTGCAGCTGATGTGCTTAATGCCATAATGAAGGAATATTTGAATTATGATCGTGATCAGAAAACCCTTTCTGCCACCAAAATGATCTATTTTATACAGAATCAATTAGATACACTTTCTGCCCAGGTGCGGGGATCGGAAAACCTGATCCTGAAAAGCAAACAAAACTCTAAAATAGTAGATGTAACATCAGCTTCGACAGATGCTTTAGCAAGAGCGAAAGATTTTGAAACCCAGCTTACTTTATTAAAACTGCAATTAATTGCTATTGATCAGCTTAAACAACAAATTATAGCTGAAAAGGATAATATCAGCCTTAATTTTAATCTTGAAGGGGCAATTGATCCGTTGCTTGGCGGCTTAGTCACCACTTTAAATAATTTAATAGTCAGGAAAACTGATCTTTCAAATACGTATATCACCAATGGCAAACCCATGCAGGATATAAATCAGGAGATACTGGAAGTAAAAAATGCCGCATTAGATAATATCAATGCATCAAGCGCACGAATACAAAAAAGCATAAATTATATTCAAGGCCAGGTAAAAGTGGTAGATCAGCAAATTGCTGTTTTGCCCGAAGCCGAGCGTGAAATGATTGGCCTAAACCGGGATTTTGATGTAAATAGCAAAGTATATTCTTTTTTATCAGAGAAAAAGCTAGAAGCCCAGATAAGTCGCTCGGCCATATTACCTGGTGCAACCATTATTGAAGAGGCACAGCCAAACTACTCACCCGTTTCGCCCGATGAAAACGGGATTCATCACACCGCATTAATTTTAGGCCTGTCAATAGGCCTGGGCTTAATAATACTAATACGTATATTGAACCCTTATATATATGATAAGGAAACTATTGAAAGCCTTACAACTATTCCTATACTGGGTGTTATAAGAAAATTCCCTGAGGATATAGATGTAGATGGCACACAAATTCTGGCTATCAGTAAACCCAAATCCATATTTGCCGAATCGGTGCGTTCTGTACGTACCAATTTGAGCTTTTTGGCATCAGAAAAACTGAACAAGGTTATCTGTATCACTTCGGAGGTGGCCGGTGAAGGAAAATCATTTGTGGCTGTAAACTTATCCAGCACATTATCATTAATAGATAAAAGAGTAATATTGATCGCAGCCGACCTGCGCCGCTCAAAAATTCATAAAACCTTTAATGTACCTAATGATAGGGGATTAAGCAATTATCTGGCTCATCAATGTACGGTTGACGATATTATCCTTCATTCAGCCCAAGCCACCCTCGATTTTATAATATCCGGCCCCGTGCCGCCCAACCCTTCTGAACTTATGCATAGCCCCAGAATGGCCGCCATGATTGAGGAACTGAAATTGAAGTATGATATTATAATGATCGATACAGCCCCTATCGGCTTAGTTTCGGATGCCATACCGCTAATAAGGATGAGTGATATAAATGTTTTTGTTATACGTTCAGGGAAATCAAAATTTTATTCCGCAACTGTACCGCAACGTATCGCCCAGGAGTATCACCTTAATAATACAGTAATTATACTTAATGCTTTTGCCGAGGACTTATTACACTCGCGATATTATACCACAAAGTTTACAGGGGAAAACTATGGCACGCGGTATTATTATTATTCCGATTATTCCGGCTATGAAAGTTCGGGCTACTATCTTGATTCTGATGAAAAAAAATGGTGGAATATAAGACGTTGGTTTAAAAAATAACAGGTTATATGGGGGTGAAAGCAGTTGAAGGAAAATGGTACCCGGTTTACACACATCCACGTGCTGAAAAAAAAGCTTATCAATCTTTAATAAATAAGGGCGTTGAAGCCTATCTGCCTTTACACCGTCAGCTTAAACGGTGGAGTGACCGTAAAAAATGGGTAGATGAACCCTTTATCAAATCATACTTGTTTGTACGTATTCACGAGCATGACCAAGCTGAAGTATTAATGACCAAAGGCATTGCCCGTTTTATATATTTTTCGGGTAAAATTGCCGCTATGCCTGACAGGCAGATAAATGAACTAAAATTATTAATGTCAAGTTCATTTGAATTGGAGATAACAGAAGAAAATTTACAGCCTGGCGAGAAGATAATTATCAAAGCAGGGCCGCTTAAAGGCCTGAGTGGCGAGATCATATCCTATCGTTCGCAAAAACAGTTGGCCCTGAGACTTGAAAGCCTGGGCTGCTCAATTATAGTGCATGTTGCCGCACAGTGGATTGAGCGCTTTTAATTGAAATTGTATTTTTTATAATTCCCAAACGGCATTTTTGGTTAATTTAATGCCGTTATTTAGCCTTTCGTAAGGTTTAAAAAAAAGTCGCTGATAAACAATAAGTTACAAATAATAATGTGACTTAAGCGGCGAAGCTATGTTTACCCACTACCTATTATGTGCAGGATTGCAGGAATGATCTCTCCCCGGTTGCAGCCGGAAGCGATCGGTGAAAAAGTGACCTTAATGTGCCGGGCTTTACAGCACGGCGGCCCCGATGATGAAGGCATGTTTACAGATAGCGAAAAACACCTTGTGTTTGGGCACCGCAGGCTTTCCATCATTGATCTGAGCCGTAACGGGCACCAGCCCATGGCTGATGTTAATGAGAAGGCCTGGATAACTTTTAACGGCGAGATTTATAATTACCTGGAGTTAAAGGCAGAATTACTAAAAGCGGGAGCTAAATTTCATTCAAATACCGATACTGAGGTTATTATACAGGCCTATTTGTATTGGGGCATAGCATCGTTTTCCAAATTACGCGGGATGTTTGCATTTGCCATATATGACAAAGTAAAGGCTATAACTTACCTGGTACGTGATACAACAGGCATAAAGCCCTTATATTATCATATAGAAAACGGCCAGTTAAGTTTCTCATCAGAAGTAAAGGCTTTAAGAACAGCCGGGGTAACAAACGAGCCCGATACAAAATGGCAGATAAGGTTTTTAGCCTTTGGGCATATACCTGAGCCTTATACCACATTAAAAAATGTATATAGCTTAACAAAGGGGCATTTTTTGTGCTGGGATAATAATACCGGCAATTATACGATCAGTAAATATGAAAACACGGCATACGAGCCTTATATTACTGATGAAAATGAGGCCCGCGAACTAATAAACAAAACATTACGATCTTCAATAAACCGCCAACTAATAGCTGATGCACAGATAGGCGTTTTTTTAAGCGGGGGGGTTGATTCAAGTATCATTACCTTATTGGCAAATGAGCAAAAGAAAGCGCAGCTTAAAACTATCTCCATTTTTTTTAATGATAAAGCATATGATGAAAGCGCCTATCAAAACCTTGTTTTCAATAAAATTGAAGGGGAAAAGTTTACACACCTGGTAAAACAACAGGATTTTGAAGCCTGTTTCCCCCAAATAATACAATCAATGGATATGCCTACCACCGATGGCATTAACAGCTGGTTTATTAGCAAATATGCGCACGAAGATGGGTTAAAAGCAGTGTTATCGGGCCTGGGTGCTGATGAGCTTTATGGTGGTTATCCATCATTCAACAGGATAAAACATCTTAAATATTTAAAAAAAGTACCTACCGGGCTATTTTCAATGGCCGCTCCTTTTGTAGCAGATCAATATAAAAAAATAGAGTTTTTAGCATATAACCATACTCTGGCCGATTATCTTTTACTGCGCGGGCTGTTTGCACCAACAGATATTGCCAAAATACTAAATGCTGATGTCAAACAGGTAACTGCCATTTTATTTGGTGATGATATTACCACCGTACATAAAGCATATAACGAAGAATATGCGGCATGGATGGAAACTAACCTATACATGCAAAACCAATTATTGCGCGATACGGATGTAATGAGCATGAGCCATGGCTTAGAGGTCAGGGTTCCTTTTTTAGATGAAGATTTTCGCCATTTAACAACGCGTATAGCCCCACAAATAAGATTTGATGAAAATCAGGGTAAAAAATTATTAATAGACAGTTTTAGTGATATTTTGCCTGAAGCTATATGGAATAGGCCTAAAATGGGTTTTACATTCCCTTTGCAACAATGGATGCAGCAGTTTCCGGCAATCAGCAACTATAATTTATACCAGGGTAAAGCGGCACAGACTATAATTAAAAAATTTAAGGATAATAAAATGCACTGGTCAAAAAGTTTTGCACTTTACCAGTTACAAACGCATGAGTAAAAAAATAAAACTTTTTACCTTGCAAACATTCAGTTCAACAGGCGGCATACAAAAAATGACGCGCACACTTGGGCACTCCTTAAACCAAATTGCACAAACCAATAACTGGAATTTTAAAATGCTTTCGGCCTACGACGCCAATAGCGACCTAATGCCGCAATATTTACCTGTTGAAAATTTTAGAGGGTTTAATATTAACCGCACTTCATTTGTTATCCAGTCGCTAAAGGAATCGGCAAAAGCCGATGTTGTTATTTTGAGCCATATAAATTTATCTGTGGTTGGTTTAGCCATAAAAATAATCAACCCAAAATGTAAAGTTTGGCTTATTGCGCATGGCATTGAAGTTTGGAGGCCATTAAGTATATGGAAAAGGGCATTTTTAAAACGTTGTGATAAAGTGATATGCGTAAGCAATTTCACCAGGCAGCAAATGTTTCAATGGCATAAGATCAGCCCGGCCAGGTGTACTGTTCTAAATAATGCGATAGACCCGTTCATGAAAGTGCCGGCAACCTTTGTAAAGCCACAACATTTACTGGATAAGTATAATTTAACGAACGGTAATCCTATACTATTTACCCTTACGCGCCTGGCTGCTACTGAACAATATAAGGGGCATGAGCAGGTTATAAATGTCATACGTAAGTTAAAGATCAAATTTCCGGGTATCAAATACATTCTTTCGGGCCAGTACGATGCTGATGAAGAAGTGCGCATAAAAGAGTTGATAAAAGCAAATAATGCTGAAGAACAGGTAATACTGACCGGGTTTATTGACGAGAAAGACCTGCCCGACCATTTTCTATTGGCCGATGTGTTTGTTTTGCCCAGTAAAAAGGAAGGTTTTGGCATAGTGTTTATTGAAGCATTAGCCTGCGGCCTGCCAGTTATTTGCGGCAATGCCGACGGCAGCATTGATGCCATACGCAACGGCGAATTAGGGCATGCCATAGCTGTTGATGACCTTGCCCAACTGGAAAGTGCTATTATTGAGAACTTAGAAATACCATTAACCATTGAAAAACGCCTGCATTTACAAAAGCAATGCATGCTGTATTTTAATGAGCCGGATTATATAAATAACCTGCAGCAAATACTTACTTCATAAATACTTGTTTAAAATAACACAGATAAAATAATTGCAAATATTTGGCAATGCATAATATACTGATTGTTGGAGCTGGTTTTTCAGGGGCTGTTGTAGCAAGGGAATTAGCAGAAAGCGGCAAATACAATATTATTGTAGTTGATGAACGCGGCCATATTGCAGGCAACTGCTACACTAAGCGCGATGCGGCGACAAATATTATGGAGCATGTATACGGCCCTCATATTTTTAACACGAACAATGAAACGGTATGGAACTACATTAATCGCTACGGCGAATTTATGCCTTATACCAATCGTGTAAAGGCTGTAACCAGTGAAGGTGTGTTTTCATTGCCTATAAATCTGCTTACCATCAATCAATTATTTAACAAGTCTTTTAACCCTTGCGAGGCGGAAGAATTTATGCTGTCATTAGGTGATAAAAGCATCGTGGAGCCTAAAAATTTCGAAGAACAGGCGTTAAAGTTGGTTGGAAAATTAATTTACGAAACATTTTTCAAGCATTATACCATCAAACAATGGGGTTGCGATCCAAAGGAATTGCCGGCAAGTATTTTAAAACGCCTGCCTATCAGGTTTAACTATGATGATAATTATTACCACAGCAAATACCAGGGCATCCCTAAAGAAGGGTATACACAAGTTGTATCAAACCTTTTAGATCACCCGGATATCGAAGTAAGGATAAATAGCAAATACCACCCTGACTGGAATAAAGATTATGATTATGTTTTTTATACCGGCTCAATTGATGCTTATTTTAATTTCTCACAGGGGAAATTAGGGTACAGGACCATTTATTTTGAAAGGAATTTATTTAATGGAGCCGATTACCAGGGCAACCCGGTAATTAATTATTGTAATAACAATGTTGCTTACACCCGCGTGCATGAGCATAAGCATTTTGCGCCCTGGGAAACCCATGAGAAGAGTTTATATCTTAAAGAATTTAGCAAAGAAACCGAAACGGGCGACATCCCCTTTTATCCCAAACGCCTGTCAAAAGATATTGTGCTGCTGCAACAATACCAGGCGTTTGCTAACAAGGAGCATAAAGTTTGCTTTTTAGGCAGACTGGCTACCTACCGGTACATGGATATGCACCACGTAATTGAAGAGGCCTTAATAGCGGCCCATAAATTTTTGAATATTAACGGTCAATATCAACAGTTGATCAGTTTTCCTGATTTGGCTGACTCGTGAAGGTTTACCAGTATAGGCATGCGCATAAAAATAAGAATGTTCAGTTAAATTAATATGGATGAAGCAGATAACGATTATTGGGACATTGAGATAACCCCTCAAAATAGCCTGTTCGACTTAAAGCTGAAAGATACCTGGCATTACCGCGACCTGCTTATTTTACTTGTGCGCCGCGATTTTGTATCCTTTTACAAACAAACCATACTGGGCCCTATATGGTTTTTTGTGCAGCCCATCATCACTATTTTAATATATACCCTGGTATTCAACAACCTGGCAGGCATAAAAACAGGTACAGTGCCCGCACCAATATTCTACCTGGCGGGTACTATCATCTGGAATTATTTTGCCGATTGCCTTACCAAAACATCCACAGTTTTTAAGGATAATGCAGCCATGCTGGGCAAGGTATATTTTCCAAGGCTGATAATGCCGTTGAGTATAGTGCTTTCAAACCTTATCAGGTTTGGGGTGCAGTTTTTACTGTTTGTAATACTGCTGGCCATTTATTGGGCCAAAGGAGTGGTGCTGGTACCAAACACGGCCTTGTTGTTATTTCCGTTGCTGATTATTCTTATAGCAGCACTTGGTTTAGGCTTTGGTATGATCGTATCGGCCGTAACCACAAAATACCGCGACCTAGCCTTTGTAGTAACTTTTGGGGTGCCATTGTTAATGTATACTACTACGGTCATCTATCCACTGTCAACCGCTGTAATAAAATATCCGGCCTACAGCTGGTTAATAAAATTTAACCCCGTAACAGCAATTATAGAAACCTTCAGGTACGGCTTTTTTGGCAATGGCTATTTCAGTTGGCATTTATTGGCTTATAGCACAGCCGTTACCGTTGTTATCCTTTTATCGGGCATAATTATTTTTAATAAAGTTGAGCGCACATTTGTTGATACAGTATAATGGCTAAAGCCATAAAGGTTGAAAATCTTTCAAAAGCCTACCAGTTAGGCGATTTTGGCACAGGTACCATCTCTCGCGATATTGAACGTTTTTGGGCGCGCATGCGCGGTAAAGAAGATCCTTTTTTACGAATAGGTGAAGTAAACAACCGCGCTATAAAAGGAGAAAGCGATGTAGTATGGAGCTTAAAAGACTTGAACTTTGAAATAGAACAGGGCGACGCGGTAGGCATAATAGGCCGCAACGGTGCAGGCAAAAGTACGCTGCTCAAAATTTTAAGCCGTGTAACCTCGCCAACAACAGGCTCAGTAAAAATTAAAGGCCGCATAGCAAGCCTGCTGGAAGTAGGCACGGGTTTTCACCCTGAGTTAACAGGTCGCGAAAATATTTATTTGAACGGCGCCATACTTGGCATGCGCAAAAAAGAGATCACCCGCAAGTTCGACGAGATAGTAGATTTTTCTGGTGTTGAGCGATACATTGACACTCCGGTAAAAAGATATTCATCAGGCATGTACGTACGCCTGGCCTTCGCAGTAGCTGCGTACCTTGAATCGGAAATCCTGATAGTAGACGAAGTATTGGCCGTAGGCGACGCGGAATTCCAGAAAAAATGCCTCGGCAAAATGGGCGATGTAAGCAAAGGCGAAGGACGAACAGTATTGTTTGTGAGCCATAATATGGGTGCCGTTATGGATTTGTGCAATAAGGGTATATTAATTGATAGTGGTACGATAGCAGGTATGGGAGATATTAATTCCACCATTAAAGCTTATGCCGCATTGTTTAACAAAGGAGATAATATAGCCGGCATCTTTAAAGGTAATTTAGTTGGCCAGGTTATATTTACCAAAATAAAAATCAACAACCTGGTTAATGATGTGATGATTAAGCCTGATGAAAAGATAAATATCAATCTGGCCGGCACGCTAAGCCAAGCTTTTAACAGGATAACTTTTATCATCGCCATATTCCAGAATGGCGTTAGGCTATTTACTTTACGCGAAGTGGCGGAAGGGCGGAAGGCACCCGCCGGGACATTTAACATAGATTTTAATTTAATTCCGGGTTTTTTAAGGCCTGGAAACTACACCATCGCCGCAGGTGCCTGGGGCGATAATGATGATGATTGGATATGGGGGACAGATATAGCGATGTTCTCCATTGCTGAAACATGGACTGCCGCCATAAGAAGAGCTGATGAAGGAATTATAAACGGCGAATTTGTACAAAACAGGCCATGAATAATTATCAATCGTTTATTCCGCTGATTGAAAAAAAATCACTGGTAAGTGATCCCGAAAAATTTCAGGAAATAATTAATGTCACCTTTCATAAATATGAATCTGAATGGTATGATAAGTTACATTTAGAAATGTGGCAAAGTTTACCTTACCAATATAATTTAATTGCAGAGGATACAGAAACTATTATTGCGGGTAAAAAAAATCTCAGGCTTTTAGACATAGGATGCGGAACCGGCCTTGCTGCTGACATGCTGCTTACAACATCCATCGGAAGCAGCGTTTCCGAAGTTCATTTATTGGATACATCTGCTGAAATGCTGAAAAAAGCAGCGGTCAAAGCTAAAAAGTGGGGCAAAAAAATAAAGCTTATAACTGGTGATATTAAGCAGGTTTATGAACAGTATGACCTAATTATTATTTCATCAGTACTACACCATATCCCCGACCTGGTTCAATTTTTAAACAATGTGGACCAAATACAATCACCCGGCGGAATATTGATCACCATTCACGATCCTGCTGAAGAAGCTTTAAAAAGTGAGCTATATAAACAACGCTGTGAAGAATATATACTTCATATAAAAAAAAACCATTCGCAATCAAAAAAAAAACTATTCGTAAGGGCGTATAACAAAATACGCAGCTTATTTAAACAGCAAAACTATATCGATAATATTAATAGGGATCTTCTGCGGAAAAAAATCATAAAAGAACCGCTTACATCTCATGAGCTATGGAGCGTAACAGATATTCATGTCGGCAACGGTATTGGTAAAGGATTAATGATAGAAGCTTTAAACAACTATGAGTTAATCAGCTACCGGACTTATGCTTTTTTTGGTGAACTAAGCAGCAACCTTGATCCGTTGTATCAGAAAAAGGAACAAGAACTAATCTTAAGTAAGGATTTATTTGGGAGAAATTTTAGTTCGGTATGGATCAAAAAATGACTATCTGCTGGTACAGGCATACACATGAAAACAGGAATGACCTGTTACGCTTTGGATTGATGAGATTGCATGCTAATAAGCAAATTACTTACATCGAGAAGAATATTCAACAAGCTACCGAAGCAAATTTTAGTAACGGGTTGGCTAACGATGAGCATAAACATTTGTCATTCATAGAAATTGCAGATAAAAATATCAGGAAAAAGATTGTAGTTGATAATGAGGATTCCTTTATTCACTGCTCAAAATATATAGCAGAAGCCGATTATTATTTTACAGCCGCGTATAATACCGCCTTTTACAAACATAAATTATTCCCTAAGGTTTACGATTGGCAAACCGAAAAAGAAACACAGTGGTATATATCAAAATCTGCTGAAATAATTAAAGATCTTGGAAAGCATTTTCATAAAGTAAAACCTTTTATACCCATAACACCTAATTTAAGTTATAGCGTAAAAAATAATTTTATTAAGCAAAAACTAATCAATATTATCAGCCGCTTTACCACTCAATTTAAAGGGAATAATTTTTGGCGGCCGGTGTTACATGATTATGAAGCCAGGTATAAGCAATTAAAAAAGCTAAGGCTAAGTAAACTTGAATATGATATAGTTTTAAATGATACCTTATGGGGTTGGCCCAAACATCGTATAAAACTGCATCGTGAGCTTAAAAAATTAGGCGCAAAATATAACATACATTCTATTTTAAACTGGCATAAACCTTATATTAATGACGGTAGCGTAAGCCTTAATATTGATGCCGGAGAATTCCCTATCACCTGCGGCGAAGCAATAAATGATTATGAAAAAATGCTAAGCGAAAGTAAGCTGGGTGTTTTTGCCGTAGGTTTTCACTGGGGCTGGCGGAATATAATGACATTAGCTTTATTCACAGGTATCCCCGTTTTAATTGATAAGCCAATACTTGAGCCCTATTTCGATATGGATAATTTTAAATTACTTTATAACGACAGCGGAAATTGGGATACAATTCAACCTATATTAGATAGTATAACGATAGAAAAATGGAATGAGATAAAAATGTTGAATCAAAAAACATATGATCAATATTTATCACCAGAAGCAGTAGCCAATTATTTTATAAATACGGTGATGGCCGGTATGGTTTCATGATCAGAACTACTGCTACATGATCCCTAAAATTATTCATTACTGCTGGTTTGGAGGGAAAAAGCAGCCAGATCTGGTGAAAGAATGTATCAGTTCGTGGAAATATCATTTGCCTGAATATGAAATTAAACGATGGGATGAAACTAATACCCCAATTAAGCATCCGTTTATTAAAGCAGCTTTAAAAGAAAAATATTTTGCCTTCGTGGCAGATTTTGTCAGGTTTTTTGCTTTACAAGAGCATGGCGGCATATACCTGGATACAGACATGTTAGCCCTCAGAAATTTTGATGATTTACTTAAATATGATCTCTTTTTAGGTGAGGAAGCGCCAAACGTGGTAAACTTTGCAGCGTTAGGGGCCAAACCTCAGCATCCCCTGGTTAAAAAATGTGTTGAATTTTACGATGAAAAGAAATTTAATTCAGCCGATTTACCAATTATATCTTTTGCCTTGGCTGGTGTTTTAAATGAGTTTAAACAAGGCGTGGAATCTGAAAACTATAAAATATTCGATGCCAGGTACTTTTATCCTCTTCCTTTCGAAAAAAAAGCGGAAGATTATAAATCATATATAACCCAGGAAACTTTTGCAGTGCATTTATGGAACCACAGCTGGCGAAATTCAACCGATTATATAAGAGAAAGGAATTATAAAAAGGCATTTGAAAAAATCATTACCGAAATATTGCATAATAAATCAGCGCGCTTTAATATCAGGTATTATAATAACCTGTACTGGCATTTTAAAGGGTCTTTCAAAAAACGATAGCTTATATTTTATTTAACTGTTAACAGCCCTCTATAAATAGTGAAGATATCGGTAATAATTTGTACGCACAACCCGAATCACGTTTACCTGGACAAGGTACTTACCTCGCTTAAGCACCAATCGTTAAACAAGGATGAGTGGGAGATAATAGTAATAGATAATAAAAGCGAAAACGAACTCATAAAAATATTAGATCTATCATGGCACCCCAATAACAAAATAATAAGAGAAGATAATTTGGGTTTGATCCATGCAAGAATTACAGGTGCCCGCCAGGCGCAGCACGAAATTTTAGTGAGCGTTGATGATGATACACCATTATATCCTGACTATCTTGAACAAGTATTACGTATATACGATCAATATCCCGAACTTGGTGTTATAGGCGGCAAAACCATCCCGGAATACGAAGTTACTCCCCCCGAATGGCTGCATCAGTTTAACGGTTTGCTGGCAATTAGGGATTTAGGCGATTTGCCTATTATAGAAAAACTTACAGGCACCGGCTTAAAAAATTACCCTATCTGCGCGCCTTTGCTAATCGCGCCGAAAAAAAGTTGTATGCTTTTATATTTAGATCATTATTTAAACAGCACGGTAAGTCAGTCATTAGGGCGAAAAGGCGATCAGCTATCTTCGGGCGAGGATAATGATATAAATTTATTTATTTTCAAAAACGGTTATGCGCTGGGTTATTTCCCTGAATTAAAATTCATCCATATTATCCCTGAACGGCGCATGCAAAAAAATTACCTGGGCAGGCTACAATTTAATACAAGCAAAACATGGATCAGGGTTTTAAATAAATATAACATTAACCCCTGGCCCCCAATTAAAAAAAAAACGGTTTTTCTGCGTAAAATAAAAGCCTGGTTTGCCTACAAGGTTTGGAAGTCAGCCGCTGAGTATATAAAATGGCGCGGTGCCTGTGGCACATTTGAAGCGCTCTCCGAAATTAATGAATAAACGTAACCACCTGATTGACCTGCTTCGGTTTTTGGCTGCATCATGGGTTGCGCTGATGCATTTTAACCAGGTGGTACCTCATATTAATAATTGGTATCGTAATTTGTTAAGCTATGGTTACCTGGGCGTACCTGTTTTTTTTGTGATAAGCGGTTATTGCGTATACCTGGCTGCTGAAAACTCAAAAAATGCCGGAGATTTTATCATCAGGCGTTTGTTCAGAATATTCCCTCCTTATTGGTTTAGTATACTTATTGTGGGCGTAGCTGTGATTTTTTCACGCATAGTATATGGCGGTAATTTAGTAACAGCCCTGCCCAAAACTGTTCCCGGTGTATTAGCAACTATAACACTGCTCACAGTACCCCTAACAAAAATACAGGTTATTAACTGGGTTTATTGGACACTAACATTTGAAATATTTTTTTACCTGGTTATATGTATGGCACTGTTGTTTTCGGTTCGTTACAGATCAGGCTGGTTGATATTAATAGCTGTTTTACCGCTTGTGCTCCCTATACAAAACTATTGGTTCTTTTTTTTTATAAAGCACTGGCCGGAGTTTTGTTTGGGCGTGATCGTTTTTCGTCTCCTTCACTACCCAAAAAAAGAAGTTTGGCAAAACATAGTTTTAATAATCCTTACTATGGTTGGTTTGTTCACTATTCCGCTAATGCCATACATCCCTTTGGCAACTATCATTACTTCGCTTTTAATTGTACTCAATCATTTTAAGCCACTTAAAAATAATTTTTTTAGTAAACTGGGCGATTACTCGTACTCCATATACCTGATACATGTTCCAATCGGTGTTTACATACTCGGAAGTTTAAAACAAACGCAATATGTGCAAACACATCTATGGCTAAACATACTGTGGGATGTGATTTTATTAGGTATTATAGTTTTACTTTCTAAAATAATGTATTTATATATTGAGCTGCCAGCCATTCAAATGGGAAAAAAGTATTCCCAAAAGCATACAGCTGCCATTAACCCGGATTAATTGTGTCAATAATAGGTTCCCTGCTATATAAGCTGTATTATAAGCCCAAAGGCAAAAAAGATATTGTATCAAAATTTGGTGGGAAAGATAATTACAAGCTCATGCTGAAAGGTGAAGATGAAATGAGGAAATATACTTTTACCAATCTAAAAATTGATTATGAACATAATTCCAATTGCCGCTATAAGATAAATTTTCTCACCGGAGAAAAATATATACACCAGAGTTTATTTTGTATCCATAGTTTTATCAGTTTTTTAAGTGATGACGAAAAGCTGGACTTTTCAATTAGCTTTTATGATGACGGCAGCCTAACAACATCAACTTTAGATTTCCTGAAAACCAATCATCCTGCAATTAAAGTAATCCCGGCAAAAGAAACACTTGTTCAAATCAATAAAGTCTTACCAGCTAAAAACTATCCTTTTATTCATAAAAAAATTAAAGATTATCCTTTTATTAAAAAATTGCTTTATCCTCATATTAATAATTCAGGCATAAATTGTTTGTTTGATTCGGATATGCTCTTTGTAAAAAGGCCTTCCTTTTTATTGGACTGGTTAAAAGCCAATGGTGAAAATAAAGCAAAAGCATTAGGCATGCTGGATGTAAAAAGATTTTATGGCTACAACGATTCCGAAATTAGAACCATCTGGCCAAAAAATATATCAAATAACATAAATTCAGGTATGTATGCAATACATACTGAAAATGTAAATTTTGACTTAATGGAAGATCTGATCCAAAAATTTGAAACATCTTATGGCCCAAATTATTATTTGGAGCAAATGATCACAGCCATATTGTTAGAGAACTCCGGGGATTTAGATATTGTGCCTCAGCCGGATTATATCGTATTACCTGCTAAAGCACAGATACTGGAACGGCAGGGTACACTGCATCATTATGTAGATACCTCAAAGGAGTGGTATTTTAAAGAAGCATGGAAAGCAGCAATATAAATTCTCCATTAGTTTCCATCTGCATGCCGGCATATAACGCCGGGAGATATATAGCCGAAGCCATACAATCTATCATAAACCAAACCTACTCAAATTGGGAAATGATTATTGTAAATGACGGATCAACTGACGACACAGCCGCTGTAATTGAAAGTTTTGTTGATAACCGGATAACGGTCATCCGCCAGGCAAACCGGGGGCAATGCGCCGCGGCCAATAAAGCTTTTGAATTATCAAAAGGTGAATTAATTAAGTTTTTTGATGCTGATGATATATTGTCGGAAAATGCGATTGAATACCAGGTTAAAAACCTGGTGAGTAAAAATGGTTATGTTGCATCAGCCCAATGGGGCCGGTTTTATAATGATGATATTAATACCTTTAAGTTAAACCGCGAAGCCGTTTGGAAAGATATGCCGCCTGATAAGTGGCTGATTGAATCATGGAAAAACGCACAACCTATGATGCAATGCGGACTGTGGCTGATTCCGAGGAGAATTATTGAAAAGGCCGGTTTGTGGGATGAGCGATTATCATTAATAAATGATTTTGACTTTTTTACCAGGGTACTGATCAATAGCAATGGTATTGTTTTCACTCCCGAAGCTACGTTATATTATCGTTCAGGAATTGCAAAAAGCCTATCCGGCACAAAAACAAGTAAAGCCTATCAGTCGGCTTTTTTATCTATTGAACAAGCAACCACGTCACTTTTAGCTAAAAGGAATGATAATGAAGCTAAATTATCCTGTGCAAATATCTGGCAAAACTTTATATATGAAATATATCCCTACCATGCTGATTTGATAAGGAAAGCTCAGGAATATATTAACCACCTTATCAAACCTACGATTGGATTCCCCTGCGGCGGTTATTCTAAAGTTCTCTTGCCATTTCTGGGTTGGAAGCTGACTAAAAAATTGCAAATTATTAACCATAAATATAATTCCGGGGTATGAACTGGAAATTAAAAATAGGCAGGTTAAAACAAGCTATTGAACAAAAATTTATAAAAATAAATTCTCCTTTCATCCGGGAAAATTTCCCCTACGGCCGCGACTGGATGTTTGATGTAAAAAGAATTTTAAAAAACGCCCCGGTTATTGTTGATGCGGGGGCTAACGTGGGCGAGGTTTCACTCGCATTGAATGAATGGTTTCCCAATGCAGATATTTATGCTTCTGAACCGGTGAGCAGTACATTTAATGGCTTAACCCAAAATACAGCCTTTAAAAAAAATATACATCCCATTAACATGGGCTTAGGTGAAAAAAATGAAAAGATAAATATATTGCTAAACGCTGAAAATACCATCAATTCATTAAAGGTTACTGAAGCATATGATCACATAACCGGTTCCGAAGCTATTGATATAACACGGCTTGATCACTTTCTTGAAAATGAAAATTTAAATCATGTAGATATTTTAAAAATAGACGTTGAAGGCTTTGAATTTGAAGTTTTGAATGGTTGCGGCTCACTTATCAAATCAGGAATTAACTGCATTTATTTAGAGGTTGGCTATCATCGCGAGCCAACCAAAGTACATTTTTCAGATGTTGAAACCTATATGGAAGCCAATGAATTTGAGCTTTGCGGCATATATGAAACCCGCAGAAATATGCATGATAAGCGCAGGTTATGGTACTCCAATAATTTGTATATGAAAAAGAGTTTGCTGGTATGAGAATAGCCATAACAGCCGATCCGGAAATACCTGTTCCACCAATATTATACGGTGGTATCGAGCGCATTATTTTTATGCTGGTAAATGAGTTGGTAAACATGGGACACAAGGTTGTTTTATTTGCCCATAAAGACTCAGTGGTGCCTTGCCAACTGATCGCTTACAACTCCAATGGTACAGGTATAAAATCAGCCCTTGCTAATGGCATCACCATTAATAAAGCCTTATTATCTCAAAAGTTCGATGTGGTACATAGCTTTGGCAGGCTGGGTTATTTAGTGCCGCAAATGCCACTGGCTATTCCCAAATTAATGAGCTATCAGCGTGAGCCAACTATTAGCCAAATTAAAAAAGCAGTTAAGCTGTCGCAAAAAGGAAGCCTTGCTTTTACCGGTTGCAGTAATTATATCACCAATAAAATTAAACCTTTTGCAAAGGCTGATACCGTTTATAATGGGGTGGATATTTCAAAATATAATGCTATTTCCACTATAGCTGCTGATGCCCCACTCATTTTTCTTGGCAGGATAGAATTTATAAAAGGTACGCATACCGCGATTGAAATTGCCAGGAAAGCCAATAAAAAATTAATTATAGCAGGAAACATTCCATCCAACGAACAAACCTACTTCAATGAAAAAATAAAACCTTTTCTTAATAAGGATATTATTTACACAGGCCCTGTTAATGATCAGCAAAAAAATGAATTACTCGGCAATGCACTCGCCTTGTTAATGCCCATACATTGGGACGAACCTTTTGGTATCGTGATGATTGAAGCCATGGCCTGTGGTACACCTGTAATTGGTTTTAACAGGGGTGCCGTACCCGAAGTAATAGTTGATGGCATTAATGGATATATAGTTGCTGATGCAGACGATGCCGTAACAAAAGTAAGCCGGTTGAGCAGCATTAACAGGGATACCGTAAGGCAGCATGTTGAAGACAAATTCTCCTTTGATGTGATCGCCCGTCAATATTTATCTTTATATGAGCGCTTTTAATGGTATTTAATGGATAACCCTAAAGTATTAATTAGTTGCGGCACAAAATTTCATTCAGATCATGTGAGCTTTCAGTTGCAAAAGCATCAGCTATTACAAAAAGCAATTACATCGCATCCCTCAGGCCGGTATTTAAACCGCGTACAACTGCTTAAAAAAAATGTTACCTTTTTACCACCAATATTTGTTATTCCTTACCTCCTCAAAAAAATCCCGACAATTGGCAATTATCTGGCGCGGCTTATTGAATACCGGCTACCACCAATTTTTGATTATATGGCTTCCTGGTTTACCCGGGGTGCAAATATATCCATCACATGGTCGTGGGCGGGGCTTTACACCATGCGCAAAATAAAAGCTAAAAATGGCATCACCATATTAGAGGAAAGCGGTTCATGCAATTTGTATCAAAATGAATTATTAGCCGAAGAATACAATACCCTGGGTTTAAAATTCTCAAGCCGTACGCCCGATTTTATTACAAAAAGGGAGATGATAGAAGCTGCAGAAGCCGATTATATCTTATGCCCATCAAACTATGTTGCCGAAAGTTTTATAAAAAAGGGCATCCGACCCGAAAAGTTTTTCATTATACCCTACGGTGTCGGGTTGGCAAACTTTGCCCCCTTATATCAACAAAATGAAACTTTCACCATCCTTTTTGTAGGTACTATAGGCGTACGCAAAGGGCTCATATACCTGTTTAAAGCCCTCGAACTTTTAAAAACTTACGCGCCTGTTGAATGTGTTTTAGTTGGGCCTGTCGAACAGGAATTTATGCCTGTATTTAAAAAATACCATCATCTATTTACACATGCCGGCCGAATGCCGCAAACTGAACTGGTAAAATTTTACAACAACGCCTCCGTATTTGTTTTCCCCTCGCTTGATGAGGGTATGGCATTGGTGCAACTGGAAGCTATGGCTTGCGGATTACCCGTAATAACAACTACAAATGCCGGTGCCGATGCCGTTATAACAGATGGGCTTGATGGTTTTATAATACCAATACGGGATCCGGCTGCAATTACTAACAAGATCAAAGTTCTTTACGATAGCAAAGAACTACGTGATAATATGGCTATAAATGCAGCAAATAAAGCTAAAATGTTTACTTGGGATAGTTACGGCGAAAGGCTAAGTGCTTTTATTAATCAATTATGAACTTACTTTTAAAGTTTAATTATTTTTTAAATTCTGCGCTAAACTATTTTCAAAATTCTAATTGCCCTAACTGCGGTAGTAACAAAATAAATATAGTCGACAGGAAATTTATGGTCACAACCCTTGCCGAGTGTGCAAACTGCAACCTTTTATTTAGGCAACCGAAGGACAAGCAAAGTCATAATGAATATTTTTATAATAAGCTTTATAAACAAGATGGAGGTATAACAACAGACCTGCCTAACGATGATGAATTAAATATTTTACTGGCTACAGGGTTTGCAAATACCGATAAAAATATAATTACCATAACAAAAATATTAGAGGCTATTTCAGGTGCTGTTGCCGGAAAATCAATTTTGGATTATGGGAGCAGCTGGGGATATATGACCTGGCAGTTTTTGGAAATTGGTATGAAAGCGCAAGCATATGAAATAAGTAAACCGAGAGCAGAATTCGGTAAAAAGAAACTACAAATACCCATCGTGACTGATAAATCCCTGATAGCTGATACATTCGACTTTGTTCTGTCTTCTCATTTAATAGAACACATGGATAATATAAACTCATTTGTGGAATTGAGTTTTAATAAATTGAAAGAAAATGGATTTTTAGTAATTATTTGCCCCAATGGTTCAAAAGATCTCCGCGATAGTAACTTTACCGTGTTTCATCATTTTTGGGGGCAGGTTCACCCTAATTTGATCTCTGATGAATTTTATAAGAAGCTATTTAAAGAGTACCCATTTTATATCGCATCTTCGCCATATGATATATCAGGGATAGCTAAGTGGGATCAGCAATCACAAAGAATCCAATTGAATGGAGGCGATGAGTTATTATGTATTATTAAAAAAAAGTCTTGAGAAGCATCTGCCTTATTACAACCGGGCACATTTCAACTGATCCCCGTTTAATTAAGGAAGCTGTTACTTTATCAAAGTCGGGGTACTTGGTACATCTTATATTCACACAATATGTTGCATATCAAATCGATCATGATCAGCATATCCTGGATCAAAACCCTGAATGGACATACCAAACGCTTAACTGGACGGGTAAGTCATTTATCTCAAAATTTAACCGTTTAAAATCAAAGTTTGTTGCATTATTTTCATCTAATACCGACCTATCATTAAACCGGAATTTGCATTGGCAGCGAAAAAAGGCATTAGCATATAAAGCTGATTTATATATTGCCCATAACCTGGGAACATTGCCGGTGGCAGTATACGCTGCAAATAAAAATAACGCGAAATGTGGTTTTGATGCAGAAGACTTTCACCGTAATGAGGTTAGTGATGAGGCTGGCAATACCGATGTGAAATTAAAAACAGCGTTAGAGGAAAAGTATATCCCCTTAGTTGATTATATAACAGCTGCAAGCCCGCAAATTGCTGCCAAATATGGGTTGTTGTTTAATCGGGATGTTATTCCGGTATTGAATTTATTCCCCAAAACCGGGGTTCCAACTATTGTTAATAATATAAATGATCCGTTAAAACTGTTTTGGTTCTCACAAACAATCGGGCCTAACCGTGGGCTCGAAACCATAATTGAGGCAGGTAGCATTAGTAATATCTCTTTGGAATTACACTTACTTGGTAATATTACCAGTGAATACGAGGTACAACTACAGGAGCTTGTCCGCTTAAAAGCAAATAAGGTTAAATTAGTTTTACATTCACCCGTATATCCCGAAGAGCTATTTAAAATAGCCCCGCAATTTGACATTGGCCTTGCAGCAGAACCTTATTCTCCATTAAACAGGGATATATGCCTAACCAATAAAATATTTACTTATATACAATGCGGTTTAGCTGTAACGGCCAGCGCGACATCGGCACAAAAGGCATTGATCGGGCAATATCCGCAAACAGGAAGGCTTTACCATAATGCAAATGAATTGGCTCAAATCCTTATAGCATATCATCAGCATAGGGATGTTTTATACAGCACCAAAATTGCCTGTTATCAAGCAGGGCAAACTGCACTTAACTGGGAAAATGAGGCCGAAATTTTTCTATCAACTATAAATAAAGTAATAGCGGCATAAATAATTTGAAACGCCTGCTTATTATTTCACCTTATTTTCCACCAACAAATGCCGCCGACATGCAACGTATCCGCATGAGTTTGCCATATTTTAAACAATTTGGATATGAAGCCACGGTAGTTACCATTAACCCATTATATTCAGATCTTCCGCAGGATGAATTGCTTTCTCAAACCGTCCCTGCTGATGTGCACGTGTATTATGTTAAGGCATTTAATAAAAAATTAACATCAAAACTTGGTTTAGGCAGTATAGCGTTACGCTCATTATACCATTACCGTAAAAAAGTTAACAGCCTGCTTCAGCAAAAAAAATATGCCTTGATCTATTTTTCAACTACCCAGTTTCCGGTTTGTATTTTAGGGCCTTATTGGAAGAAAAAATTCCATATCCCTTATGTAATAGATATGCAGGATCCCTGGCATTCCGACTATTATTTAAACAAACCAAAAGCCCAGCGCCCTCCAAAATACTGGCTTTCATACCGGTTAAATAAATACCTTGAACCGTTGGCTATTAAAAATGCTGATGGTTTGATAAGCGTATCCCCGGCTTATATCGAGCAATTAAAAGAAAGATATCCCCAAATAAAAAATATCCCCGCTGCAACTATAACATTTGGCGCATTTGAGCCTGATTTGAAGATCGCGGCTGAAAATAAATTTACCGATCTGTTGACCCCCGGGTTTAAAAACCTGGTTTGTATCGGCCGTGGTGGTATGGATATGCATGCTGCAATAACACCATTGTTCCAGGCTATCAAGGCTGGCCTGATATCGCATCCCGAACTTTTCAAAAAACTAAAGGTATATTTTATAGGCACCAGCTATGCCGCGGCTGGCAAAGAGGTGAATACCATATCGCCGCTGGCCGCGCAATTCGGATTGGGCGACCAGGTAATTGAAATAACAAGCCGTATAAGTTATTACCATACAATAGCTACCTTAAACAAGGCAGACGCGCTTTTTATTCCCGGCTCAGATGACCCTAAATACACGGCATCAAAAATATATCCTTATCTGCTAACTCAAAAACCTATGTTGGCGGTGATTAATTCTCACAGCCCTGCCAATGGCGTTTTAGGTGAGTATGGCGCACCGTATGTTTATAATTATAACCATAATGATGATATAACAAACCAGGTAGCCGCTTTTTTAACAACTATGTTAAATGGCAAAATACCGGCTACTGTATACAACAACAATGCGCTTAACAAGTACTCGGCGCAAAATTTAACCAGCGAACAGTGCATGCTTTTTAACCAGGTAATTAGTGGAAAAATTCAGACGGACATTTAGCTTTATATTTAATCACCCGCTTGGCAAAAAACACCCTGTAAAAAGTATGCTGCGCTTTTTGTACTGGCAGTTACAAACCACCGTACACCCGCACAGATATATTATCAAAACATTTATATCGCCCGTTAAATTTTACGCGCGTAAGGGCCTAACAGGTATTACAGGCAATATTTATACCGGCTTGCACGAATTTAATGACATGGGCTTTGTACTGCATTTTTTAAGGCCTGGTGACGTGTTTTTTGATATTGGCTCCAATGCGGGGTCGTATACTTTACTGGCATCGGGGGTTTGCAAAGCATTAACTACAGCTATTGAGCCTATACCATCTACCTATAAAATATTAAGCGATAATATTACACTCAATAATTTACATGATAAGGTGACACTTGTGAATGCCGGTGCAGGCGACAGTGAAGGCACGCTCGATTTTTCAAGCGATCAGGATACTACAAATCATGTAATTTCATCAGATGAAACACAAGCTAATATCATAAAGGTACCTGTGGTTATAATTGATAATATTATTGAAAATAATGTACCCGTATTAATGAAAATTGATGTGGAAGGGTTTGAGGCACGGGTATTGAACGGAATGCAGTCACTATTAAAAAACCAACAGCTAAAGGCCCTGATAATTGAGATGAGCAATAACGATGCATATGGTTTTACCGGGCAATTTGCGCATAATTTATTAACGGAAAATGGCTTTGTTCCATTAAGCTATCATCCATTTACACGCGGTTTAACAAGCCCTGCAGGCAACAAAACCGATAACGTTATTTATTGCCGCGATATGGATTTTATAGCCGATAGGGTTAACAATGCCAAATCTGTAAAAATTATGGGCGAATGGATCTGAAAAGGTTGGCAATAGTTACTACACACCCCATACAATATTATGCCCCGGTATTTCAGCGGCTCCATCAACGCGAAAATATTGCCATAAATGTTTATTATACAATGGGTGAGGGTAGTGCCGCCAACTACGATGCCGGGTTCAACAAATATATTGAATGGGATTTACCCCTACTAAAAGGCTACCCTTTTGAATGGGTTAAAAATACCGCATCAAAACCATCAACTTCCGGGTTTAACGGCATAATAAATCCCGGGCTAATAAATCAAATTGAGCAATGGAAACCTGATGCTATTTTGGTATATGGCTGGGCGAATAAAAGCCACCTGAAAATCATTCGTTATTTTAAAAACACCATACCGGTTTTTTTTCGCGGCGATTCTACTTTGCTTGACGAAAAGCCTGGAATAAAAGCCTTGCTAAGGCGTGTTTTTTTGAAATGGGTTTACAAGCATATTAGCCATGCATTTTATGCGGGTACTAATAATAAAGCTTATTTTAAAAAATATGGGCTTTTGGATACCCAGCTAAGTTTAGCCCCGCATGCAATTGATAATGACAGGTTTAAAGCCGACAGAAAAACAGAAGCAAATTTATTGAGGGAACAATTGGGCATCGGCAGCGATGAAATATTGATATTATTTGCCGGTAAATTCGAAAATAAAAAAGACCCGTTATTATTACTGGAGGCATTTTTAAAAATAGGCAGCCGAAATACGCATTTGTTGTTTGTAGGGAATGGCATATTGGAAGCCACATTAAAAATTATGGCAAAGGGAGAGTACAATATTCATTTTATGGATTTTCAAAATCAATCTTACATGCCTGTTATTTACCAGGCATGCGATGTTTTTTGTTTGCCATCAAAAGGGACTGCAGAAACCTGGGGATTGGCAGTAAATGAGGCCATGGCATGCAGTAAGACTATAGTTGTATCTGATAAAGTTGGTTGCGCGATAGACCTGGTAAAACCGGGATCTAACGGATTTATTTTTAGATCAGGAAACTTAGCTGATATGATGAACAAGCTCAAATCTTTAGCTGATAAAAACGCTTTAGTTGAAATGGGAAAGAAATCTGCGCAGATCATTAAAGATTGGTCGTTCGAAAATCAACTATTGGCAATAGAAAATAAAGTAATAGGTGGCTGATTTCCGTTATGTTCCTGAACTAAACGGATTGAGAGGGCTGGCTATATTGACAGTGATGATTTACCACTTTATGAACTTATCTGTATCGTTGCATACTTCATTCGATATTGCTGTTAACAACTTCTTTATGATGGGTTGGGTTGGTGTTGATATTTTCTTTGCATTATCGGGTTTTCTTATCACCTCTATTTTACTAAAAACCAAGCACAGCGCAACCTATTATAGTTCTTTTTATATAAAGCGTATTCTTAGGATTTTCCCATTATATTACCTTTATCTGGCTTTTATTTTTTTTGCCTTTTTCCCAATAGTATACCATCATTTAAATCCGGCGGAACAACAAAGTTTTAAAGTAGCAGAGCCTTCACAGATTTACTTTTGGCTTTATTTGTCAAATATTAAACAATTTTTTCAGCATATTTTTTTCGGTGCGGGGCTTGGGCATATATGGTCATTATCTATTGAAGAGCAATTTTACCTGGTATGGCCATTTTTAGTTTATTATCTCCATTTAAAAAATCTGAAAAAAATGCTCATTGTTGTAATGCTGCTGTCCATCGTTATAAGGGCCGCTTGCTATTTCAGTAACGTTCCGGGTTTAAGCATTTATACATTTACTTTTACGCGGCTCGATGCATTAGCTTACGGCGCGTTTATAGCTGCAATCGTACAGCAACCCGTTAAAATTATTTACAGCAGGGTAAAAATCGCGTTCAAAAGCCTGTTAATAATCAACATATTGTTATTTGCGATATTTGGCCCCTGGCCAAATTCAACGCCTGTAATGTTAATAATAGGCTTTTCGCTAATAGGTATTATGAATGCCTTACTTATACTGATCCTCCAATCTGAAGAACCTTCCAGGCTTAAACTATTCTTCAACAACGGGTTTTTAAAGTTTTGGGGTAAATACAGTTATGCTTTATACCTTTTTAATCCAATAGTTAAACAAATCTGTTTTAAAATATTGCCTCCACCATTTTTAATTTGGGGTACACTACTTCTATGGGACATATGTTTTATTATTTTTTGTACATTAATAACTATCATATTAGCATTAATTAGCTGGAATTGTTATGAGAAATGGTTTATGAGGATTAAGGCTAAATACGAAAAAAAACAACATTTATATTTACTATACGAAAATGCGGAATTATAAAATTTATGATTAAAAATAACATTCATTTGTGTTACATAAATCTTTAATATCAAGCTAATGGGTAATGGGCCTATTGTAAAATACGCTATACTATATATTCCATGGGCGCTATCATTATTGTTTATAAATGATCCCATAATATCCTATTTTATTGCCTGGTTCGGATCCTTTTATATATTTTACATAACATTAACCGGCAAATTAAATCCAATACCTACAGATAGAACTATAGCCGAACAATTAATGCGCCCGATTTTTTTAGTGCAGATAATATTTGCGGGCTATATGTGCATCACATCTATCTTTTATTTTTTAAGCTTGTTAGGTTACGATAATTTCCACATGATAACTGATTCTTACCTTGTGGATGTAGATAAGCTAAATATTACAGCCCAATGTCAGCGGTATTATTGTTTAGGTCATGCAGCTTTTGTATCTGGAATACTCATTTTTATGAAATATCCGGTTGAAAGAAAATTTTATATAGAAAAAGAAAAGCTGGCCAATTTATTATTGCTGTCGGCTTTAATAAGTTTTCCTGTTTCTGAAATCTTTTTGAAAGTTCCGGGGCTTTCTCAGTTTTATTTTCAATTCAATTCATTAAGTTTTATAGCCGGTACACTTGCCCTGGCATTTGCCATACCGCTTAAAATAATAAGAAACACACTGATATGCATTATATTATATTTTTTTAATTTTTACCAGGCACTTATTTCTGGTTTTAAGGAGCCCATCATTATTAGTGTATTAGTGTTGGGGGTTTTTTTATATCCAAATTATAAAAAAACAGTGATCTTAATATTTGTCCCTATTATACTTTTACTATTTCTTCTTCTTCCAACCTTTAATAATGTATTTAGGGCTAATGCATGGTCGGGAGATACTGATACTGATGAAGCTACCCAATTGGCACTTAGTGCAGCACTTGATAATAGTTCGACGCACGATGAAACTAACTGGGAATTTCTAACTTTACGATTAAGTGAAATAGATATGTTTACAACTTATGTAGAATCCACACCGGAAAAAGTGGACTTCTACAAGTCTACAATCCTAATACAATCTGCTGAAGCAATTGTGCCACGAATATTTTGGCCCTCAAAACCGAATACAGAAGATTTGATAATGGAACGTGTTTATAATGCCGGAGTTATTAACAGAAATTCCAATGTATCAGCTAAACCCCCTTTTATTGTTGATGCTTATTTATCATATGGAGCAATAGGTATTTTTGTTTTCCTCTTCCTATACGGGGCTATAGCTCAATTAATTTCGCTTAAAGCCGAAAAGCTTTTCGGAGGCTATGTATTGGGTACTGCACTTATATTCAGCGGCTTGTTCCAAATAATGTGGCGTGGGCTTAGCTTTGAATTTATTATTAATTCAGTATTTTGGAGTTACATAAGCATGTTGGTCATATTCAAAATATTGCGGGCACATAACATTTTAAAACCTGTTTGAAAATCCTGCAAATTAACGCATCTTATAAACCGGCTTTTATTTATGGCGGGCCAACCATGTCCGTATCCATGCTATCCGAGCAATTAGTTAAAGCGGGAGAATCGGTAAATGTATTTACTACCACGGCAAACGGCAATGCTGAATTACCTGCCAAAACCGAAACCGTCGACGGGGTTACCGTGACGTATTTTAAAAGATTAACTAAAGATCATACTCATTTTTCACCCGCACTTTTAGCAAATACATGGCGAAGAGCGAAGGATTACGATATTGTTCATATTCACGCCTGGTGGAACCTGGTTTCGGTATTATCGTGCCTTGCTGCGATTATGCGTGGTGTCCCGGTAGTTTTATCGCCGAGGGGCACATTGAGCAGCTATTCGTTCAACAATAAAAACAGCTTTATTAAAAATTTGATACACCGTTGCCTGGGTTTACCTTTACTAAAAAGGTCGTACATACACACTACTTCGGCCATTGAGCTTGCGGCAATTAAAAGTATCGGAGCAACCAAAAATATTTGCAATATTCCCAATTTTATAAAGTTGGGAAAGCTTAACCAGTATGTAGACGATAAGCCTGATGCATCATTAAAGCTCATCTTCTTTTCGAGAATAGAGGAAAAAAAAGGATTGGATATTTTATTGAACGCGCTGAAAACAGTTACCATTCCTTATACATTAACGATAGCCGGAGGTGGCGACGATAGCTATATTGATCAGCTTAAAAAATTAGCGGCAGAAAATAACATAGCCGACAAAATTAGCTGGATCGGTTTCCAGGGAGCTGATAAATTTGACCTCCTCGCAAAACACGATCTGATGATTCTCCCATCTCACGATGAAAATTTTGGTAACGTTGTAATTGAAAGCCTTAGCGTAGGAACAGCGGTTTTGATCAGCGAAAATGTGGGGCTGGCAGATTACGTAGCCGAAAATAATATGGGCTGGATATGCCAAACTAACGCGGCATCTTTGAGTGATGCCATAAACAGAATCGGCAACCATAACCCCGAACTAAAAAACATCCGGGAATTTGCGCCGGCTAAGGTCAGAGATGATTTTAACGAGGATAACCTGGTCAAAAAATACATTGAAATGTATAACACAATTATTAAGTCATGAGTGAATATATCGACTACGGTTTTAACGACAGTTCGCCAAGCCATACGTTTTTCTACCTGTACCAACCTTTACTGGCTTTGCTTAATAAAGATAAAAATCAATACATTCTCGACTTAGGTTGTGGTAACGGGCATTTGGTTAATTATTTGAACGAACAGGGATATAACGTATATGGCACCGATGCATCAGAAAAAGGGATTGCAATAGCCAAAGAAACAAAGCCGGATAGGTTTTTCGTACAAGATCTGTCCACGAACAAATTACCTGTGGAATTGCAAAAAATAAAGTTCGATACCATCATTTCAACCGAGGTTATTGAACATTTGTATGATCCGGAAGGATTTATCATTTTTTGCAAGGAAGCATTGAAAGGTAAAGGTGAGTTAATTATCTCAACACCCTATCATGGCTATTTAAAAAACCTTACCCTAAGTATTTTTAATAAATGGGATGCGCATTTGGGGCCTACATGGCACGGCGGGCATATCAAATTTTGGTCACGTAAAACATTAAGCCAGCTACTAACCGATGTGGGCTTTGTAGTTACTGATTTCAAAGGTTGCGGGCGCATGCCCTATTTCTATAAGTCAATGGTTATTAAAGCAAAATTACCCTGAACACCCCTTACTCGTTCATTATATTAACCCATAACGAGGAGATGCACCTGGGTCGCCTGCTCCAATCTATTGCGGAGTTGGATGCAGCAGTTTATATATTCGATTCCGGGAGTACCGATGCTACGTTGACCATTGCAAAAGAGTACAACGCTGTTGTTTTAACACACCCTTTCGAAAATCACCCCACCCAATGGGATTTTGCCCTTAAAAATTTCGACATTAAAACGCCATGGGTGATCTGCTTAGATGCCGATCAGGTGGTGACGGGGCAACTTAAACAACACCTGGTTAATTTTAAGGATGAAGATTACTCAGCTATTGATGGCATTTACTTTAACCGCAAAAATTATTTCAAAGGTAAATGGATAAAACATGGCGGCTATTACCCGTTGTATTTGCTTAAAATGATACGTTTTGGTAAAGGTTACTCTGACCTGAATGAGAATATGGATCACCGTTTTATCGTTCCGGGGAAAACTCAGGTTTGGAAAGACGGGATTATTTTAGAGGAGAACCTGAAAGAAAATAATATCAGTTTTTGGATAGATAAGCATAACCGTTACAGCGACCTGGTTGCCCGCGAAGAAGTGGAACGGATGCTTAAAATAAGATCGCAAACGATTAAACCAAATTTTTGGGGTTCGCCGGATGAACGAACAGCCAGGCTAAAACAACTATGGTGGTGCATGCCGTTGTACCTCAGGCCAACGTTATATTTTATTTATCGCATATTTTTTCAATTAGGTATACTCGATGGCCGCGAGGGCATAATATTTCATTTTTTGCAGGGATTTTGGTTTAGGCTGATAGTGGATATTAAGATAGATGAAATCATCAAACAACAAAAATCCGCAAAAACTACCGGCAACTTGGTCGCCCCTTTAAAATTCATAATTTCATTTTTATGCCTGTTCTTATTGTTTTACTTTTTCAACATCATGTTTTTCGGTATAACAACTCCGGGTAATCATTATAGTCCTTTTTTGGCTGATCACTTAAATTATATACAGGGCCTGCGATGGTTATTGCTAAATACCAGTGCGGCAATACTCAACTTAATGGGCTTTACTACCATTACCAACAATTATGAACTATTAGTTGCCGGGCATAGCATTATTCAGGTGGTTTACTCATGCCTTGGTTTGGGGGTTATAAGTTTTTTCGCCGCTTTTGTGCTGGCCTATCCTAAACCATTAAAATCAAAGCTTATATTTATTGTGGCAGGCATTTTAGTTATTGAAATGCTGAATGTTCTGCGTTTTATATTGCTGGCTTTGTTCTGGACTAAGCGTGATGCCCAAATCATGGATCATCACACCCTATTTAATATTACTATTTATATTATAATTGCCATTAGTTTATATTTCTGGGTGAAACACCCTGCCACCGAAAATAAATCAAATGCAGCAAACTGATCTTTCAACCTATAATAATCACCCTTTCCACCCTGGTGGCAATGCGCTCAAGCGGTTTTTATGGCTTTATGTAAACGCTGTTTTCTTTAAAACCAGCCTGCTGCCTTTTAGCGGCCTTAAAGTTTTTTTGCTCCGCCTGTTTGGCGCGCGGGTAGGCAAAAATGTAACTATAAAGCCCTGTGTAAATATTAAATATCCATGGTTTTTAACCATAGGTAATGAAACATGGATAGGTGAAAATGCTTGGATAGATTGTTTGGTAATGATTACCATAGGCCAAAATGTATGTCTTTCACAAGGTGCGGTTTTACTTACCGGCAGCCATAATTATAAAAAGTCCACGTTTGATCTGATCACCGGTAGCATTGTTTTGGAAGATGGGGTATGGATTGGCGCATTGGCTATAGTAAACCAAGGCATTACAATTGCCTCGCATGCGGTACTTACTGCGGGGTCAGTCGCCACAAAAAATCTTGAGGCCTACGCTATATATCAAGGCAATCCCGCTGTAAAGATCCGTTCGCGCAGTATAAGTTAAGTAAGTCAATAGCTTAATGTCTACAAAAAAAATCAGCTTACATAAAATCATACTAATAGCTATAGGTGCAATTACTGTGGCTATGTGCATCGTGCTTTTTATTTATCCGCCAGCCTTATTCCCTGATCCGAGCCACGGGTTCCAGGTTATGCGGTCGATGCAGATGGGCGGTGGATTTAACCAATTTATAAGTCCTGATCAGGACGATATCTCAAAAAACACTTCCGAATTTCTAACATGGTGGTCGCCGGGGCAATACCTTGTACCCTATTTTTTCAGTTCGGTTTTCAGTATGAATACAGGGCATGCTTCGGCCTTAGCTATAAGTATAGCCGAAATATCGGGCCTGGCAGGTTTTTATTTCTTTTTCAAACGAATAGGCTTTAGCTCTTTGATATCAGCCATCAGCCTGCTATTTATTATTTGCCAGGTGGCATTTATAATCCCCTACATTTTTTATAACGGCGGCGAGGTACTGCTTTTTGGTTTTGAAGGCTGGTTTTTATACGGATGCACAGCTATACAAAAACCGGGTTTAAAATCAATTGCATTTGTACTTTTTGCCGGGTGGATAGGTTTCTTTTGTAAATCGTCATTTGTATGGATCTATGCTGCAGGGCTGTTATGTATATGGATACGGTTATCGGGTAGAACGGGCCTGTACCAGATCATAAGAAACGGGTTGTGGATAGGCATACCAGCCATATTGTCGATGGCAACAATCTATATCTTCTTTTTATCGAAAGGTAACAATCCGGCATCCGTTTCAACCGGACTTAAATTAAGCTGGCAGGCATTTTGTTTTCCGTTGGGCTCTCCGCTGCTATCGGGATTTTCGGTAGATGACCTGTTCCAGGGCTTGGTTAATCACCCGGCATTTAGCTTATGTGTGATTGTGGCTATCTTACTATTGTTAACTGCATTTAGCCTTATTTTAATCGCAGCCATTATCAACTATACTCCAAACTATAATTACAAGGTGTTTATCATTGTATTTTATAGCGTGGCTATTTTATTCTTCACCACCATATTTTTGCGCGGGTTAAATATCTCGTATGAGGCGCGGCATTTGCGGGTTATTGGCCTGCTGATAGTACCCGGGGTAATTTATCTGTTTAGCAAATTTAAACCGGCATACCAGGCACTTTTAGGCATAGTGTGTTTGGGTTTAGCATTTATGAGCTATTCGTTTTTAGTAAAGGGGTACAAATTTAATATTAACGTTAGCGCGAGGGGTAATTCAGGCATGGCGCAGGAATATATCGACCAGCCTTCGCTAAATTATATAATGGCTTTGGATAGGCAAAGCCGTAATGCGGTTTTTGTTTTTATAACCACTGATCTTGGCTTAGAGATCATCCATAACCGTGTAATTACGCTCGACCTGCCAAACCCAAATGTTAAGTTTGGTCCTGATGATTTTAGCTATGACGGGCATGCGGGGCCGGTTTATATGCTGTTGCCGGCAAGTTTTTCAGGTAAAAATGCTGCCATGCTTGAAAGCTTCTTCCCCGGTTATAGTGGTTTCACACAAAAAAGCCTGAGCCGTAATTATGTGCTTTACTCCGCTAAATAACCGGTTCCTTATTGATCTCTGTCCACAACAGATCTTTTAGCTCGCTGATATTTTTTTGAGCTACTGATGATATAAAGATCGACGGCACATCTGCCGGTAATTCCTTTTTCATTTCCTGCATCAACTCATCATCCAGCATATCCGATTTGGTTACGGCCAGCACCCGTGGCTTATGGATCAGTTCGGGATTATATTCCTGTAATTCCCTTAATAAAATTTCGTATTCCTCTTTTATAGTACGTGCAGTATCTGCAGGCACCATAAATAACAATACCGAGTTACGCTCGATATGCCTCAAAAACCTAAAGCCTAAGCCTTTGCCTTGCGATGCGCCTTCGATTATCCCCGGTATATCAGCCATCACGAATGACCTGTTATTACGATAGGCAACAATACCCAAATTAGGTACTAGTGTTGTAAAAGCATAATCTGCGATCTCGGGCTTGGCAGCAGATACTACCGAAAGCAGGGTTGATTTGCCTGCATTAGGGAATCCTACCAAACCAACATCAGCCAATAATTTTAACTCCAGTATGTTCCAATCCTCTTTACCTGTTTCGCCGGGTTGCGAGAAGCGGGGTGTTTGAAAAGTAGCGGTTTTAAAGTGCCAGTTGCCCAAACCTCCCCTGCCACCTTCGGTAAGTATGCGGGTTTCGCCGTCGTGTGTTATTTCAAATAGTATCTCGTCTGTTTCGGCATTTTTGGCAATGGTACCTAAAGGCACTTCCAATATCTCATCGCGGCCGGTTTTACCACTTTTTTGCGAGCTTCCGCCAGCATCGCCGTCGCCGGAGATTACATGCTTGCGAAATTTAAGGTGGAGCAAAGTCCATAACTGGGCATTACCTTTTACAATAACATGGCCTCCCCTGCCGCCATCGCCGCCATCAGGGCCACCCATCGCGGTAAATTTATCGCGGTGTAAATGTGCAGAGCCAGCGCCTCCGTGACCGGAGCGGCAGCATATCTTCACATAATCAACAAAATTTGAACCCTGAGACATTAGCGGAAAGTTTTTTAGCCGGAAAGTCCGGAAGTCCGAAAGATAAAATTATACTTTCTGACTTCCGGACTTTCCGACTTTCAGACATTAATTAATATGCATCAACAACCTTACATATCGCGTCAAATATTTCATTGACCGATCCTACGCCGTTAATGCTTTTAAATTTGTTTTGGTTTTTATAGAATTCAGCAACAGGCGCTGTTTTATCGTTATATTCTTTAATACGTTTACGTATCACTTCGGGGTTAGCATCATCCGGGCGGCCCGAATCCTTGCCACGCAGCAATAAACGGTGTTCCAACTCAGCATCATTAACCACAAGCGCTATCATGCCTGATATGGCCGATTTTTTGGTTTCAAGTAAGCTATCTAAAGCTGATGCCTGTGCCACAGTACGCGGGAAACCATCAAAAATAAACCCTTTTGCATCCTTATTGGCATCCAGTTTATTGCTTATCATGCCTATAACTACTTCATCGGGTACTAATACACCCTCATCCATCAGTTTTTTAGCTTCAATGCCGAGGGCTGTTCCCTGCGAAATTTCGCCGCGCAATAAGTCGCCTGTTGAAAGATGGATCAAGCCATATTTTTCAATAAGTTTTTGTGATTGAGTACCTTTGCCTGCTCCGGGCGGGCCGAACAATACCAAGTTTAGCATGCTTATTTCAAATTAAAAGCCTTCCGGTACATACAGAAAGGCTTAGCATTTGTGCACTTGAAGGGAGTCGAACCCCTAACCTCCTGATCCGTAGTCAGGTGCTCTATCCAATTGAGCTACAAGTGCTATTATCTATCTAATTAGGCCTTAACACAATAACGTATTTAATGACCTTTTTCAAACGGACTGCAAAAATAGAAATTTTCTCAATAATCCGCTATAAAAAATGAAAATTACTTAACTATTTCAGCTATCGCGTTAAAATCAGGCAAATCGGTAGCCACTTCAAGCACTTCGGCATAAATAATATTTTGCGCTTCATCTATCACAAATGCGGCACGTTTTGAAACACCTTTTAACCCGAAAACAAAGTTTTCATATATAGCGCCATAGGCTGCTGAAACTTCTTTATTAAAATCTGAAAGCAGGTCGAACTGGTAATTGTTTTCCTCCTTAAATTTTGCCAGGGTAAAAGGCGAATCGACTGATATACCTAATATAACGGCATTTAAACCATCGTAATAGCCAAAGCTATCGCGCATGGTACACAATTGCGTAGTGCACGTGCCTGTAAAGGCCATCGGAAAAAACTGAAGAACTACTTTTTTACCTTTAAAATCAGCTAAAGAAACTTCTTTTAATGCCGATGATACTAGGGTGAATTGTGGGGCTGGCTGACCAATTGTTATTGACATGAGTTTTTTTATGCAAAGAAATAATAATAAATTGAATGTTGGGCGATAGGTTCATAATTGCAGCGTCAATTTCTTTTAAAATTCATTTGAGTTTTATTATTAACTAAAAAATTAGTTTAACTTTATTTAACAAAAGGACTGATAACCAATACTTACCTTGTGCTTATTAAGAATCCGTCATCCAACGTTATATCATCATGCTTAAAAACTACATCAAAACCGCGTTCCGCAGCCTCTTAAAAAACAAAGGGTTCACTTTTATTAATGTTTTGGGGCTGGCTTTAGGTTTAGCTACCTGCCTGCTTATTGTATTTTATGTGGTTGATGAGTTAAGCTATGACAGGTTTAACACCAAAGCTGAGCGTATATACCGGGTGAACATGGATTTGAAATATGGTGGCAACACCAGCTCATTTGCCGTGGCTGAGCCGCCTTTAGCAGCCGCTATAATGAATAATTTCCCCGAGGTGGAAAGAACGGTTCGGCTAATTAAATCTGACGGCACACGCATTAAAAAGGGCAATGAGAACGTAAGCGAAGATAAGGTGGTTTATGCCGACCCGGATATTTTTGATGTGTTTACATTACCCATGATCGAAGGTGACCCGAAAAATGCATTAGCTGAACCCAATACCATCGTAATTAGCGAACGGGCGGCCCTGAAATATTTTAACCGTACAAATGTTGTTGGGCAATCATTGCACATGGTTAGCGAAAACACCGATTTTAAAGTAACCGGCGTTATCCGCAACATGCCACAGCAGTCGCATTTTAATTTCGATTATTTTTTGTCGATGCCTTCGCTTGCATCCAGCAAGGATCAGAGTTGGAACAATTTTGCCTTTAGCACCTATATATTGTTTAAACAACCTGGCGATCATAAAAATTTTGAGCCTAAACTAAACGCGCTTATCAGGCAGCATTTTGGTTTAGCCAATTATGCCAATCTGGAAAAATCAGGTAGTTATATTAAAATCAATTTAACCCCGCTTAAGGATATCCACCTGCAATCAAACCGGCAATATGAACTGGGGACGAACAGCAGCTTGACTTATGTATATATCTTCTCGGCTATTGCCTTATTTGTGTTGCTCATTGCCTGCATCAATTTCATGAACCTGTCAACCGCCCGCTCGGCCAACCGCGCCCGCGAAGTTGGGGTACGTAAGGTATTAGGCTCATCGCGCAAAAGCCTGATCGCCCAGTTTATTTCTGAATCGCTTTTGGTTACGCTTTTTGCTACCGTTATTGCAGTGTTAGTTGCCTGGTTGTTATTGCCGCTGTTCAATCAAATGTCGGGGAAGGAATTAACGGTATCTGCACAGTTATTGGGCTGGCTGTTTCCATCGCTTATTGTAATTATTATAGTGGTGGGTGTAATTGCGGGTTCCTATCCGGCTTTTTATCTTTCAGCCTTTCAACCCATCAATGTATTAAAGGGCAAACTATCAATAGGCTTTAAAGGCAGTAATTTCCGTAATTTTTTGGTAGTGCTGCAGTTTTCTATTTCTATTTTTCTCATTATTGGCACATTGGTTATCTATAATCAGTTGAATTATATTCAGCATAAAGACCTCGGCTTTAACCGCAACCAGGTGCTGGTTATAAAAAATGTAAATGTGCTGGATAACCCAAAATTGCTTAAACAGCAAATAGAACAAATGCCCGATGTTACCAACACTACCTTAAGCGGCTTCTTACCCACCGGCACTTTAAGGCAGCCCGACGCGGTATTCACCAATAAAACACCCGATGCCAAAAATGCCCTGTTTACCGAAGTATGGCCGATAGATGAGGACTACCTCACCACTATGGGCATGAGGCTTGCGAAAGGACGCAATTTTTCCAGGCAATTGATATCCGATTCATCTTGTGTAATTATAAACGAAACAGCTGCTAAAATGCTGGGCTATTATAATAATCCCATAAATAAAAAATTGTACCATGTTGATACTACCAAAAAACAGGTAAAAGAATACACGGTTATTGGTGTTGTTAAGGATTTTAATTTTAGCTCGCTGCGCGATAATATTACACCTGTGGTAATGTTTTTGTCGCAGGATAAAGGCGCGTTAAGCGTTAGGATAGATGCCAAAAATATGGCACCATACGTATCTAAAATAGAAAATACATGGAACAACCTGTCGCCTAACCAGCATTTTGAATATTCATTTATGGATCAGGATTTTGATGCGGCCTACCGCTTTGAGCAGCGTACAGGGAAATTATTTCTGTCGTTCACCATATTCGCTTTAATAATTGCCTGTTTAGGTTTATTTGGTTTGGCTGCTTACGCGGCAGAGCAACGCAACCGCGAAATAGGCATCCGCAAAGTACTTGGCGCCAATTTATCTACCTTAATAACCTTGCTATCAAAAGACTTTATAAAACTGGTTTTAATATCTATATTAATTGCTACGCCATTGGCCTGGCTGGCCATGCACCAATGGCTGCAGGGCTTTGCATACCGGCAAAATATACAGTGGTGGGTGTTGGTGACAACTGGTGCAGGTGCTATTGCTATCGCCTTTATTACCATAAGCTTTCAATCAGTTAAAGCCGCGCTGGCTAACCCGGTGGAGAGTTTGAGAGGAGAATAGACAAGCGCCAAAACTGCTTTAAATATTTTTTTCAGAAAACTATTGGAGATATAAAATATTCATCTACATTTGCAGTGTACTACTTAACTAATACACTATGATAGAGTTTAATAATTTATCTTTTGGTTATACCAGTAAAAAATTACTGTACAAAAATCTTTCATTAACTATTGACGGTGGAAGTATTTACGGGCTATTCGGCAAGAATGGCGCGGGCAAATCAACTTTGCTTAAAAACATGGTTGGTACATTATTCCCTGTTGATGGTAGTATAGTTATTAATGGCATGTCGCCAAAAAAAAGGCAGCCATCGTTTTTAAAAACCATTTATTATATACCCGAAGATGTATTTGTACCGCCTTTAACTATTAAACAGTATAAAAACCTATTCGCCCCATTCTACCCTGAGTTTAACTCGGATAGCTTTTATAAATACCTGGACGAACTGGATGTAAGTGTTAATGGTAAACTTAGTAAGCTATCCTTCGGGCAGCAAAAAAAATTCGTTATCGCGTTCGCGCTGGCCTGTAATACCAAAGTTTTATTGATGGATGAGCCCACCAACGGGTTAGATATTCCATCAAAAACCCAATTCCGCAAACTCATCGCATCTGTAATGTACGACGACCGGATAATTTTTATTTCAACCCACCAGGTACGCGATCTTGAAAATATGATAGATAACGTAATAATAGTTGATAATGGCGACCTGCTATTGCATGCTTCTATTGCCACCATCAACAATAAGTTATGTTTTAAAACAGTGGCCGAAATACCAGCCGGCGCCAAAGTACTTTACCAGGAAAAGGCGCTTAAAGGAACAGCCGTGGTTATAGAAAATATCATGGGCGAAGATTCAAAGCTAAACCTTGAACAGCTTTTTACTGGTGTTACCGAAAACCCGGGCATTGTAAAAGAGATATTTTCATCCAATTAACCTAAACTACTATGAACGATACATTTGAATTTAAACGCTTTGGTTTACTGTTTAAAAAAACCATTTTAGAGCGGCCTGTACAATTACTGGGCATAGCCGGGCTGGCGCTGGCGGCAATGCTTGTTATATATTCGGCCATATTATATTTTACAAACGGCATGGCCTGGAACCTCGCTCAAAACCTTGCCTATGTGTGGGGTATTATTGGTGGCGGTTGCTTTTTATCGTCAGTTGTGTTCGGCTATTTTAGCACCAATGCAAGCGGTTCGGCCTACTTAACATTGCCGGCATCGGCATTTGAAAAATGGCTTTGTGGTATAATTATTATTGGCGTGTTGTTTCCGGGCCTTTTTTTAATTTTTTACAGGCTCGTTGATTCCTGCTTTGTGATGTTTTACCATAATCGCTTAAATAAAAATGACCCGCGATATAAAGACATGTACGATGCAGTACAAATTTACCCCTTCGACAATAATTTCGTAAGGGAATCTGTCATGATCTATGCGAATTTTGTAGGGGCAATGCTGATTGGGTCGTTATATTTTAATAAGGTAAGCGCTATAAAAACTGCGTTAGTTTATGGAGGCATGTTGGGCTTTGTACTTGTGCTTAACATGCTAGTGGTACAAATACTGTTCAAAAACGTTGATACGGCTTTCCCGTTCAACAATATACTTATTAAGGTTGGAAATGATGTTGGGGTACTTGAGTTACCGGCAGGTGTTTCAAAAACTGTGGGAATAGCAGTATCATATATAGTCCCGGGCATACTATGGCTTACTGCGTATATCAGGCTAAGGGAAAAGGAGATTTAATATGGATTTTAGAGAAGGCCAGGCAATTTATTTACAGATAGTTGAATATGTATGCGAGCAGATATTGCTTAAGCAATGGGCCATAGGCAATAAAATTACCAGCATAAGAGATTTGGCAGTTGCCATGGAGGTAAACCCCAATACGGTACAGCGGGCTTATGATTTTTTGCAGCAGCGCGAAATAATCACCAACAAACGCGGCGTTGGCTATTTTATTGAGACTAATGCTATTGAACTGGTAAAAGCTTTCCGTAAGGAACAATTTATTGAGAATGAACTGGATGTGGTTTTTAGAAATATGTATTTGCTGAATATTGAAATAGCAGAAATAAAAGCCCGGTACGAAAAATTTATCGAACAAAATTTTAAAGACAAGCAATTATGAACAGGAGAAAAATAGCGCTCAAGCTAAGTACTTTAATAATAACCGTACTGGCGGTATTGGTGGTAATAAGTGTGTTTGCCACAGACCTGGTTCTTAAAAACGAATACGAAAAACGCGACAAGAACGACGTTTACTGGAACTATAATAAACTATTGGAGCAACCTTATAGTCACCTGAAAATTAATGGCGGCAACATTACCAATATTATATTTGAGCAAGGCAAAAACCCTTCGGTACGCGTATTAAAACGCTGGCTGGATTTTAAAGAACACGACAACTTAACCGCCTATATAAAAAATGACACCTTGTATCTTAATTTCAAAAATAAGTACAACAATATAAATGAAAAAGACTGGATGCAAAGCGAGGTACTGGTAAGGTTGTTTGCACCTCAACTATTATCTATTGATGGGGTGAACACCAACTTTGAGCTACAAAAGCTGAAACAAAGCAATATTAGCATTAACCTGAAAGGAAAATCGAGGTTGGAAGTTGAAACCTACAGCCCAAATTTTGACACGCTTAATGTAACCCAAAGCGATTCATCGCAGGTAATATTTGAAATGTCGCCCGATTTGAAAGTATCACCCATGATGAATTTTAAGAATGTAACCGCTAACCTGACAGGTTATACCCTGCTGGATATTGGGCGCAGCTACGTCGACCACATCAAACTAAATATGGCTGATAGTTCGGCAGTTATATTATCGGGCAGATCTTTAAAAAATGTACCAAAATAATTTCGGCTCAAACATACCGGGTTAAAGTAGGTTTAACCTACATTTAACCTGATGAAAGCCATAATAATAACCCAGCCCGGAAGCCCGGAAGTTTTACAGCTACAGGAAAGGCCCAAACCTGAGATTACAGCCGATGAGGTATTGGTAAAAGTTGCTGCCGCAGGCATTAACCGGCCCGATGTATCACAAAGAAAAGGCAATTACCCGCCACCTGCCGGTGCGCCGCAGGATATTCCGGGGCTTGAGATTGCCGGTCTTATCACTAAAGTTGGCGCCAACGTTACTCGCTGGAAGGTGGGCGATAGGGTTTGCGCACTTGTTATTGGTGGTGGATATGCGGAATACTGCAATGTACCTGCAGGGCAATGCCTGCCCATTCCCGACGATCTTACCTTTATTGAAGCCGCATCGTTACCCGAAACATTTTTTACCGTATGGAGCAATGTATTTGAGCGCGGCCATTTAAAACCGGGCGAAAGTTTGCTGGTTCATGGGGGCTCGAGCGGCATTGGCGTGGCGGCTATACAAATGGCAGGGGCTTTAGGCAGCACAGTTTACGTAACCGCTGGCAGCGATGAGAAATGCCGCTTTTGCGAAAAACTTGGCGCTGCAAAAGCCATCAACTATAAAACCGAAAACTTTAAGGATGCTATTTTGCAAATAACCAATGGCAAAGGCATTGATGTAATTTTAGATATGATAGGCGGTGATTATACGCCCTTAAACTTACAATCGCTGGCTGATGAAGGCCGTTTGGTGATGATCAATATGATGAAAGGCAAAGATGTTGACATCGACCTTTCGCTGGTAATGCGAAAAAGGCTAAACATAACCGGCTCGATGCTGCGCTCAAGAGATATCGGATTCAAGTCCGCCATCGCACATAGTCTTGAAACACATATATGGCCCCTGCTTGCATCGGGCGAGATAAAACCCGTTGTTTATGAAGTATTCCCGGCCAGCCGGGCTGCCGAAGCACATCAATTGATGGAAAGCAGCACGCATACCGGCAAAATCGTGCTTAGTTTTGAAAGTTAACAGCACAGTTTGCAGTATTCGGTTTGCAGTTTGCAATCAACTTTAACTGCAATTTGCAAACTGCAAACCGGGCACTGCAAACTGCAAACCGAGTACTGCAAACTTTTTTTAAACTGCTATTTTAATATTTGCTTATAAATCTTAACTTTGCGCTCCTGAAATAGTACCGACAAGTTATAAAGTATTGTTTCATATTAAATTCTTTAAATACCAGGTATATATGCCAAAAAACATTGGAAAAATATCACGGATTATCGGTCCGGTAGTTGACGTAAGTTTTACTGATAACGCTCATCTTCCTAAAATTTTTGACGCGTTAGAGATCACAAAGGATAATGGTCAAAAGATCATCCTCGAAGTTCAGCAGCATTTAGGTGAAGACCGCGTTCGTGCCATAGCGATGGACTCGACCGACGGTTTATTACGCGGGATGCCGGTAGTTGATACCGAATCGGCTATTAAAATGCCGGTTGGCGATCATATCAAAGGCCGCGTATTTAACGTGGTTGGTGATGCTATTGATGGTATTGCCCAGTTAGACAAGTCAAATGGCCGCCCTATCCACAATCTTCCTCCAAAATTTGAAGACCTTTCTACCGAAACAGAAGTATTGTTTACAGGTATTAAAGTTATCGACTTATTAGAGCCTTATGTAAAAGGTGGTAAGATCGGTTTGTTTGGTGGTGCCGGTGTTGGTAAAACCGTATTGATACAGGAATTGATCAACAATATCGCGAAAGCATACTCTGGTTTATCAGTGTTTGCAGGTGTAGGTGAACGTACCCGTGAGGGGAATGACCTATTGCGCGAAATGCTTGAATCAGGCATTATTAAATATGGTGATGAATTTATGCACAGCATGGAAGAAGGCGGTTGGGATCTTTCTAAAGTTGATAACGCAGCTTTAAAAGAGTCAAAAGCTACTTTTGTTTTCGGGCAAATGAACGAGCCTCCCGGTGCACGTGCACGTGTGGCGCTTTCGGGCTTAACCCTTGCTGAGTATTTCCGCGATGGTGATGCAGAAGGTAAAGGCCGCGATATATTATTCTTTATCGATAACATTTTCCGCTTTACACAAGCCGGATCTGAAGTATCAGCGTTATTAGGGCGTATGCCTTCGGCAGTAGGTTACCAGCCAACTTTGGCAACAGAAATGGGTACCATGCAGGAACGTATCACTTCAACCAAACGTGGTTCTATCACATCGGTACAGGCAGTTTATGTACCTGCGGATGACTTGACCGACCCTGCGCCGGCCACAACTTTCGCCCACTTAGATGCTACCACCGTACTTTCACGTAAAATTGCCGAGCTTGGTATTTACCCTGCTGTGGATCCCCTGGATTCTACATCACGTATCCTTAGCGCCGCTATTTTGGGTGATGAGCATTACAACACCGCACAACGCGTTAAAGAAACATTACAACGCTATAAAGAACTACAAGACATTATCGCGATATTGGGTATGGACGAATTATCTGAAGAAGATAAATTGGTTGTATCACGCGCGCGCCGTGTTCAGCGTTTTCTTTCACAGCCATTCCACGTTGCCGAGCAGTTTACCGGTTTAAAAGGTGTATTGGTTGATATTAAGGAAACCATAAAAGGCTTTAACATGATAATGGATGGCGAAGTTGATGAATATCCCGAAGGTGCATTTAACCTTGTAGGAAGCATTGAAGACGCTATTGAAAAAGGTAAAAAATTATTAGCGGAAGCAAATAATTAGTAGCAAATAGTTAGTATAAAGTAGCAAGACAATATTTGCCCTGCTACTTGAATTTTCTTACTTGATACCTGGTAATAAATACTTGATACTAAACAAATGACTTTAGAAATCCTTACTCCAGATAAAAAGATCTACGAAGGCGAAGCTTCATCAGTGACGCTGCCGGGCACGCTTGGCCAGTTCGAGATATTGAACAACCACGCCCCTATTATCTCTACTTTAGAGGATGGCAAACTCATCATTCGCAACGCAGGTAAAGAAGATGTATACCTGATCCAGGGTGGCGTTGTTGAGGCCTTACATAATAAAGTAACAGTGCTGGCCGAGGGGATAACTCACAAGTAAAATACTTTTTAATATTTTTTGAAAGCCTTTCGGGAAACTGAAGGGCTTTTTTGTTGGCTTAAGATTTTATCGCTTCTGCCAACATCAACAAAAAAGGCATAGCCTTACTATAATCCAGCAATTCATACTCCAAACCTAAAGCTCTTATATTTTTATAATAAGTTTGATGCTGCTCATAATAGTATTTTTCAGATTGGATGAACCAAGCCTTAGCGCCTAATTTTTGCGCTATAAACCATTTTTCTATCAGCCTTGCACATCTTCCGTTACCATCTTCGAAAGGATGGATTTTTACAAAAACCAAGTGTATCAGCGAAGCGAAAAAGAATGTTTCTTCGAAGTTTAGTTTTGCATCCATTAATAAAGCTATATCGTTATAGAACTTATCAAGTTCAGCTTTAACCATTGCGGGTGGGCATGCAACGTATTCAATTTTGCCGTCAGGGGTTGTCACATACATATTTCCTGCCCTTATTTTACCACGATAGTTTTTTTGCAAAATATGTTGCGTTAATAAGGTATGGGCCTTCTTTATTCCGGCTGCATTTAATAATGACTGTTGAGCGAATAGATAAGCCTCATATAAATCATCAATTTTTTGGGTATGATCGGGAAGAAACTTTACGCCCCATTTTTTATGCTTAACAAAAGAATCAAGCTCAATATCCTCCCCCTCTATTTTGGATGAAAATACCGCCGATACTGAAGTATAAAAACTGAAGGTTGTGGCAGATAGTTCGCTATCCTGTAATCCATTAAACTTGCCTGATACAGCGGGTTTTATTTGTTCCAAATAATCATTCAGTAATGTTACTGGCAATATTTCAAACTGAATTTCCTGCATAATAATGGCTGGCATAATAACTATTCACAAAGTAAGATTAATTGTAAGGATTTTCTGCGATAATTTTAATACAAATCGCCATTTCAGGCAGAAAATCATCAATTTACTATGCATGCATAAAATACATACCGAATACCGTTTTAAACTTTGGTATAATCTATTAAAAATTATATTCTGAATAAATTATATAATTCGATATATAATTTGTATAATTACTTATTAAATGATATAAAGTACTAATTGAAAATATTTTTTATCCGGTATTGTTATTCGCAAAAGCTATATCTACCTTACAATTACTGATTTATAAGGCCTGAATCGGTACAAATCAATAATAAAAACCCTGAAAGAAAACTAATATTATAGTATGAGTTCATCCGGCACGATCAAAGAAGTGGAATTAAACAAATATAGCAAAACATTTACCCAGGATGAAACCCAGCCTGCAGCAAAAGCCATGCTATATGGTATTGGCCTAACCGATGATGATATGCAGAAGCCACAGGTTGGCGTGGCCAGCATGGGTTATGACGGCAACACCTGCAACATGCACCTTAATGATCTGGCCAAATTGGTTAAACAGGGAATTTGGGATGATGGCATGGTAGGTTTGATATTTCATACCATAGGTGTTAGTGATGGCATGAGCAACGGTACCGAAGGCATGCGCTACTCTTTAGTTAGTCGCGATATTATTGCCGATTCTATTGAAGCGGTTACCGGCGCTCAATATTATGATGGTTTGATTACCCTCCCCGGCTGCGATAAAAACATGCCGGGCTCCATCATGGCGATGGGCAGGTTAAACCGCCCGTCTATCATGGTGTATGGCGGTACCATTAAACCCGGTCATTGGAAAGGTGAAGATTTGAACATCGTATCGGCATTCGAAGCTCTCGGCAAAAAGATAGCCGGACAGATAACAGATGAGGATTTTATAGGTGTTATAAAAAATGCCTGTCCCGCTGCCGGCGCATGTGGTGGTATATACACGGCAAATACTATGGCCGCGGCTATTGAGGCTTTGGGCATGAGCTTGCCTTATTCATCTTCTAACCCAGCGTTAAGTGAAGATAAGAAAGCTGAATGTTTAGCAGCCGGGAAAGCAATAAGGATATTGTTAGAAAAAGACATCAAACCATCAGATATCATGACCCGCGAAGCTTTCGAGAACGCGATAGTGGTAATAATGGTTTTAGGCGGATCGACAAATGCGGTATTGCACCTGATCGCGATGGCCAAAAGCGTTGATGTAAAATTAACGCAGGATGATTTTCAAACGGTAAGCAACCGCATACCTGTACTGGCCGATATGAAGCCAAGCGGTAAGTACATGATGGAAGACCTGCATAAGGTTGGCGGCGTACCCGCGGTAATGAAATACTGCCTGTCGCAAGGTTGGCTCCACGGCGACTGCATTACTGTTACCGGCAAAACCATCGCCGAAAATTTAGAATCGGTTCCTGAGATAAATTTCGAAACACAAAAAATAATACTTCCGGTTGAAAACCCTATTAAAGCAACCGGGCACTTGCAAATATTATACGGCAATTTGGCCACAGGCGGCAGCGTTGCCAAGATCACAGGCAAAGAGGGCACCAGTTTTGAAGGGCCTGCCCGCGTATTTGACGGGGAGTTTGAACTGATCCACGGCATACAAAGCGGCTTGGTTAAAAAAGGCGATGTAGTGGTTATCCGCAACGTTGGCCCTAAAGGTGCACCGGGCATGCCCGAAATGCTGAAACCAACATCGGCTATATTCGGCGCGGGGCTGGGTAGTTCGGTGGCGCTGATCACTGATGGCAGGTTTTCGGGGGGTACCCACGGTTTTGTCGTCGGTCATATCACGCCGGAAGCTTATGACGGCGGAGGCATTGCCTTTGTGAAGGATGAAGACAGGATATTTATTGATGCCATAAACCGCACCATTAATGTAATGATAAGCGATGAAGAATTTGCTGCCCGTAAAGCAGCCTGGAAACAACCGGCGCTAAAGGTTACAAAAGGCTTGCTTTATAAATATGCAAAAACAGTTAGTACAGCCGCAGAAGGTTGTGTAACGGATGAAATGAGTTAAGAAGGTAAAAGCTAAAAGGCGAAAGCTGAAAGCAAAAAAATAAATTGTCATTGCGAGGAGGGTACGACGAAGCAATCCCATCGCTATACTAACGAAGAGATTGCCGCGCTATCGCTCGCAATGACAATAAGGAAAAATAAATTCGAAATCGAAAATTCGAAATACGAAATAAAAAATATATGGAAGTTGCAAATGAAACACTAACAGCACCTGCTAAAGAGGAAAAGTCGGTTGAGCTTACCGGATCAGCGGCTTTATTGGAAGCATTGATCATTGAGGGTGTGGATACCATTTTTGGTTATCCCGGTGGCGCTATTATGCCCATTTATGATGCTTTATATGATTACAAGGATAAATTAAACCACATATTAGTGCGCCATGAGCAGGGCGGCATCCATGCCGGGCAGGGTTACGCACGTACATCGGGCAAAGTGGGTGTAGTATTTGCAACCAGCGGCCCCGGTGCTACTAACCTGGTAACAGGTTTAGCCGATGCACAGATTGACAGCACACCGCTGGTATGTATCACCGGGCAGGTATTCGCGCACCTTTTAGGTACCGATGCTTTCCAGGAAACTGATGTGATCAATATTACAACCCCTGTTACCAAATGGAATTACCAGGTAACTGATGCTACAGAAATTCCGGAAGTTTTAGCCAAAGCTTTTTACATAGCTAAAAGCGGCAGGCCGGGCCCTGTGCTTATCGACATAACAAAAAACGCGCAGATACAAAAGTTCGATTATAAAGGTTATACACCTTGCGATCATATCCGCAGTTACAGGCCAAAACCAATTGTTCGCCAGCAATATATCGAGCAGGCTGCCGAGTTGATAAACAACGCTAAAAGGCCATTTATTTTATGGGGACAGGGCGTTATTTTAGGCAGCGCCGAACAGGAATTTAAAGCTTTTGTTGAAAAAAGCGGCATCCCTGCTGCCTGGACAATTTTAGGCGCGGGCGCTATCCCGACAGATCATCCGCTTAACGTGGGTATGCTGGGCATGCATGGCAACTACGGGCCAAATGTGCTTACCAATAGCTGCGATGTTTTGATAGCCATAGGCATGCGCTTCGACGACCGTGTAACAGGTCGCTTGGATAAATATGCCAAACAGGCAAAAGTTATTCATTTGGATATAGATCCTGCCGAGATTGACAAAAATGTAAAATCAACCGTTCCGGTTTGGGGTGATTGCAAGGAAACTTTGCCTTTGTTAACCCAAGCGGTTCAGCATAACGACCATTCGGCATGGATACAACAGTTTAACGACCATACCCAAAAAGAAATTGAAGCAGTAATACATGATGAGCTAAACCCTACATCGCTTGAAATGACGATGGGCGAAGTTATCAAGCAACTTAATGAGCTTACCAATGGCGACGCAGTAATTGTTACGGATGTTGGCCAGCACCAAATGGTAGCTTGCCGTTATGCCAAACTTAATAAAACACGCAGTAATGTTACCAGCGGCGGTTTAGGTACTATGGGCTTTGCATTGCCCGCGGCCATAGGCGCAAAATTTGGCGCGCAGGATCGTGATGTAATAGCCATTATAGGCGATGGCGGCTTCCAGATGACTTTGCAGGAGTTGGGTACTATTATGCAAACAGGTGTTAATGTTAAAATAATCATCCTTAACAATCGTTTTTTAGGAATGGTACGCCAATGGCAGGAATTGTTTAACGAGAAACGTTATTCGTTTGTTGATATTCAAAGTCCCGATTTTGTTGCGGTGGCTGCTGCTTACGGCATTGCCGGAAAATGTATCAGCAACAGAAAAGATCTTCCTGCCACATTGAAAGAAATGATGAACCACAATGGCTCATACCTGCTGGAAGTAATGGTAACCAAGGAAAACAATGTATTCCCGATGGTGCCGCAAGGATGTAGTGTAAGTGAGATCAGGCTTAAATAATCCCTAAGAAAAATCAGTATGAGCAACGAAGAAATAGAACAACAGGAATATAACATCACGGTTTATACCGAAAACCAGATCGGACTTTTAAACCGGATAGCTATTATATTTACCCGTCGTAAGATCAATATTGATAGTTTGAATACCTCGCCATCAGAAATTGAGAGTATCCACAGGTTTAATATTGTGATCACTGAATCGGAAGATGTGGTACGTAAGGTATGCCGCCAGATAGAGAAACAGGTAGAAGTGTTGAAAGTATATTATCACACCAACGAAGATGTGATATGGCAGGAACTGGCGTTGTATAAGGTATCAACCAATGTAATTGCCGAGCAGGTGAGTGTTGAGCGCTTACTACGCGAAAATGGCGCACGTGTTGTTGTACTTCGCAAGGATTACACCGTGTTTGAAACTACAGGCCATCGCGAGGAAACTGATGCGCTGATCAATATATTGCAGCCTTACGGCCTGATAGAATTTGTGCGCAGCGCCCGTGTGGCAATTATTAAAGACAGCGAAGGCTTTAACGCCAAAATACGCGAATTTGAGAGATTGGAACCAGGCGAAGAAGTAATAGAAAATGAATATTTAAACCAGGGGCAAAAAGTGTTCAGCATGTAACCCCTAACCCCTGAAGGGGGAACAATGTGTAAATTAAAAACTTAAATATAAAATCGGTGAGATCATCCTAATCGGTGAGATCACAAAATCAAAAACAAAAAACAATGGCAAAATTAAATTTCGGCGGAACTGAAGAAAACGTAGTAACCCGCGAGGAGTTCCCTTTATCAAAAGCTCAGGACGTATTAAAGGATGAAGTTGTAGCGGTAATTGGCTATGGCGTACAAGGCCCGGGCCAGGCGTTAAATCAAAAAGACAATGGCATTAATGTAATTGTTGGTCAGCGTAAAGGCACAAAAACATGGGATAAAGCTGTAAATGATGGCTTTGTACCGGGCGAAACCCTTTTTGAGATTGAGGAAGCGCTTGAAAGAGGAACCGTAATTTGTTATTTGTTAAGCGATGCTGCACAAATTGCTTTATGGCCAACTGTTAAAAAACATTTGACCCCCGGCAAGGCATTATATTTTTCACACGGTTTTGGTATCACGTTTAATGAGCAAACCGGCATCACCCCCCCGGCAGATGTTGACGTATTTTTAGTTGCCCCTAAGGGTTCAGGTACCTCATTGCGCCGTATGTTTTTGCAGGGCCGTGGCTTAAATTCAAGTTATGCTATTTTCCAGGATGCAACGGGTAAAGCATTTGACAGGGTTATCGCTCTCGGTATCGCGGTAGGTAGCGGTTATTTGTTCGAAACAAATTTCAAAAAAGAAGTTTACAGCGATTTAACCGGCGAACGCGGCACGTTGATGGGTTGTATCCAGGGCATTTTTGCTGCTCAGTACGATGTATTGCGCGCTAACGGACATTCACCATCCGAAGCATTTAACGAAACTGTTGAAGAGCTTACCCAATCATTAATGCCTTTAGTTGCAGAAAATGGTATGGACTGGATGTATGCCAACTGCTCAACTACAGCACAACGCGGCGCATTGGATTGGTGGAAAAAATTCCGCGATGCAACTAAACCTGTATTTGAAGAATTATACAAAAGCGTTGCAACAGGTGTTGAATCACAAAAATCAATTGATTCAAACAGCAAACCTGATTACCGCGAGAAACTGGATGCAGAATTAAAAGAACTGCGCGAAAGCGAAATATGGCAGGCAGGCAAAACTGTACGCAGCTTAAGGCCTGAGAACCAGGTGGTAGAAGCATAAGACAAAGGTGAAAGCCGAAAGGTAAAAGGCGAAAGCTGAAATAAAATCACCACGCGTCATTGCGAGGCACGAAGCAACCCCACGAGTCAGGTTGCGAATTTGCAAGTGAGATTGCTTCGTACCTCGCAATGACGTTATTAAAAATAAAGCAATGGGACAGACATTATTTGATAAAATTTGGGATGCACACGTCGTCAGTAGCAACGAGGGATTCCCTGATATTTTATACATCGACACACATTTCATACACGAAGTAACCAGTCCGCAGGCATTTGATGGCTTACGCGACAGGGGGTTACCGGTCTTTAGGCCAAAACAAACGGTTGCCACAGCCGATCATAACGTTCCGACATGGAACCAGCACCTCCCCATTAAAGAAGAACTTTCTCGTTACCAGGTTGACATGCTCACTAAAAACTGTGCAGAATTTGGTATTGAACTATACGGGTTGGGGCATCCTTTCCAGGGAATTGTGCATGTGATAGGGCCTGAGCTGGGTATTACACGCCCTGGCTGTACTTATGTTTGCGGCGATAGTCATACATCAACACACGGCGCCTTTGGTGCAATTGCATTCGGCATAGGGACTTCGCAGGTGGAGCAGGTTTTGGCAACCCAATGCCTGTTACAGCAACGCCCAAAACGCATGAAGATTGAAGTGAACGGCAAACTGCAAAAGGGTGTTGGCGCTAAGGATATCATTTTATATATCATCGCGCAAATATCTGCCGCAGGTGGCACAGGGTATGCTGTTGAATATGCAGGCGATACCTTCCGCTCGTTGAGCATGGAAGGCCGCATGACCGTTTGTAATATGAGCATTGAGATGGGTGCCCGTTGTGGGCTGATCGCTCCCGATGATACCACCATTGAATATGTTAAAGGCCGTGAGTTTGCCCCGAAAGGCGAGGCATGGGATAAGGCAGTAGCTTACTGGAAGACTTTGTATTCTGATGAAGACGCTGAGTTTGATAAAGTATTAAGTTTTAAGGCTGAAAATATTGAACCGATGATCACCTACGGAACTAATCCGGGGATGGGCATTGGTATAACACAGCGTGTGCCCGAAACGCTGTCTTTTGAAGAAAAAGAACGCGGATCGTACAAAAAAGCGCTCGATTATATGGGCCTGCATGATGATGAGCACCTGATAGGGCGACCTATTGATTATGTTTTTATTGGCAGTTGTACAAACTCACGCATAGAGGATTTGAGAGAGGTTGCTGAATTTGTAAAAGGGAAACACAAAGCTGATAATGTTACGGTGTGGGTAGTTCCGGGATCGAAACAGGTACAGGAACAAGCTATTCGCGAAGGTTTGGACAAGATATTCGACGCGGCAGGTTTCCCGCTGCGCGAGCCCGGATGTAGTGCTTGTTTAGGTATGAATGAGGATAAGATACCGGCAGGTAAATACTGTGTATCCACATCAAACCGCAACTTTGAAGGCAGGCAGGGGCCAAACTCACGCACATTTTTGGCAAGCCCTTTAACTGCTGCTGCTTCGGCAATAACGGGTAGGGTTACGGATATAAGAGAGTTTTTGAGAGAGGAATTATTTATAGAAAGTTAAAACAATTGTCATTACGAGCGATAGCGCGGCAATAGCGAACATTACAGAGCGAATATGCATAGTTCGCGATTGCTTCGTACCTCGCAATGACATGATAATAAAAATATGATACTTGAAGTAGCTGTTTTAAATGTGATACCCGGCCAGGAAGATGATTTTTTAAAAGCATTTTTCATAGCAAAGGATATCATATCAAAAATGGAAGGCTATATCTCCCACCAGTTAAAAAGATGCATTGAAAACACAAGTCAGTTCATTTTATTGGTTGAATGGGAAAAACTAACCGACCATACAGAAGGTTTCAGAGGATCAAAAGAATACCAGGAGTGGAAAGGTTTATTGCATCATTTTTATAACCCTTTCCCTACTGTTGAACATTATGAATAGAGATTAGAGGCCGGAGGTCGGAGATTAGTAAATAATGACCAATGACTCAATGATTAATGACATACGATTATGGCAACTAAAATATTCAAACACATACAAACAAGCGTAGTACCACTTCCTATCGAGAATATCGATACGGATCAGATCATACCCGCGCGTTTTTTGAAAGCCACTACCCGCGAGGGCTTTGGCAATAACCTGTTCCGCGACTGGCGTTTTGACGAGAATGATAATCCTAAACAGGATTTCATTCTTAACAACCCAAACTACAGTGGCAAAATATTGGTTGCGGGCAAAAACTTTGGTTGTGGCAGCAGTCGCGAACATGCTGCCTGGGCCCTTGCCGATTATGGTTTTGATGCCGTAGTAAGCAGCTTTTTTGCCGATATTTTTAAAGGCAATGCTTTAAATAACGGCTTGTTGCCGGTACAGGTAAGCGATGAATTTTTAAAGAAAATATTTGATGCTGTTGATGCTGATGAACATGCCGTAGTTGAGGTAAACCTGGTTGACCAGTTTATTAAAATAGTGGCCAGCGGCGAGCAGGAAAGCTTTGAGGTTAACCCCTATAAAAAAGCCTGCATGACCAATGGTTATGACGATATCGATTATATTTTGAGTAAAAAGGAATTGGTACTGGAGTTTGAAGAAAGGTGAAGAGCTGAAAGGTAAAAGCTGAAAGGTAAAAGCTGAAAGGCAAAAGGTTAAAAAACAATTGTCATTGCGAGGAGGAACTACGAAGCAATCCCGTCGCCGCACTAACGAAGAGATTGCCACGCTATCGCTCGCAATGACAGTAATAAAGAAAGAAATGGGACTAACAAAACACATATTAGTAATACCCGGTGATGGCATCGGCCCGGAGGTAACAACCTGGGGCAAGGCCGTGCTTGAAAAAATAGGCCATGACTTTGGCCATGATTTTACTTTTGATGAGGCATTGATGGGGCATGCCGCTATTGAAGTAACCGGCACCCCCCTGCCTGATGAGACACTTGCAAAAGCAAAAGCCAGTGATGCTATACTTTTTGGTGCTATAGGACATATCAAATATGATAACGACCCAACGGCAAAGGTACGCCCCGAGCAGGGTTTATTAAAAATACGTAAGGAACTTGGCCTGTATGCCAACCTGCGCCCCATTATGCTTTTTGATGAACTGCTGGATGCATCGAGCCTTAAGCCGGAAATATTAAAGGGTACCGATATTTTATTCTTTCGCGAATTAACAGGTGATGTTTATTTCGGCGAGAAGAAAAGAAGTGATGACAGGAACACCGCCTCTGATCTGATGATCTATCATCGTTATGAGGTAGAGCGCATTGCCATAAAGGCATTTGAGGCAGCAAGGCTTCGTGGTAAAAGGTTGTGTTCGGTGGATAAGGCCAATGTGCTGGAATCATCACGCCTTTGGCGCGAGGTAGTGCAGGAAATAGCAAAAAATTATCCTGATGTACAAACCGAGCATATGTTTATTGATAATGCCGCCATGCAATTAGTTAAAAACCCTAAAAAGTTTGATGTGGTATTAACCGCCAACCTTTTTGGCGATATTTTAACAGATGAGGCATCGCAAATAGTGGGTTCTATGGGGATGCTGGCATCGGCATCCATTGGTGATGGTACCGGATTTTTTGAGCCGATACATGGCTCGGCGCATGATATCACCGGGCAGGACAAGGCCAATCCGCTGGCATCCATGCTATCGGTAGCGCTAATGTTAGAGATAGGCTTTGGTTTGAAGGATGAAGCTAAAAAAGTAACATCGGCCATTGATAAAGCATTGAAAGATGGCTACCGCACAGGCGATATCGCGGATAGCAAAACTGATAAAAGTAAGATATTGGGCACTAAAGCGATGGGCCAAAAAGTGCTGGGGTATTTATAAGACCCACCCAAACCCTCCCCGGTAGGGAGGGCTTTAATAAAACTAAATCAAAAAAAAGTCTCCCCTACCGGGGGAGATTTTGAGGGGGCTTGTATGAAATGGAACGCTGAATTGCAGCGCTAT
>Ga0302303_10000140_pt1 | contig 77433 bp, 85 predicted proteins | sample III_Palsa_E2_1_FD_194542 | JGI IMG/M metagenome (GOLD analysis project Ga0302303, IMG submission 194542) | Peat permafrost microbial communities from Stordalen Mire near Abisko, Sweden - III_Palsa_E2_1 | ecosystem: Environmental > Terrestrial > Soil > Palsa > Peat permafrost | place: Sweden... | reverse complement strand
TCGTTAAAATCTATCACAGCCATAACACCTTATATTACGGCCTTGTTACAATACAAATGGATATTTGTATTGGCTATTCTCAGCTTTTTAACTATACAGTATTTGGATGTAGTGTTAGTAAAAGCGAAAGTTTTTAAGCGACAAAATTAGGATCATCTATTTGATACCGGCCAAAAAATCTCAGGAATTAATCTGGCTAAATGCTTTCAGGTACTTATCGATATAAAGCTCCCTTGTTTTATACTTATACTGCATAATAAACCGGGGGTGCTCCAGGTATATTATCTTTTTAAAGAAACCATGCTTGGCGTTAAACTTGCTCAGGAATTCCATGTTTTTTCCAGTTCCAAAACAAAAGCACAAATCGGTGTTAACACCTAAATCTATTTGCTTCAAAACGTTTTTAACCATATAGTCATACACGGCGTTTTGCAGTTCGCGACTGTCGTAAAAATTGTAATTTTTGGGTTTACCTTTTTCATCTACAATAGCAAAACCTAACGGACAAATGGAGTTGATATAGAAATCATCATAAAATGCTTCTGCCCCGCCATAAGCTTTGATCATTTCATATACAAATACAGATGATAGCTCATGGGCCGGTTTACCATTATAGGCTATACCTAGCTCTGAAACTAATCGTTTAGGATCTGTAAATGGAATGCCGGTTAGCGCGCCACCAAACCTGCCGGGATTAATGCCCAATATGATGTGCCTAGGTTGGTTATCATTATAATATTTAGTGTAAAACTCAGCTACTACGCGCATAGTTTCCGAACCTTCGACAAATGGGTTCATTACAATAATTTGGGGAGGTAAAGGATTGCCTGTATAATTTAATTGCCGCGTGTAAGCAATTGCCCTATCTGCAAATGTTTGATTATTCATCATGAACAATAATAGGAATTACAATGTACTATTTACAGCAGTTGTTTTTACTTTCTAGGTAATTTAATTATTCTAAAATTATTCAGGCTTACTGCTTTTTCAAATTTTAATATTATATTTGGTTAACACTATAACCTCAACATCATGACAGAAAACACAACCAATCCGCAACAACAAACAGAAGTTACTAATCAATTTCAAAAAAAAGCTTATCATACACCGGTAATCAAATCGTACGGTAACATATCACAGCTTACGGATGCCAATCCATTCCGGGGTAGTGATGGAGGAACCTTACGCCCAGACTGTACACTTTCATAATAGTATTCCGTAACAGTTACTCTTGCTAAGAGAGCCTTAATTTTAAGGCTACTTGTATTTTTAATTTTAATATTATATCTGAGTACATAATCAAAATTTAAATACCATGTCAGAAAACACAACTAGTTCATAAACTGATCAGCTTCAAAAAAAGCTTATCATACACCAGTAATCAGGCAATACGGTAGTTTAGCCGAACTAAAGCATCCATCCAAAACGTGGTCAAGATGGAGCAGAAACTTTCCAGATCGACTGCCCACTAACATAGTAATTTTTATTGCTTAAAGTAATAATTACAAGATTTAATTACTACTGAATAATTTAAAACTATTTCCGGTTATTGTCTGTTTGTTTATGGTTTTTTTAAGATATATACTATATTAGTTGTATAATATTTCAACCTCAACATCATGGAAAACACAACCAATCCGCAACAACAAACAGAAATTACTAATCAATTTGAAAAAAAAGCTTATCATACACCTAAAATCAGGTTATATGGTAATATATCTGCAATTACAGAAGGCAACCCACAGCGCGGTGGTGATGGTAATCTACCCCCTTTTGGTGTTGGTTCAAATGGCGACTGCTCTGCTACCTAGCACTATTCATAGCGGATACTTTGCTATTACGTAATAATTTAAAAACCATGATCCGTTTGATGTAATGTTGATCATGGTTTTTGTTTAATTATATCTGAAAATCTTTAAATCGCCTTAAATATTGAATAAGGTAAATGGCCTGGGGCACATGATCCCGCGATAGCCTTTCAGCAAAAGTACCTCGTTCGTTATCCGCCACAGGCACATCAAGCCATGTTTTTATGTGCTCAATATTTATTGCTTTTCTAATTGGGTCATTGGGGCTAATCGCGTTTAAATAAGCCCGGGCCTGTTCCTTTTGTTGATTATAGCGCCTGAAATAATCGGGCGAAAATGCTGTTTTAGTAAGTCGCCATTGTATCTCAGGTGGTAACATCCCATCCAACCCGGCCCTAACCATATAACGATTAAAGCCATTTTTTAATTTAAATTGTGCCGGCGCGGCAAGGCAAAACTCAAGCAGGCGCAAATCAATTAGCGATGCCCTGTTTTCAATTTCAATGGCATGGTACCCCCCCCTGGCTTTTTTTTGAAACTGTTTTAAAACTTTAAGCTGGTTTACGCGATGGTTTGGAGCGGTACCGCCCGGTAATTTTATTTCTATATCCTCAACCAAATCCAATCTTTTTTTGAGTGAGGCCAAAAATTCTGGTTGAAAAAAATCAACTTCTTCTGATCTTACAGTGTAATTTTGGCTCGCCAATGTTTTTTTAATTAGCTTAGGCAGTAAGGGTTTAATCACTTTTGCACGCACGTTATCCCACAACAATTCACCAGTTAGCGTTTTACGGGCCTTAATTTCGTTCCATAGCCGGCCCCAGCGCATGTTAAGAAAGTATTCGGCATAAATGCCGTCTGCATAGTTTGTCAGCCCAAATTCCCCACCACCGCCGGATAATGTAACCCTTGAGCCAAGCTCACGCGCTTTTTCAATAAATTCGGTATTCAGATAGTGACGGGATATCAACCCCGGCTCAGAACTATATTGCAATAAATCTTCTACACCACTAATAAAACCTTTGCCTGGGGCGGTAATGTAATTGATCTTAACGTTAGGCACGTTCTTAAATAAATCAATATAATAACGCTCATCTTCCAAAAGCGGGTCGTTAGCATCAGGCAATACAACAGCCATTACTTGTAATTCTTTATTTTGCTTTTCGAGTATTTTTGCGGCAACAGCCACCACAGCTGATGAATCGAGCCCGCCGCTTAAATGTGATGTAACCGGGAAACTACTATGCATACTATCACCTACTACCCTAAACAGTACATCTTTAAGCGCTTCAGCAAATTCCTTTTCGTTTTTAAATGATAGCGGTTCTTTAATTTCGGGTGTCCAATACTTATGTTTCCGCAGGCCATTTTTATCAATGATAAAATAAGTTGCAGCCGGTACCGAAAAAACATCCTCGTACCATGTTTCGCCCCAAAAAAGGTGTTTGGCATTGGGATATGCCAATGCAGAAAGTTTATTAGGATTAATAACCGTTGTTAAAGCACTGGTAAGTAAGATGGCCTCTGCCGATGTAGCAAAAATAAAGGTGTTACCTTTATGAAAATAAAAAAGCCCGCATGAATTAAAGTGGTCGGTAGCTATAAAAAGTTTATCCTGGTTGCCATCCCATATTGCAATGGAAAAGCTACCCAATAAATGTTGGATGCACTGTTCGCCCCACTTAATATATGCTGCTATAACCAAGCTGGCATCACCCATCTCCGGCTGCTGTTTAGCTGCGATGCCAAGTTTTGCAAAAAGCTCGGGCCGGTTAGTAAGGCGTATTGCGCCTGCAATAGTTAAATTATTATTTGCGTTGTGGTAAGGTAATTTTTCCAGAAAAGATTCGGGCGTATTAAATACTGTATTTTGGCCAAAAGCAACCTGCTCATTATACCATACTTCGGACTGATCGGGGGTAAACATAACAGGTAGTTGCATCATTGCAGCCACTTCGCTTTTTAAATCATACTGGCCGTCACTATTCCAAATACCAAATAACACACTCATAGTTTATATTGTAAAGTTGTAATAATTTATAATAACCTAAATCAGGATCCAGGCTGAAAAACTTTTCGGTTAACGTCTTTTTTTGAATCATACAGGAACTGAGTTTTCATCAATTCCATATTTTTATCATTAGCTTTAACATTCAGCAATCCTAAAATGGATGGCAGGTTATCTGGGGTCAAATCATTATATGCTACATGTTTTAGTGCCTCACTGGGGCAATTTGCGGCCTTGTTTATAAAGCCCCTGACTATATTTTCAATATCACTATCAGCGCCATCCGCCAATAGTTGTACAAATTCTGGATTGTTTGAATCCAACCAGCCTGGCCTACTTTTTTTGCAAGATTTTACGATCTGATCAACATCCCGGGTTAAAAATATTGCGGGTACATCTGGAAAAACAGCGTGTATAAAATCAAAGAAACGGATATTATATGAAGTAAATTTAACAATCACGTTTTGATGCGAAGAAACCCTTCTGCGTGCCATAGCCAATATAAGGTTACGATAGGCAGTTTTATGTTCGCTCCCGGATTGGCCAAACTCGCCCTGATTAAATAATAAATGAATATTATTTAGCGGATCGGGCTCGCTAATAATCAGATTATCCTGAACACGCGCTAATACTTTTGCAAGCAACGTTGATCCACACCTGCCCGCATGAAAAATAAATGCAGTTGGATATACATAATCAGTTATGATATTATCATTCAACAACACATCGGTTGATGTTGTACAAGTAAAAACATCCCCCCTTTTTAATGCAGTAAACATTTTAACAGAGCGGTGGAAGAAACCCTCATAAAAGTGATATTTCTCGAGATCCATCCATTGTATTGAATTGGTAGCTACATCAATAGAAACAGGAATAAGCCCGGGCCTTTGCCTCAATTCATTAAAAAAAAAATCCAAAGAGGTATGATTTTGCATTACGGCCACAATTTATGTTGTAAACTAAAGGCAAACTGGGTAAAAAACACCATGTAGACTGGCAATAAGTATTTTAAGTAATTTATACGCATGGTTAGCAGGGTACCTAAATGAAATAATAATGCTGCCGAAACATAAATATAAGTAAGCTGCGGAAAAAAAAGTATCAACCAAAAGCTTAGCTCAAATAACATTGTAAATATGCTTAACAAAGTGCATAACCAGCGTTTTTGCGCTATTATAAAGCCTGTTTTTCTATCGCTCCACAAATAATTAGCAAATAAATGAGCCTGTAATGTTTCGCCATTGCACCACCCTAAACCTGATTGTTTTAATTTTTGCACCCCTGATGATAAATACAACTGTGCAATGCAGGCTTCAATTAATATAATTGGCCATTTAACACTTGCCATATTACCAAGCGGCAGTGTAACCGAGGGCGATACTAATAAAATAAGTAGTACAAGCGGTAAAATGTTGGTTTTACGCTGCACATAAGCCAATGATATAATCTGATTAAAATATAAAAAATATAAAGGGATTGCGATGCCAATAAACAAGCGGGTAACTACGCCTGCCGCAGCTAATAACAAGCAACATATAAGGCCCAAACCTGATGATATAAATTGTACAGTATTCAACTCAGGCAGTTTTAATATATCTAATAGCGTTAAAGGGGCACCATAAATTTTGCGGGGTTCCGTTTGAAAATATCGTAACTGTGCCTTAAAATTAAGGCTTATTTGCAAAGCCAATGTTATACAAAAAAGCTTGGTAAACATTAGTGTATAATTAGGCCCAGCCAAATTAAAGAAACTCATCACGTTACCCATTTATAATTTTATTAAATGGGATCACTTCAATTGTTTTATCCTCAATTTGAGTGGCAGTATTAATACGGCGTTCAATAATGTGTACGGCAGTATAGTTTTTTATTTTAATGTTTTGCATATCAACCAACCTTACTACCTGGCGCAGTAATTTACGCTTTTGCATTTTGGCGGCTAATATTTCTATTGCATTATTACTATAGGCACAAGTAGTATAGTTACCCAATAGTTTTCTTCCTATAAATTCAGGATAGCGATAAGCCTCGTGTTGCCACCATTCTATTTTACCATTATCGTCCTCTAAAGCTATGCGATAAACTATTACATTATTAACAGCGTGCTTATTAGAGAACATTGGGTAATGCGAAAATGGATAAAAATCCTTACCTATAATAGTTACTATTATTAGTACTAAAACAATTATCACAAAAAACACCATGTAAAATAACGTCATAAGCTCAATTTTCAATAATATTTATGCCATGCGTATTGCATGAGGTAATCGCCTTATTTTTTTAAGTAACTTAACAAATTTAACTTTCAAATCGATGGACACATTCCATATTTTCCACCAAATTTTATTACCGGCATAACACTTAGGCTTATAGTCAAAATATTTTAACTCATCGGCCGCCAGCCAATTAAATCGTTCGTGTTGCATCCTGCTCCAATGCTTAGTTCTGTTTATAGGATCAAAATCATTGGTTTTTTCAACAGGTAACCAATGCACCTTGCCTAAACCACGTTTAAAGTCTGATGAACCGGTAATTGGCATATTCAAGGCTGATTCAAGATTATATTTTGAAATATCCAGATCAAGAAATTTTAAAATCTTATTAATTTCGGGTGCCGTATTATTATGCAAATCTTCATATTTAACTATTAAATAAGGTTTGCTACTATTTTGCCACCGCTGTTCAAATTTCATGATTTCCTGTGCAGCTTTTACCCAGTTTTTTATTTCAGTTTCATAATCTTTAGTAAATGATATATGGTTGGATTCTACAACAGTACGGCCGTCGCGCACAATTATCAATAATTTTTGATCAGGGAAAAGCTTAAAAAAATTAACCGCGTTAATTACACTTGGCGATTTTGTTACCAGGTATTTTGATTGCGGAAGTGGTAAAGCAGTTTTTAGCTCTTGAATTTTCTGTTTGCGGATGATTGTTCTTGCATCCCTTAAATAATTAAGCAAGCCATCTCCAATACTACTAAAAAGTAATTGCTTAAAATCAAAATCTACTTTATCTGCAAACTCATTCCAAAACCTGATATGATTTATTGTATAGGTTTGTAATAATGCCGATTGATCAACTAATCCATCTTCAGGCATCGGCCCCTTTGTACAATCGGGGTGTTGGCAAATTAGATTAGCTAAAAAATTTGTGCCTGACCGGGGCATTATCCCTAAAATAAAAATAACATCCGGTTTAGTATCCGCACCTGTGCTCATTGTATAACAAATAAAATGGCAGGATATGTAGCTATCCAAACCAAAAAGAACTTTCCGAATTTAAAGATTAGCGCGATAATAAAATGGAATATTACCCCCCATATCAGAAAAAACAAACCATAAGGGGCTTTTACTATTAATACCAGCGGAAACGCGCATTCAATTATGATAGTAGCCCAACTGATAAGCCGTACCAGTTTCCAATGATCAATAGCAAATTGCCCCAATTTTTCTGAATGGAAATTACCGGTTGTAAAAACGTTATATAGGCCGTTACCTTTTAACCAGCTTTTGTTATTGATTTTTGCCAAACCTGCCGCTACATAGCTTAAGCATGATTGCAGGGCTATAAACCATAAACAAATAGTGGTAACATATGCGTCGGGCATTAAACTTCGTAAAAACAGGGCGCCTGTTATCATTACCATAACACGATCTTCGGTTTCGGCACCTAATGGTTTAGCCCTTAAATTTGAAAGCGATATAATAACGAATATTGCCCCCAGGCACAAAGTAGTTAAAAACCCGCTGGCTGATAAAAATAGAACCATTATGGCTAAAATGCCCCGTAAAGCAATCAAAGCTATCCATGTATTAAAACAGAAGATACCATTTAAAATGGCTTTAATAAAATTAGGCCTGTGTAAAAAATAAGTGTGTCGGCGTAAATCGTACCAGCCTAAAATATCACTATTTTTATATTGATTAGCGGCATACAATTTTTCGGCACAATTGATAATTAAATAAACTACCGAAATTCGTGTTACCCACAATATTGCGTTATCACCGCTGATGATTATACTCATAATGGGTGATATTCTGATTCAAAAACCGGTTGATTTGTATAATCTCCGGTAATGCCTTTTATCTCTTGTAATTTAAATTGCCTGGCAATAACTGTTTCGCCTGCATCTATATTAAGTACATATTTAGCAACTATTTTATACTTTAACCTATTTGTAAAATTGCTTTTTAAGGGTTCAACCTCAAAATGTTCTACCGCTTTTGCCAAATCATCAACTGCTGAGTAAACCGTAGAGGTGACAAGGTTTGCCGGAGCCCAAAACATATTGTACCATTTGTTTATATTCAATTCTACTTTATTCCACCCACTATAATTTCCGTCAATAAATTTATCCCGGTAATAAAGCGAAAACGATCTTGCCTCCATTGAAAAAAGCGTGTGTGAGGATATCCATCCAAAAAAATCGAATTTATAAATGTATCTGCCGATTTTGCTCGCAAAAAAAACAAACACCACGTTTAAGAGAAACCAGGCCGACAATAAGATTAGTATGATTAAATGCATTATTGCCATAACCAAGAATTAAATATTTGTATTAGGCATTAAAAATATGTAATTACCGTCGCTTTTCGCCTTTTTTATCCAATAAAATCAGCAATTCATGCTTATTAAAGCAGATTTTTTTATAATATTGTGCAACTATGGTTGAAATAACGGCAAAAGGTTTATCAGGATATGATGCCGGATTAATCGGTCAGCTAAAAAAAGAATTTGCTCAGCGCCGTTGTATAATTCTCCCTAATTTAATTCAAAAGGAGATTTTACTGAAGATGCTATCGCGGATTGAATCTGCCTTATTTCAACCCAAAGATCATGTTGATAATAAAATCCGCAATAATGTATTTGCTAATGACCTATCTATTGCAAGCAATAGCGTAGCATTACATCAAATAAATTTGATGCTAAATAACCCGTTACTTTTCAAAGTTATTGAAGAAATAACCGGCATTAGCGGTATTAAGGGATTTACCGGCAGGATATATCGCAATATGCCATCTGCCGGCCATCACCTGGACTGGCATGATGATTTGGGTATTGCTGAAAGGCTTGTAGCCATAAGTATAAATCTGAGTGCAGAAAATTTCGAGAACGGCATTTTTCAGATCCGGGAAAAAAAATCGGCTGCTTTTTTGCGTGAAGTAGCTTCAGGAAATTTAGGCGATGCGCATTTATTTGCCATATCACCCAACCTGGAGCATCGTGTTACCGAAACTACCGGCCAATACCCCCGCACCGCTGCTGCGGGTTGGTTTACATCCTCACCGCCATCACTATTTCATCATATATAATTACAATAAAATTAATAATGCAGGCTACAATATCAAATATAAATCTGGACGAATCGGCATTTGCAAAATATCAAAGCGAGTATGCTGAAACCAACCTTGTGTTATTGCCTGATTTACTTAAGACAAATGCACTGCAAACGCTTTTAAAAAAGATTAACGATACAACATTTGAGACTAAGTTTGAGGGTGAAAACGACGATAAATTTGGTAAAGTGTTATATGTTCCGCCAAGTAAATCTATACTATCGGTAATGACTTTTATGCTCAATGATGAATATCTGTTCAGATCTCTTGAGAAAATTACCGGTTGCAAACCTATCGATAACTTTGTTGGAAGAATCCATCGCAGCGAAAATACCGATCATGGCATTAACTGGCATGGCGATAATAGCGATAACCGTTTGTTAGCCATAACCTTAAGCCTAGGTACCGAGTACTATACAGGCGCAAATTTTGAAATAAGAAAAAAGGGGACTACTGATATAATGCGCCAAATTTCATACATTAAAGCCGGCGATGCTATTGTTTTTAAAATAGCACCCGAACTGGAACATCGGTTAAGCCTTCTTGAATCAGGCCGCAGAACAGTATGTGTAGGGTGGTTTAGGAGCAAAGCCGAATAAAAACATAGCATTTTTTCAATGAATATAAATAAAATAGAAGCCGGTGAGTTATTGATTAAAGCTTTTTTAAAAAGCCAAAAGCTATCAGATGAAGAAGAGGATTTACGCTTTGAACAATCCTGCTCAATTGATTACTGGCGAAACCTAAATCCACAGCTAACCGTTTGTAAAGATATTATTGATGAATCTGAAGTAAACCCTATAGCTGGCAATGAAGTGGATTTGATGCTAAAAGAGCTTAAAAGAAAAAGGTATTTTGCAACTGCACAACCACTAATAAGCGCCGAGAAAACAGCCAATATGCGTAAGGCAGTTGAAAACATTAAAGCCGCCGGTTGGCACGAAGCGTGGTGCTATGTTTATGATGAGTTTTGGGAAGCCACACGTACACCATCATTAATAAAACTATTATCGGGTAGTTTAGGTGCAAATTTTAAAGCATTACCTCACGTAGTAGTACATTATGTTCACCCTGAAACAGGTGCAGGCTGGAGCCCGCATATTGATTTTTCGGACCGGGTTGACCGTTTTACTGTATGGTTTGCAATAAGTGATGCTACTTTACAAAATGGCTGTATGTATATTGTTGATAGTAGCCGCATTGATCAAGCGCTTATTGATAAGTGGACTAAAATGCAGGATTTTACCAGCAAAGAAACCGGAAAGATATTGCAGGCTACTAAAGCATTGCCAGTTGACGCTGGCTCAATATTGGCATGGGAAGGTGATGTAATTCATTGGGGGGCTTATTCGTCTCCAAATGTATACCCTCGAATAAGTTTATCTGTTGTGTATGTACGTGAAGGTACAACTCCACTCAATGATGAAATCCCATTTCTATCGCCCATTGGTTTGCCTTCTTATGCCATTAGGATGCTTTCTATAGGCAAGGCTATAAATTATTATAACATACATGTACTTGCATTACGAAAATATGCTAAAATTGGCGTAAAACTTGTTGAAAAATACAAGGAGCAGGCAATAAGCGAGGCTATTTAGTATGCCTGAAAGCGATATGGGCTTACATTAAGAATAACACTAAATAATAGGATAAACTAAATAATAGGATAAACTAAATAATTAAAATAATATATGAGCAATATACAGTTACCGGCTAAAGTTAAAATATCTGATGATGTTCTTTTTCAGCAAGTTGGAGGAGAAGGTGTGCTACTTGATATGGGGAGTGAGCAATATTTTGGACTTGATGATATATCATTACGTATTTGGGAAATCTTATCGGAAAATGAAAGTGTTGAAAATTTATTTACCGTGCTAATTAATGAATACGATGTAACCGAAGATGTTTTAAAACAGGATATTGCCAATGTGATCGAAACTTTGGCTGCTGATAAACTTATTACGCTTGAATAACAAAAGAAAAGTTGTACTCAGAAAATTTCGTGCTTTGCCGCTAAGGGATAAATGGCTTTTTATAACAGCAATAGTTTTAGGGCACATTATAAAAAAAGCCTTAAAAAAATATAGTTATAATACCGTTGTTGCATTTTTAAAAAAGCATGTGCCGCAGGTAAATAGGAATGATATTACAAATGATGAGTTAAACCGGTACCAATATCTGATTATTTTAACCAATAAGTGCCGCCCGGGTTTTAAAATTAATTGCCTTGATATTTCACTAGCTTATTGGTTTTTATTGAAACGAAAAGGCCTTAAAACAAACATGCAGTTTGGCGTTAAAAAGTTGAATGGCGAATTCAAATCGCATGCCTGGCTTGAATTTGAGGGCCGTCTTTTAACACTTGATGATAATGTGACTGAAAAATACACCCCATTACCTAAACCAATGTTATAACATGCTACTAACAAACGCAAAATTTCAATCTTATTTCTATCGTAATTTATAATGAGTTTTTATTATAAGATATATGGGCTAACCATTAAAAGCTCACGCAAAATTAATATCCTTCCCGAAATTGATATTTCAAGCGCCGATCTTGACATTATTTGGGCTGCATCCGTTAATTACGAGGGCCTAAGTGAATTGCCCTGGATACCCATTGTTACGAATGAACTTAAAATTCGTAAACAAATTTCATTTTTTAAAGCTGATACACAGCAGGGCACTTTTTTTAAAGTATTTTTCAATTCAGAATACGGTGGGTTTTATTTTGTAATAGATCCTCAAAAAGAAAAATTATGGATATTATACAATCAAAACGAGCCTGAAAACGACCTCGATTCTTATTTCACCGGTACCTTAATGGGCTGCGTACTGCGTTTAAAAGGTATAATGTGCCTGCATTCATCGGCAGTAAATATAAATGGAGAGGCTGTATTACTGGTTGGCCAAAAACGTAGTGGAAAATCAACTACAGCGGCAGCATTTGCAAAACTGGGCTATAAAGTACTTTGCGACGATATAGCTGCTATAAGTGTTAAAAACAACATACTTTATGTTGAATCAGGTTATTCAAAAGTGAGGCTCAGACCAGCATCTGCCCAGGCTCTTCATTCTGAAAATTTAGATGTTATGCCCGAAGTATTTAGCGTGCGGAAAAGCAGATATGCTAATGTAACTGAAACCTTCCAGCGCGAAGCACTGCCATTAGGCGCTATTTACTTTTTAGGAGGAGAACCCGGATACAACGCCCCCCCGGTAATTGAACCGGTTGCAAATGACGTTTTGTATTTATTACATGCAAATACTTTTGCTAACTACGTTATAACACCTGACATGCGAAAAGATGAACTTAAAATGTTAGCCATTATAGCTTCACAGGCATCAATTAAACATTTAAAATACGGGCATGATGTTAAAATTGTTAATTTACAATGCGAAGCTGTAATAAATGATCGTGCATTAAAATTAATTAATTCATAATATGTTTGCCGATCACATACTCGAAAAACTATTATTCCCAATAAGTATTGAAGATTTTTTCAGTAACTATTGGGAGCAAAAATTTATTCACATACAGCGCAATAATCCAGAATATTTTACCGACATCTTAGGCATTACTGATCTTGATGATTTTTTAAGTCAACAAAATTTAAGTACTGAAGGACTAAGGATTGTAAAAGACGGGAAAGATGTAAACCCTGAAGAGTGGACGATAACAAACAAACTTATATCAGGCAAAACCAGAACTGCCATTGCTATTGATAAAGTTTTTGATTTTTATGATAATGGCCATACAATTGTACTAAACGCTGCCGATAGAACAATCCCGCGGCTTGCTGATGCCTGCAGAGCCTTTGAACAGATATTAAAAATAAAAGTACAATCAAATATCTACATAACCCCACCAAATTCTCAGGGCTTTAGTCAGCATTATGATCCGCATGATATTTTTACGCTGCAAATTAAGGGCCCAAAAATCTGGAGAATTTATGATAGCGACGAAGAACTGCCAACTAAATATTCCTCATTTAAGAAAAAACCTGTATTAGTTTCACAAATTGAAATGAACTCAGGCGATTTGCTTTATATGCCACGAGGAACTATTCATGAAGCTTTTTCATCAGATGTATCTACTATCGGAGCAAATTTTTCCTGCAAACCTCGTTATGGCGCTCATCTTTTAGAGCAACTTGCAATAATAGCCGAACAAGAAGAAGTTTTTTTCAGAAAAACTATTCCAAACGGGTTACAGTCAGTTAATGATCAAAAGCAATACATTGCTGATTTCAAAAAAAAATTAATACAATTTCTTACTGATGATGTTGTCGAAAGGCTTTTAAACGCTCAGTATATGGATTTCTATACTAAACAAACAATTAATTATCACGGCAAGTTTACCGAGCTTTTACACTTAGAAGATATAACTTTAAATACGGTATTACGCCGCAACAAAGGCATTACTTATCATGTTGAAAATATAGGTAATCAAGTCATTATTTCGTTTAGTAGCAAAAAGCTGATTATCCCTTTAGTAATAAATAAAGAACTGTTTTTGCAAGACGAGCCTTTTAAAATAAGCGATATAAAAGGACTGATTAGCAATAATGGAAAGTTAGAAATTGCCAGGAAATTTGTTGTTGCAGGCTACTTTGATATAGTTAGTTATTAATGGGTTTGCCAATATTCTAATCATTAGCCTCAATGTTCATTTGAGGCTTTCTCATCGTTAGGTAAACCATTAGTGGAAGGCTTATTGATTAGCCTGCCTTTCTCCTTATTATTTAAAATCGAATACATTTACATCCCCAATATTCCTATTTATCATTTTCCCCGATACAGAAAGTGCTGGCATATTGATTATCAGTAAGTTATGTGATTTGAGTAACAAATAAGAAACAGATTTATAGACCTAGATTTAGGTCATTTTTGTTGCTATCCTGTTACTGAAGTGTTGATAACTTTGTGAAAATAGTCAATAGTTTGAATATTTGTAAATTTATTTTTAGGATTTCACTCAAATAATGAAATGTCTATTAAATTAAAAACAACAATCTAATGATAGTATCACGGTTTGGCCAAATTCTGTTTAACTGTGATTCGGGTGTCCCCAACTTTGTGATTCTCAAACTACTTTTTTGAAAAGTTTAAACCGATAAGCAAGACTTTTTCTATAGATTAATGTCACGATCGCTTTTTAAACTTATGAATTACCAATACAATCATTCCGAAAATCTGGGACAAGTACCTGAATCGGTGCGATCAATGGCTTGTGCGCAAGCAGCCATGCTAATGCGATCTGCGCCGGCGTTGCGTTCTGTTCTCCCGCGATCTTTGTTAAAAGGTCAACTATGAATTGATTCGCTTCGCGATTATCTTTTGCATAACGGGAAAAGATATTCCGGGCATCGGTCTTGTCAAATTCAGTATCCGCATTTACTTTGCCGCTAAAAATTGTTTACCGGTCTTACAAAAGTCGTACTTCTAATCGCTTTCTTAGTCTTGCATGCTCCCGAGAAAGATAAACTCCCACATGTTTTGCAATAGCTATTATCTAATTGTTTCATTATAAATATGATCTAACCAATAATACATTTGCCGACACAAAATGGCTATTAATCGACACATTGTAACAGATAAATTACATTCAGGCTACTTTTATATTGAACAAAGAAAATAAAATTATTGAATCGCCTTAAAGTAAATTGTTTAGGCAAAAACCAAATTAACAATTATGAAGTACAGAATTTTTACCATTTGCGCCATCATGATCGCGCTGGGTGCAACACTCCTCTATTCGTGTAAAAAAGACAAATCGAGTGACACGAAAACCACCGCTACGATTACAGCATTGACCTGCGGCTCTGCTGTAATATCAGCAACCGCTACCATCAACACTGTTTATGCCGGTACAGCAACGGTTCCTTACACAGGCGGTAATGGTGCGGCCTATTCAGTGGGAACAGCAATTTCGTCAACAGGTGTTACCGGTTTAACAGCAACGTTACAGGCTGGTACCCTTGCCAGCGGTGCAGGCAGCCTGACCTATGCGATTGCGGGTACACCAACCTCCGCGGGTACAGCTACTTTCGCAATTACATTTGATGGTCAGTCATGTAGTTTTACAGTAACTGTAAGTTCTGCCGCAACAGATGGTTGTTCAACTTCAACTACTACCGCAGCAAAAGTAACCTGTCTTGCAAACGCATTTTTGGCTACTTTAACAACAACGCAACAAGCCTCTGTAGTAATCGCACTTAATAAAACCAATGCGGAAAGATGGTCAAATTTGCCATGCGGACTTTCATGCAGAAATGGCATCCTGTTCAGCAGTTTAACCAGCACCCAGTTGGCTGCTGCCAAAGCAGTTGCCCAGGCAGCATTTGGTACAACAACCGGCGAAGGATATGATGAGTGGACTCAGATATTAGCAGCTGATGATTACCTGAATGCCAATGGTGGCGGCAGCAGTTACGGAGATGGAAATTATATCATCGCATTTTTAGGAACGCCATCAATAACCGGCAAATGGATGCTGCAAATTGGTGGACACCATTATGCACAAAATATTACTTATGACGCAGGTACCGTAACCAGTATTACACCGCTGCACGAAGGGGTTGAGCCACACGGGTCATTCACCGAGAATGGGGTTACATATACAGGTCCGATTGAATCGGAACATACTGCTATGCAAACCATGCTGGGCACATTTACCAGTACAGAATTGGCATCCGCTAAGATATCCGGTACTTTTTCAGACTGTTTGATGATACCTGGTTCTACTACAAATACTTTCCCGACAACCAAACAGGGAATTCAGGTTAGCTCATTAAGCACCACTGCACAAGCAGCAGTTCTGGCAGCGATGATGCCTTGGTTGGATGACGTTGACGCAACTTCAACAGCAGCATTTTTAGCCATTTACAAAAATGAACTGGCAAGTACCTATGTTTGTTATGCAAGTAATACATCTGCCGTTGCAGGTACAGCAAGTTCTTTCCTTACAACTAATACAGATTACGTAAGGATAGACGGACCAAGTGTTTGGATAGAATTTATCTGCCAAACCGGTGTTGTTATCCAATCACAAATTCATTATCATACAGTTATGAGAGATCATAGCCGCGATTATATAGGACTTTAAAAGCCGATCCCCTAATTATATGTTCAATACAGTTTCACAACAAGACAGCCGCCAGTCAAACAGCTGGCGGCTGTTTATCTTAGCAGGCTTAATTTTATTATGCGGTTTAAAACCGTCAGCAGTGTACGCGCATCAGTCGCCAACTACGCTGATCTTTCTGGATGCAAACCCCAAGCAGGTTAACCTGGAAATACATATGCCTTTGACTCAGCTCGAGTTAGCTTTTGGCAATAATATTACCCAGATACCTACAACGCTCATTCAGAAATTTGGGCCCCAGCTTAAAGAATATCTTAAAGCCCATATTCACGCTTATGAAACCCGGACAAACCCATGGGGAGTTGAAGTTTCATCTTTCCGAATGGATGAAGGTACGTATGCTGAATACAATATCAATTATTGGGAGCTGGTTGCCAATGTTACGCTAACACCGGCACCGGGAGAAAGTACACGTAAGTTCACCCTGGATTATGATGTAATTATGCACCAGGTAATCACCCACGTGGCATTACTTTCTATCCGCCGCGATTGGGAATCAGGCCGCATTGATACCAATGTAACCTCACAGGCTATGGTAATTGCCCGTAACACCAGTAATAACATTATATATCCCTTGCAGGTTAACCTGGAGGACGGCAGCTGGTTTAAAGGTTTTACAACTATGGTTAACCTTGGTATATTGCACATAAAGGAAGGAACTGATCACCTGTTATTTTTGCTGACGCTGCTTTTACCCGCGGCATTAATTGCTGTCGGCGGGCGTTGGGCCAAAACGGGATCGGTGCGTTATAGTCTGCTTCGTATTTTGAAGATCGTTACCTCATTTACCATAGGGCATTCCATTACACTGATCATCGGCGCGTTGGGCCTGATCCATTTTCCAAGCCGGCCAATAGAAGTGTTGATAGCTGTAAGTATTTTGGTATCCGCTATTCACGCCTTAAAACCGATATTTCCAGGTAAGGAGATGTATATCGCGGCAGGTTTCGGCCTTATCCACGGAATGGCTTTTGCTGCCACGCTGGCTAACCTTTATTTAGATGGCAGCAGTATGGCGTTAAGCATTTTTGGCTTCAACCTTGGTATAGAGCTGATGCAGTTATTTGTTATAGTGATCACGATGCCATGGCTGATTATCCTTAGCCGGACTAAAATATATCCGTACGTACGCATCATCGGGGCGATATTTGCCGGTGTTGCTGCTATTGCCTGGATATTAGAGCGCGTATCTGGAACCCCAAATGTAATCAGCACTTTCGTTACACAAGCGTCGACACAGGCACAATGGGTTATCGTATTTCTGGCCGTACTGGCATTTTTAAGCCTCTTATTTAAAAAGCAATTTGCTTATAATAGGTTATCGAATTAATGCTTTAAAACCTAAATTAATTGACTCGTAGTAAATATAAACTAGTCGTATTACTGGCCGTTATCGGCATTTCGCTATCAACCCAGCTGTATGCACAAAAGCGTGTGAGTGGAAAGGTGATAGATAGTTTGACCCGTGAGCCTGTTGAATATGCCACGATAAAAGATCTGTCAAACGGCAAGCAAGCGACGAGTGGAAATAATGGTAATTTTTTGCTGACTGCATCAAAAGGCGACAGCTTGTTAATATCATATGTTGGTTACAAATCAATTGTAAAGGTTTCAAATAGCAAAAGTTTATTTGTACAGTTAGCCAAAGGTATTGTTACACTACATGATGTAGTCATTACCAATAGCAATACGCTTAGCTCATTTAAGGCGCTTACCAGCCTTGATCTTAATATGCAGCCGGCAAAATCTGCACAGGACTTGTTACGGCTTGTTCCGGGCTTATTTATAGCGCAGCACCAGGGTGGCGGCAAAGCAGAGCAGATCTTTCTACGTGGGTTCGATGCTGACCACGGCACCGACGTGAATATTTCTGTGGATGGTATTCCGGTAAACATGGTTTCACAGGCGCACGGGCAAGGCTACGCTGATATGCACTTCCTGATACCCGAAACGGTAGCTGGTTATGACTTTGGAAAAGGGCCGTATTATACCGACAAAGGCGACTTCAACACGGCCGGTTATGTGGCTTATCAAACCAAAACAGTATTGGATCAAAGTATGGTGAAGGTAGAAGCCGGGCAGTTTGATACCTACAGAACGGTAGCGCTTATTGACTTGCTGAGTAAAAAAGCGAAAGAGAAAGGCACGAGCGCCTACGTCGCAGCTGACTATTTATACTCCAACGGCGGGCCTTTTACCATTCCCGAACATTTTAAACGGTTAAATTTATTTGGCAAGTTTACAACCAAACTGGATAGTAACAACACTATTACAGCCATACTGTCAACTTTCAGATCCGATTGGCGGGCTTCCGGCGAAACCCCTGACAGGGCAATTTCCGAAGGCTATATCAGTAGCCGTTTTGGAACGCTCGATTCGGCACAGGGCGGCCATACAGCCCGCACAAATGCAAGCTTAAAATTAGTTACCAATCTTCGCAACGGCTGGACTATGAGTAACCAATTGTGGTACTCACACTATTACTTCAATCTGATCAGCAACTTTTCCTTTTATTATTATTTCCCAGCCTCTGGCGATGAGTTCAGGCAGAACGAACGACGTGACCTCGGCGGTTATAATGGCAAACTGAGCAAAACAGCAATAAAAGGAAATACGACTTTTATCACGACAGCCGGATTAAGTGCAAGGTATGACCACGTTAGCCCTTTGGAATTGGATCATACCGAGGACGGCCAGTTTTTGGGTTACCTGCAATATGGGAGAGCAAAAGAACTTAATTTAAACGGCTATTTTAATGAATTGATAACTACCGGTAAATGGCTCTTTAACGCCGGGGCAAGGATTGACTATTTCCATTTTAACTATCTTAACTTGTCCCCTGATACAGTGGCGACCAATATTTTTAACAATGTAAGCTCCAATGCGCAGAAAGCAGCGATAAGCCCTAAATTCAGTATTGAATATACATTTAACAACCAGGTTCAATTATATTTAAAAGCAGGAAAGGGATTTCACTCCAACGATGTAAGGGTGGTGATTGCCAATAAAGGATTTGAAATATTACCGGCTGCTTATGGTGCCGACCTGGGTATTAACTGGAAACCCTTACCCAATCTTTTTATTAATACGGCGGCCTGGTACCTCTTTTTACAACAGGAATTCACATTCGGATCTGATTTGATAGACCAACCAGCCGGGCCTGTTAGCCCCAGCGGAAGAACGGTAAGGGTTGGTGTTGATTTCTCGGCACGTTACCAGCTGACCGATTGGCTGTTTACTAATTTGAATGTAAATGTTGCCCGGCCAAGGTATCTTGATAGCGCCAAGGGGCATGATTATGTTGAGCTTGCGCCGACTTTAACCAGCACTGCAGGACTGGATTACCGTTTTAAAAACGGAATAAACGGCGGATTAAGCTATCGCTATTTACACAACAGGGCCGCAAATACTGATTATTCATTAACGGCGAGGGGCTATTTTATAACCGACCTAACTTTAAATTATACACAAAAGAAGTATGAGATCGGTCTGGCTATCGAAAATCTGTTCAACCGACAATGGGACGAGGCACAATTTGAATACACTTCGCAGTTAAAGGGTGAAACGGCAGCCATTGACCAGGTAAGTTATACTCCTGGGGTGCCTTTCTTTGCAAAAGTTCATTTCAGCTTATTCTTTTAAGTGTTTTTATTTGATCCGGTAAGTAAATTCTGGTTGATATATCCATTCATTATTTAGATAGCCGCTTTGTGTTTAATGATACGACTTATATCATTTCTTAAAAAGCACATTAGTTAATAATACCTTGATTAAACCCAATTGATGTGTCTACAAAAATTTTTTGTTTCAAAAAAATTCTTTACGTTTGCATCGTAAACGATTCAATCTAACACGATACAATAAAAATGAAAACTATTTATCAAACCAGCGCCACTGTAACTGGCGGGAGAAACGGAAAAGTAAGCACGGAAGACGGCGCTTTAGCGCTTGAAGTAAGAATTCCTAAGGAGTTGGGTGGCAACAGTGCCGGGCACACCAATCCAGAACAATTATTTGCAGCCGGCTATGCCTCCTGCTTCGACAGTGCTTTGAATATGGTGATGAGCCAAGCCAAAATAAGACCGGAATCCCCATCATCAGTAAAAGCAACAGTTGGGTTGCAGCAAAATGACCAGGGCGGTTTTGAGTTGGCGGTGAGCCTGGCTATCAATATTCCAGGATTGGAAACCGAACAGGCACAAGAGCTAGTTGAAAAAGCACACCACGTATGCCCCTATTCAAACGCTACTCGTGGCAATGTTGATGTTCAGTTATCAATTGTATAGGCGGGTAGCTATATTATGCAGCGAAAGCGCCTATAAAAAGCGCTTTCGCTTTCTTTACTATTGCCAATAAGTCAACTTTGTTCGGGCAAAAATATTATTTTGCATGCTGGTTACTAAAAATAAAAAGATGAAAGAGAACGGAACAGAGGAAAATGCCAAGTTGGAAAATCAGTTATGTTTTCATTTATATGCCGCATCCCGGCTTATTACGAAATGTTACCAACCCGTTTTAGATGAACTGGAAATTACCTATCCTCAGTACCTGGTACTGATGGTACTTTGGGAAGATGATCAGGTTAACCTTAACTGGCTTTCCGGGAAACTGATGTTACAATCCAATACGCTAACCCCCTTGCTAAAAAGAATGCAGGAACAGGGTTTATTGGTACGTGAACGCTCCAGTATAGATGAAAGAAACATTGTAATCTCGTTAACGGATAAAGGCAAAATACTAAAATTGGAAGTACCCAGGCTGCAACAACAACTAACAGACATTGGCATTGATCCTGACGAAGTAACGCAATTAAGAGTCTTACTATCTAAAATCCTTAAGAACGGCTTGTAAAATAGTTATCGCGTTGTTGAGACTCAAACAACCTTCGCATTTCACTTTATCAAGCCAATAATATTTCACAGAAAAAATGGAAACAACTCAAATTAAAGCTTACGGCACAGAAGCAGCTGAAGCACCTTTAAAACAAATCACCATCGCCAGGCGCGAACCACAACCAACCGATGTAGAGATTGAAATTTTATATTGCGGAGTCTGTCATTCCGATTTGCATACTGCCCGCAATGATTGGGGTGGTACTAAATATACCGCCGTTCCGGGGCATGAGATCGTTGGACGGATAAGTAGAGTGGGCAGCGAAGTCACTAAGTTTAAAGTGGGTGATCTGGCAGCCGTTGGGTGTTTGGTAGATTCTTGCCGCGAATGCGCCAGCTGTAAAAAAGACCTGGAACAATATTGCATCCCGGGCTTTACCGGAACATATAACGGCAATGACAAGCAATTGGGAGGCCATACATTTGGAGGGTATTCAGAAAAAGTAGTGGTAACCGAACATTTTGTGTTGAAAGTTCCCGAAAATCTGGATCTATCTGCAACGGCACCTTTACTTTGTGCCGGTATCACTACCTGGTCGCCGTTAAGGCATTGGAATGTTGGGCCGGACAGCGTTATAGCAGTAACCGGCTTAGGAGGCCTTGGCCACATGGCTATTAAACTGGCTAAAGCGTTAGGTGCAAAAGTTACCCTGTTTTCGCGCTCACCGGGTAAGGAACAAGACGCCAAAGCTTTAGGTGCAGACGAAGTGATCATCTCTACAGATGAGGCACAAATGGCTAAGGTGAAAGGTACTTTTGATTTAATTATCGATACTGTTCCTTATGTACATGATCTTAACCCTTATATTCAAACACTTAACATAAGCGGCACATTGGTATTGGTAGGTTATTTAGGGCCATTAGACCCTATACTTCATTCCGCTCCGATGGTTTTAGGACGTAAATCAGTGGCCGGTTCCGTTATCGGAGGTATTGCCGAAACTCAGGAATTACTTGATTTTTGCGGAAAACACAACATTGTTTCTGAAATTGAGGTAATTAAGATACAAGACATCAACAATGCTTACGAGCGTATGCTGAAAAGTGACGTTCGCTACCGTTTTGTGATTGATATGGCATCTCTTAAAGCAAACTAGCTAGGATTAATTTCATAAAAAAAAGGTTCGAGATCCTCCACTTGTCTTGAACCTTTTTTTTGTGAAATAACTGTCTAATATAGACATGAATCAGACTGTAGCGAATTTATCTATGCTTGATCTGTCGGACGAATTACGATTTCGTTAACAGCAACCCGCCTTGGGCTGGTTATTATATAAACAATAGCTTCCGCAATATCCTGTGCATGCAATTGTTCAATTTCGCCAAATCTGGCTGTAAAACCCTCACGTTGGCCATCCTTCTGCTCAAATAGCTCTGTGGCAGTAGCACCGGGTTCAATAACAGAAAAACGTAATGACTTTTTTGTAAACTCTTGTCTCCACGCTTCTGTTGCCGCAGTTACACCAAATTTAGTGGCGTTATAAATAGCCACGTTTGACGTTGCCGCACGCCCTGCCACCGACGAAATATTTATTACATCGGCTACTTTACGAGCACCTGTTGATACTGCTTCAAGCAGATGCGGTAATGCAGCTTTGGTAATATACATCAGCCCCCGAAGGTTGATATTTACCATTTGATCCCACTCAGATAAAGGAGATTCAATAGATGGACCATTAAGCATTACACCGGCTGAATTGATCAATGTATCAAGTCGCCCAAATTGTGCTATGGTTTTTGCAATAACACTCTCCGCTTCTTCTGCTGATGTAATGTCAGCGTCGATTGAAAAAGCAATTCCTTCCGCATCTTTAATCTGTCGTTCCAGTTTTTCAAGGCGGTCCTTGCGTCGTGCAACCAGTACTACCTGCGCACCTGCCGAAGCTAAACGAATTGCTGTTGCCTCCCCTATTCCACTGGATGCTCCTGTTATGATTGCTACCGTGTTATTAAGTTGTTCTGCCATGATTTCGAGTATTTAGTAAATAAAATTATTAGCCGCTAATATCAGCTTAAAGGCTATCATACCCAATAACAAACGATATAGGGCTTTGTTATTCGTTAAAATTGAGGATTATAAATTGCCTTATTTAGAGTTTGATGCATTAAATCTTTTCGCCCGATCATCGGCATTCGCAATCTCTTAAGGCTTTAATTTCTGAATATCGATGTAAGATAAACCGGTATAACAGGAAAATTTTAAAATGTCTCCGGAATACAGCCTTTGATTTGGCTATATTCCGGAGCGTTAATCTTATTTTGCAAAAGCCGACTCTGTCTGTTTAACCTTATTCATCTTTTCCCGGAAGGGTGGATATAATGATTCATCCAAAGGACTATTACCGGCAAAGTAAACACTTTTTTGATGACTGAGTTCGCGAAAGCCATAAATACCGTGATATGCGCCCATACCGCTGCCATTAACACCGCCGAAAGGAATGCTCGGGTCAAACACATGCAGCATGGCCTCGTTTACGGTTACGCCACCGGATGAAGTGTGCCTGATGATCTTATCAATATTGTTTTCATCCTGGCTAAAAATGTAAAGCGCCAATGGCTTGCTTCCCGCATTAATATGGGCTATAGCCTCGTCTATATTTTCATAGTTCAATACAGGTAATATAGGGCCGAAGATCTCTTCCTGCATGATCTTGCTGTCCTGGCTCACATTGGTAAGCACAGTCGGTTGTATTTGTATATTGGCGTCATCAAACACACCACCTATGGCTACTTTTGCTCCACGGGCAATGGCATCATCGAATAAAGCCTTCAAACGATCGTAATTACGTTTATTGACAATGTGCGACATATCTTGTGCGTTAAAGCTGCCATTTGCAAAATACATACTGTTATCAACTTTTTTCAACAGATCAATCAACGCGGCTTCCTGTTCTTTTTTGATTAATAAATAATCAGGTGCAATACAGATCTGCCCGGCATTAATGGTTTTTTTGTGCATCAATACGTGGGCGGCCTTATCCAGATCGGCTGTCTCATCGATAATAAATGGTGATTTACCGCCGAGTTCTAATGTCACTGTCGTTAAATTTTTAGCGGCTGCCGCCATAACTACTTTTCCAACATTAGGGCTGCCGGTAAAAAAGATATGATCGAACGGCAGTTCCAGTAAAGCGGATGTTTCAGGCACGCCGCCTTCCACAACGCTAACCAGTTCGGGCGGGAAAACTGTCGGGATAAACTCCGCGATGACCCGGCTGGTAGCTGGGGTCAGTTCAGATGGTTTAAGTATAACACAATTTCCCGCAGCCAAAGCGGCGATCATCGGCTCAATTGTCAGGGTAAACGGAACATTCCAGGGGCCAATGATCAGTACCACTCCCCGGGCTTCTGATAATATTTCTACAGTGGCATTTGGGTCAATAGCCGATGTCCTGATCTCAGGCTTCATCCAGCCTTCCAGCTGCTTGCAGGTACTTTCTATCCCGGCTATCAATCCGGCCATTTCCATATAGTGGGATTCATATTCCGGTTTACCAATATCCTGGGAGAGTGCCGCGATTAGCTTTTCTTCAATAACAGGCATTGCCGCCTGTAATTTTCTCAGCAGGCTGATACGCTCATGCGCCGTGGTATTCTTTTGAATAAATGAATGTTTCTTCTGTTGGTCGAATAACTCCTTTACGGATGTGCTCTTTTCAGTATTCATGATATTTATTTTTTGGTTAACTATTTAATGGTTATCTCAAAGTGGATAGTAACCCGCCGTCAACGGGTATAACAGCGCCATAGATATAACGGGAATCGTCGCTTGCTAAAAACAAAGCTGCATTAGCAATTTCATCTGGCTGGCCATGCCTGCCTGCAGGTAGTTTTTTCAAGGTTCCCATAATACCTGAATCCTTGTTGTCGATCAGGCTTTTGACCATCGGAGTTTCAATCAGTCCCGGTGCGATGGCATTTGCTCTAATGCCCTGTTTGCCATATTCGGCATTCAATTGTTTGGTAAAACCAACTACCGCATGTTTGGATGAAGTATACGCAATTCCGCCACCACCGCCTATTAAACCTGCGCCTGATGTCATATTAATTACAACCCCGTAATTGTTTTGTATCATTACAGGCAGTACGGCTTTGGTTAGGCGAAAAATGCCATTGATATTTATATCCAATACCTTGCTCCATTGTTGATAGCTGGTATCCAGCAACGCGTTATATTGATCAAACATTCCGGCGGTATTACATAATATGCTGATTTTACCATAATATTCGAGGCTCTGCTCTACCAGGTTGACAATGCTTTGCTCATCCGTTACATCGGCCTTAATGGCGATCGCGTCCCCTTCGTTCTCAGAAATGGCATCTGCCGTTGCCTTAGCACCTTCCATATTCATATCGACAGCAATAATTTTTGCGCCCTCTTTAGCAAAAAGCAACGCTTGGGCCTTGCCTAAACCTGATGCGGCACCCGTAATCAGCGCTACTTGTCCTTCTAATTTCATGGTTCTATTTTTATATATTAAATTATTGCGGCATTCTGATGACGGCCTTTAAAGTAACCCCTTTTTCCGAATCTTCCACGGCCTGGTTGATCTCATCTAGGTTGTAGAATTTGATCAATTTGTCAAAAGGAAATAAGCCTTTTTTGTACAGGTCTATCAGTTGAGGAATGAAAATATCCGGCACGCTATCACCTTCAACTACATATTGAATTGACCGGCCCATGGTAAACACAGCATTGTCAACTTCCATTTTAGGCGTAGGTGATACGCCTAACACAATACATTTTCCCATGTATCTTAATGAACCTACCATTTGATTGATCACATCGTTTCGGCCGGTGGTATCAATTGCATAATGTACACCGCCCGGATGTATTTTATTGTTGATCTCATCGCTTACTACAATATTGCGGCTATTGATAGTATCAGTAGCGCCGAGCTCTTTAGCCAGATCCAGGCGGTTGTCATGTACATCAACCGCGATAATAGTGGTGCAACCAGCGGCTTTAGCGGCCATAATTGCTGCCAATCCAACGGGCCCAACGCCTGAAACAACGATGCTTTCGCCAGCCTCAGGTTTCAGTACATTCAAAACTGTGCCCGAACCTGTTTGTAATCCGCAGCCCAATGGGCCTAAAATTTCAATAGGCACATCATCCTGAACTTTAACCACATTATTTTCCGCGGCGAGCGAATAGGTAGCGAATGAAGATTGTCCGAAGAAAAAGCCTGTCACTGATTTACCGCTATGGTCATGATACGGGCAGGAACCATCTGCGCGTTTACCACCGAAATTGAGCGGAAAAAAATTGATGCAGTAAGAAGGATGACCCGATTTACAGTAGCTGCATTTACCGCAGCTGGCTGGTGCCAGTATCACGTGATCGCCTGGTTTCACTTTGGTTACGCTGCTGCCCACCTGTTCTACAATGCCTGCTCCCTCATGACCGAGGATAGCTGGGATCTCAAAAGGAAGCTGTGCGTCGCGAACAGCCAGGTCGGTATGGCATAACCCGGTAGCCACCACTTTTACCAGTACCTCTTCCGGGCGTAATGCTGTATCGAGGCTGATCGTATTTAATTCAAATTTCTGTTTGGTTGCAGGTAAAACTGCTGCTGTAATTTCCATGATTATCTATTTATAATTGAATTTTTATTCAGTTAATAATTAAAAAAATTAAACCTGTATGCCCTTCCAGGCCATGTTAAAGCAATCTTCAAAAGTTTGCTTACTCAAGGGAATGAGCTTTTGAACGATGCCATTTGAGCAAGATCTGATAGAACCGTTGATAAAACTGATCATGGTAAACGGCGGCATAATTGAAAAAACACCATCATCCTGCCCTTTCTTTATTAATTCATATAAAGGTTTATGCTGTTGCTCAAACTCCTTCACTTGTTTGGTGAGATGGTTTTGCACATATATTGATTGGATATACTGGTCAATAAAAACGGTTTCATCATAATGCTTTAACCGATAGTTGATGGAATTCATATAAATACGCTTTAGTGATTCCTTAATTGGCTGATCAAGATCAAAGCCCGCATACATTTTTTGAGTAAGCATGTGTTCAACACTGGAATAGGCAGCCTCGATCACTTCATCTTTACTTTCGAAATAAGTATACAATGTCCCAACACTTAAAGCGGCCTCCTTACTAATTGCGGACATCGTAATGCCTGTTAAACCGTTTTTACCGACAATAGTAAAAACGGCTTTAATTATATTTTCCTCTTTAGTACTATCTAACGGTCTCATAATATTCATTAACGAATGATTATTCAGTTAAGTTTAAAATATTTTGAAAATGAGTGTTGTAATGACATTGGATTTACAAACAGTTATTAATATTTAACTGGATATTTATACAGGTATTAATTGCGCAACCTCTTTACTATAAGCTGGATCTGCCCAGTTAAACACCACGCGTTTATCCGACCCATGAAATGGGAAAACGATCAGAAAGACCAGCATGATGATCCCAACCACGATCAGCAATCCATAAACATCCCGTATGGCCAGCAGTGTGGCCTGTGTTTTAACTGCGGAAATTATGCTTTCACCTCTCAAAGCCACAAATGGGTTCAATGCATCCATGTTCCCTGCCAGCTTGTCTGTGTAACGTACCGTACCCCGGTAGATCATTTTACTGTAAAATGCTGTTGCTATACCCGGCGCAATAAGCGAGCGCAGCGTAATGATAAAAACAGTAATATCATTTATTAAAGCAAACGGTATATTATACGTTACATAGATCCCTACACTAATATAGGCGATTACGGTAGCCATGGCACGCAGGAACATCGGCAGGAATAGATCTGCCGACGACGTGTAAACACTGGTCAAACGGTACATTAGCAAATTGGATAATAAATATGATGCACAGCATACTGCGGCAATTGTATTAAACCTGGTATATTTCCGGTAGTATAAAAAACACAATAGTGTACCCGCTATATAGCCGGGGATTACATACAGATTGATCTGGGCACTCTCTACAGGGTTATTGTGGAACACAATGCTTAGAAAAGGGCCTATTAAAGCGTTGGTGCTGAAGAACAAACAAAACATCACCAGGATACTTATACCCAGCATCGGTTTCCAGAACTTCAAAAAATCAAAGCACATTAATGGCCTGCGCACTGCCAGGCTTTGCCTTATAAAAAGCATGCCGCTAGTTATAGCGCCAGCCACTGCCATTTTAACTTTTGTAGAATTGAACCAATCATCCGTAACGCCATAAGAAAACACAAAACAAACCAGGATCAGTGTAATACTGTAAAACACGGTACCTAACCAGTCATACCCATAGAGTGGCTTCTTTTTGTATTGCCGTTGCGGATGAAACAGGAAAATGATGACGAGTAATCCCGTAAAAAGAAAAAGGTTTTGGGTATGCAAACCAAATTTCCAGTTCCACCTGTCAGCAATGAGTGCCGATAAAAAACCGGACACCGGCCCGAATACCAGCGAAAGCGGATAGTAAAGACAATATAGCTGATAGCGTTCGCCTTGGGGCATTAGAATTGGGATAAGCGAAATAACCACGATAAGTGTGGCAATCATCTTGATAAATCCAATGGTGAAGGAGATCATGACGATGATCAGCGGCTGATCTGTAACCGTGTACAGGAAGTTCAAAAATATCAGTACCGGAAAGATCACGCAGAGCAAGGTTTTTTTAGCACTGAACTCCTGTAATCTCAAGGTAAGCGGTAAAACACTGGCCATCCCGGCTGTGTAAGCAAAACTGGCCATGGTTAGGTCCGCGCCAATGGCACTCTGCGAGCCTACTACATAACCGGATAAGGTGGATGGAAGGCCACCGTTAAAGGAAAGCATGATGCTTAAAAACAGCAGCAGATAAAGGTCAAGCCCTTCAGGCACCCAGCTATGAAACACACGATTGTTCATCTGATTTATTCTTTAATTAGTTTTACTTCTGCATTCATTCCCGCACGGAGCGCAGCCAGGTCTTTATTATTTTCGCCGGTAAAATCTATTTTAACGGGGAAGCGTTGTTGTACCTTCACAAAATTGCCAGTAGAATTATCCACCGGAACGGCTGAAAAACGACTGCCTGTGGCATCCGAAATGGCAGTAACCCGTCCATGAAAAGTTTTCCCGCTAAGGGCGTCTATTTTGATCTGTACCATTGATCCAACCTGTAATTTGCCGATCTGGGATTCAGAATAATTGGCGGTTATCCATTTATCATCACCACGCACAATGCTTACCAGCGGCTGACCTGCCTGCATCAATTGTCCCTCTTCAATCAGCTTCCGCCCAACTACACCATTGTACGGTGCAGTGATCACGGTATAAGATAAATTGAGTTTGGCCATATCTACGGTTGCCTGTGCCTTTTGAATAGCGGCATCAGCTATTGCAACCCGCTTGCCGGTTTCGTTAGTGGTCAGAGACGATCCCTGCTGTTGCGCCTGTAATGCGCGATACCTTGCCTTGGTGGCATCAAGGTCTGTTTGTACCTGGTCAAACTGAAACTGGGTGACAATATCTTCCTTCAACAGGTTTTGATACCTTTTGTAATTGGTTTGCATATTGTCCAGCCTGGCTTTTAATTCATCGAGATTTGCCCTGGAGATTATGATACCGTTAGCCGCAACATCAGTTCCCGAACCGGCGACACTTTTATTTGCTTGGGCATCTGCCAGCATAGCTTCTGCCTGTTCCAATTGAATGGCATATTCGCGTTCATCGATAATAACCAGTGTATCACCTTTTTTAACCTGCTGATGTTCGGAGAATTTAATGGTTTTGATATATCCGGGTATCCTGGTGTTAACAGGATTGATATAGGCTTCTACCTGGGCATCGTCTGTATATGCCGAATTATCCAGGTGAAAGAAAACGCTGATTCCCCAAGCCACCGCGCCTAAAATGACCAGTGCTGAAAGCACATTAAATAAGATAGCTTTTCGCCTTTGCTTATTTGTTTCGCTATTATTTTTCATTGTTATATTTTGCTTTTTTTGATTATAACTTACCTGTCGCTTTTTGAAGCGCATACCATTGGTAGAGGATATTGATACCTGCATTAGCCTGGTTTAATTCCGCGCTTAGTTTGGCCGAACTGGCATCCAGGATATCCGTGAGCAGGGCTAACTGATTGAGGTATTTTTTTTCTACAATACGGTAGTTATCATCCGCCAGCAACTGCGCCTGCTGACGGCGTGCCAGTTCGGTTTTGGCTTCGTTATATTTGATAAATGCGGCGTTTACATCCAGCTCGGCCTGTTGTTTTACCTGTTCCGAATAGGTTTGCTGTTGTGCGCGTTCAATCTGTGCCAACCTGATATGGTGTTTGGCGTGATAGAGCGAGGATATATTATATGTCAATTGGATACCGGCCTGGTAAACATTATAATAGATATCCTGCGGCGGGAATATATACAGGTAAGGGCGTGATAGAGCGTCACCGGCATATAAGCTTAATTGGGGTAATTTTTCAGCTTTAGCCAGGCTGATGTTTTTATCTGCAATGTTTTCATTGATAGCGTTGGCTTTTACAGATGGCCTGGATGTGTAGGCGCGGTTAAGATATTCGTCAAAACCCACAGACTCCAGGCTGTTTATTGAGATCGTGGTGTCCACACCTACCTGCAAGCCATCAGGCAAACCTAATGTTACGGTCAGCTCTTTATTAATAATAGCAATGTTATTATCAACCTGGTCGGCCAAAACATCCAGATCAGTGATCTGTAGCTGGCTGCGTATAATATCATTTTTAGTGACCATGCCTTCTGTATGCAAGCCCTCTATATTTTTTAACCTTGCTTTGGCCAGTTCTATATTTTTTGCATACACCTTTTTCTGATTGAACAGGCGGTAAAGTTCCAGGTAATTGCCAACCAGCAGGAGCCGTATCGTTTCGCGGTTCTCATCATAAGTAAGCCCGGCCAGCTGTTCCTGTAGTTTTGCTTTCTCAATATTATTGTTGATGCTGCCACCACTATAAAGTGCCTGGCTGGCCTCCAGTGTATAGTTATTGGTAAAGTGCGGAGCCGAAACCGATTCATTAAAACTAAAACTTGGGTTCAATACTGTGATATTTCCGATATAGCCGGCACTGATCCCGGCGCTGATCTCCGGCTGCTTAGCCGATTTGGCAATTTCTGTTTGCTGCCCGCTTGCTTCCATATTTTGGCGTGAGATCGACAAGGTCTTGGAGTTTTTCTCAGCCAGGGCAAAAAGCTCCGCTATACTTAATACGTGAACGCCTGCATCCTGGGCGGCAACCCGGGCAGGAAGTAATAATGCAAAGAGCCCGTATTTAATTATTTTTTTTATTTGGTTTAAACACTTACCGTTCGTGATTGAATTATTTAGATAAATTTTTTTTAATTATTTGTTCGATTTAAAATTTTTGAAAGCAAGGACGTAGCTGCCTGAATTTCCTTTTCGGGAATGCCCGCGCTGAACTGCGTGTAGAAGTCATTGAAGATTGGCTCCATCTTTTTTTGAAACTCCTGCCCTTCTTTAGTAAGGGTGATGATCTTATTTCGCCGATCAGAACTGTCCTCCGTTCTGGTGACCATTTCAAGCTTGACCAGGTTATCGATTAGCGGGGTAAGGCTGGCCTTTCCTTTTTGTACCGCATTCGCAATTTCCTGCTGGTTCACTTCATTTTTACGCCACAATACATTTAAAACCTGGAACATTTCGTAGCTGATATCACTATCCAGTTCTTTGATCCTGCGCTGAAAAAATGATTTTACCGCCTGTCTAACTGCGATCAGGTTATCCATAAATGGCACCATTAAACTATCGAATACATTTTCCATACCACAAAGTTAATACTTGTACAGTTTAAACACGAACCTTTATTATTAATTTTGATCTAAACTTTAATTATTGACAAAAAAATGATGTTTCACAAATGTGGATCAGCATCTCCGCTAAGCGCCAGACGCATTATCTAAATGAATTTGTATCCATTATCGGAGATTCGCCTGAAAAACGTCACCAGACAATGTAATGTTATTAAATAAACCACCTAATATTTAGCAGATACCGCAGCGCTGTATTGCCACCTACCTGGGGATCAGCCCTGTCCATCTTAGCCGGATCAAAAATAACTAGCGAAAGAAAATTTCCATATTCAAATTTGATAACATATGTTATCGCCCTGACAGTCATCAATAAGATAATTTTGTCAAACATAAAAAGCACAACAAATACCATGAAAGCAGCAGTTATATATCCAAATGAAGGAATGCCACGATATGTAGAAATTCCTGAACCAAAAGCAGAAAGCGAAGATGAGATCCTCGTAACCGTTAGAGCCGTTGCCATTAAACACCTTGATAAAAGCAGGGCGAGCGGAAAACATTATTCAAGTGACGCACCAAAAGAAAACGGCCGTGTCGTCGGGGGTGACGGCGTGTGCCTTCTTGAAGACGGCACCCGTGTTTTCGGCATGGCTACCCAGGGTATGTTGTCTGAAAGAACCCTGATCGATAAGGACCGCATCGTAAAGGTTCCCGAAGGATTAGACGACGCGACAGCTGCCGCCCTTCCAAACGCAGTGATCGGTTCGGCGATGGGGCTTAAATTCAAAGCTGAGATACAGGAAGGCGATGTAGTACTTGTAAACGGCGCAACAGGATTTACAGGCCGCATCGCAGTTCAGATAGCCAAACATTATGGGGCTAAAAAGATAATTGTAACCGGGAGAAATAAAGAATCCCTGGAAGACCTTTTGTCACTGGGTGCCGACTTAACGGTATCTGTTCTACAGGACGATGATAATTTTAAATCCCAGCTTGCGGCAATACATAAGGAAACTCCAATAGATGTGATCATCGATTATTTATGGGGGCACACTGCAGAAATGATCCTATCTGTGATCAAAGGCAAAGGCAACTTCACCAACAAGATCAGGTTCGTTTCTGTCGGAAGTATGAGCGGTGACGTTATCCAGCTATCCGCTGAAAATATGCGCAGCGCTGACCTTCAGCTAACCGGTTCAGGGCTTGGTGCCTGGACAAGACCGCAGGTAGGCAAATTCTTTCATGAAATAATGCCGGAAATGTATGACCTGGCTGTGGCCGGGAAATTGAAGGTTGACCTTGTTAAGGTGAAGCTGAACGATATCGACGAACTGTGGAACCAGGAAGTTGGCGGCGGGCAGCGATTGGTTGTTACCATCTAAGATATCCGCCCAGGAATCAAATATAATTCCGGATACTGCTCTATTTATGAACCCGAGGCTTAAACTTCAACTCTATTTAAGCGCCGGGGTAACGTAAAAATTTAATAAAATGAAACATGTAATCACTAATCCCGAAATAGGTGACTCGGTTACCTATGTACATACTGCTAAAGAAACAAATGGTGCAACCACCGAACTGGAAGTTGTTTTACAGCCCGGCGGTGGGAACCCGCTCCATTATCACAGGTCCTACGATGAAATTTTCACCGCTATCGAGGGCGACCTCGGGGTGGGCTTTCAAAAGGGCAAAACCATCATTTTAAAACCCGGAGAGTCATATACCATTAAAGGCCGCCAGGTTCACCGGTTCTTTAATCCGGGAGATACAGTGATCAGGTTCCGAGATACCTTACATCCTGGGCACGAAGGTTTCGAAAACCATTTGCGCATCCTTTACGGGCTTGCCGCTGATGGCATGACCGACAGGAAAAAGAAACCCAAAAAATTGAAGCACCTCGCGATTATAGCGGTGATGAGCGATACGCTGATGCCGGGTATACTTTCGCTGGCTATGCCGCTTTTAAGGGTGATCGAATTCTGGGCCAGAAAATCGGGTGAGGAAAAAGCGCTGATCGACAAATATTGTGCTTAAACGCATCTCAACTATTCAACTTAATATTTAAAGCAATGAAAATTAGAAAGATCATCTATTGGATCGTTACCGGCCTTTTCCTGGCAATGATGGCATTCACCAGTTATAATTATTTCACCAGGGCACCGGAAATAATGACGGCCATCAAAGAATTGAACATGCCCTATAACTTCTTTATCGTATTAGGGACTGCGAAAGTGCTTGGTATACTTGCCCTCCTGTTTTCCAAATGGGATAACCTTAAAGAATGGGCCTACGCGGGGTTTACATTCACCATGATTGGCGCGACCTGGATGCATATTTCAATGAGTCAATCATTTATACCTGCCCTTGGTTGCCTGCTTTTTTTGGCCCTCTCCTATTTTTTCCGGCAGAACATACTAACGGAATTTGAAGAACATCAATGCTAACGGAAAGAACAATCTAAGCGGTACGATCATCATGACCAATGGGAACTCTCCAATGCATTCGTAGCAACATCAACGATCAAGGGTGTCGGGCCGTGCTTTACCTCATCAACCAAATAATATTTTGAAGCAATTATTACCAGCGATTATTACAGGATTTAAAGTTCACAGAATATTCGACTGCTTACAGAAATAATGATATTTTATATCATTTAATCAAGTGGTTCAATTAAATGTAAGTTTAACCTTATTGCAACAGTTCAAACAAAAGTTGAGGATCTGTTCTTAATCAATAATTCAATAAAAAATAAGCCCTTAGCATTTTAGCCCAAATAGAATGAAAAGATTAACATTTATAATATTTGTCACACTCTATTGTATTACGCAGGTGTCTGCACAGAAACTGAGTGTAACTTTTCCTGATAGCCTCTTTAACAAATCATTTACCGGGAATATCCTGGTCTATTTATCTAAGGACAATAAAGAGCCAAAAGATGGAATAGTGGGCCTGGATATTTTTCCGTGCCTGCGGTTATCCGTCAATAATATAAAACCCGGATCATCTGTAATTTTAAACGACAGCGCCATTTCTTTTCCGGTACCGCTTACGGATATGGAAAGGGGTGATTATTATATACAAGTGGTATGGGACAGAAACCTTGGTGGTCGGTCTGTCAGTGAGAGTCCGGGTAATTTATATAGTATTACTCAAAAAATTAAGTTCACAAAAGATTTTCACAAAGTTTATTCCATAACTGCCTCCTCCATTGTGGCCGAACCTGTATTTAAAAACACTGCCTACGCGAAAGAAATTATAGTGCAATCATCATTACTCTCAAACTTTCATCATGTCCCTACAACTATTAATGGTGTAGTATTGCTACCGGCTAAATACTACAGCGAACCTAACCGTAAGTTCCCGGTAAAATTTGAAATCAGTGGCTATGGAGGTGATTACCACCGGTATTCAGGATATAATAAACCGGCTCAAATGATTGATACCACGAACTGCATTGTGGTTTTTCTTGATGGAAATTGTGCGCTCGGTCATAGCGTTTATGCCAATAGCGACAATAATGGCCCCTGGGGCGACGCGTTAACGAAAGAACTAATTCCGGAAATAGAAAAAACGTATCGTTGTAACGGTGCAAAGTTTTTATATGGACATAGCAGTGGTGGCTGGGCCGTTTTGTGGTTACAAACGCATTACCCTAAAGTATTCGACGGTTGCTGGTCGAGTTCTCCTGACCCAGTGGATTTTCGCAGCTTTCAGCGGGTCAATCTTTATGAACATCAGAACATGTATTACGGAAAAGACAGTACCTTGAATCAAATCGGCACCGTAGATGGCGCGTTCCCCTGGTTTAGCATGCGGAATACCTATCAAATGGAACAGGTAATATATCGCGGTGAGCAAATGCGCTCATTTGATGCAGTATTCAGCAAAAAGGGTGGCGACGGACAGCCCCTGCGCATTATTAATTACAATACAGGCGCAGTTGATTCAACTGTTTTTATGAATTGGAAAAATTACGATATATCACTATACCTACAGAGTAATTGGGATCATTTGAAAAACGACCTTGACGGCAAGGTAATGGTAAGCGTAGGTAACCAGGATAATTTTTACCTTAATTTTTCTGTGAAGTTATTAGACGGTGAAATGCAAAAGCTAAAATCGAACTTCGTGTTCGCGTATTACACAGGCGACCACTTTTTGGTGGAATTGCCGGATAATATGAAGGAAGGAAATATTTTTTTAGAAAAAGTCTACCAGAAATGGTTAAAGAAGCGTGGATAATAATATGGTTTTTTATTAAATACCATTACGACAAAAAACTATAAGACCAAACTAAAAACATAGAATAGCTAGAGCCTCAGTAATTTAAGTCAAATTATAAATTCTTAATAAATCAATTTTCTCGTGGCTAATTGATTAAATGAAACAATCTTAAAATGCATAATAAATTAGGCTCGCAGCCATTTTATGGCTAAGATGAACTTAATAGGACAAATTATAATACAATGAGTTTAGGTATTGCGGAGAATCATTTCTAAGCTATTTTCTTGAGCGAACTGATGATTCCAGATAATGCATCTTCAATTACAGTATCGTTTGTTTCCTGCTGTATATTTTTAAAAAAATTGTTTAGAAATGCAAGTCCCATTATTAATGCTACGAAAGTTAAGTATTTAGCTTGAAAAATTTCGTTGCTCATTTTTTTTCCATTAATGAGATCGTCCATCGCATTTCGAATTGTAAGCATAAATGTCGAAACTCCAGGAAATACAATTAACACGTCTTTGGTACCCATACCCGTAGACAGTATTAACTGGTAAAGTTCCTTTTCCTTAGAAGTAAACTCAAGGAATGCAATGCCAATCATTTTAAACCTTTCTTCAGCGCCGGTTACAGGCAGAACTCTGTCTGCTATGTAATTATTAAAATTATCGTAAGCTTGCTTAGCTAATTCAATTTCTACAGCTTCTTTATTTAAAAAATAAGAATAAATGACAGGCGCGGAATATTCGATTGTATCGGCAATTTTTCGCATACTTAAAGATTGACAGCCTTGTTTTTTTACAATATCCATTGCCGCAATAAGTATATCTTTCTTTATTTTTTCTTTCGATCGTGCCAGGCGTTCCTTAGTTCCCATAGTTCAGTATGAACATAGATTTTTATAAAGGTAAGGACATTTATTAAATTTAGATGATTGCTAGGGTCTTGGGATTGAACAAGCATGTATAAGTGCTTATTAGTGAAAATTTATCCAAGCAGAAAATGAGGCATTTATTGTTAGCCGTCGGCTTATCGGACGAAGTCGCTACCAAAGCTACCCAAATGGGCGCGGCTATGCGCGATGGCCGGATGTGGGAAGATTATCCAAATCATAAACCCGTTCTTGGAAAAATAAAATTAGAAGACTTTGCACTGGAATTTGCCAAAGCTTTTTAATTTATCAGATAGCTTATCTATCAATGCTCCACACAAATAGTCTGGTTAAAAACCCAGGCTATTTACATCGGATCATTGACGGCGCCTGTTATGATCCTTATCCCATCGAGCAGGATTTTTAAACTGGTTTCTTCTCCAATAAATTTACTGACCATATTGATTGCTATTAAACCGTGAACTAACGACCAGAAAGTCAGAAACTTTTTCCTCACTTCATTTTCATCAACCTTCGTTTTATTAAAAAGACCGCTTATAACAGGCAAATAAAGTTGGTAAATAATTTCACTATCAATTACGTTTTGTTCTTTTGGAAAGCAAACCGTGTTTATTCCAAACATGAGCTGGTAAATCTCCCGGTGCTCCCTCGCAAAATTCCAGTAAGCCAGCCACATGGATTCGATCTGTAAGACAGCTGTTTCTTCCTTTTCCCTCGCAATTTTGATGTCATTAACCAGTAAGAGATAGCCTTTTTGGGCCAAATCGAGATAAATGCTTTCTTTGTTTTTGTAATACGTATAAATTACCGGGGCAGTGTAGCCAATTTCATCTGCCAGTTTGCGCATACTGATACAGTCACAGCCCTTATCCTCTATCATGTTTAATGCGGTATCAAGGATAGTGCGCCTGGTCATCTCTTCACGGCGCACTATTTTATCTTTACTTCCCATCATCTTTTACTTAGCTAATAAAACTAACAGTTACTGATTTTTCCACCCACCGCCTAATGCCCGGTACAGGTTTACTATAGCCTGTAATTCCTGTAGGCGGTCATTCACGCCGCTTAATTGCGCGGCCAATAAACCTTGCTCAGAAGTTAATACATCTGTGTAGTTGGTTGCGGAACTGTAGCGTAGTAATTCTTTGGTATAATCGACAGATTTTTCGAGCGCCTGTATCTGTTGGGCACGTGAAGATTGTTTCTCAACCGCATTTTGGTAGGCGTACAAGGAATTGGTCACTTCCTGACCAGCATCCAGCAATGACTTCTGAAAAGCGAAATATGCTTCGGCCTGTTGTGCCTGCGCTGTTCTCAAGCGTGCTTTATTCTGTCCTTTATTAAAAATCGGTTGTGTTAAACCGCCAATGAAATTATAAAAAATAGAGTTGTCAAAAAAATCCTTCAATTGCAGGCTGGATAATCCTCCTTGGCCAGTAATGGTCAGTTGCGGGTAAAAATAGGTACGCGCCAAGTTCGTGTTCTCAAACGCCGCCCTGAAAGCAAATTCTGCCTGCTGCACATCGGGCCTGTTTTGCAATAATTGTGAGGGTACGCCGATTTGCATATTAGCCGCAGGTTTTTGCTCGTTCAGCATGCCACGCTTAACCGTACCCGGAGTACGTGCCAACAATATACTCAGCGCATTTTCCTGTTCGCGAATACTTTGATTGAGGTCTGGTATCGTCACTTGGGCCGCATACCTGTTAGCTTCGCTTTGTACTACCGCAGCACCATTGACTACAGCGCCTTCTTTTAAAACTTTAACGGTTTCGACATCTTTTATTCGGATCTCAAGGGTTTGTTTTGTAATTGCCAGTTCCTGATCTAAAGCGAGTAGGTTGTAATATCCATTAGCGATATCCGCAATCAATTGTGTTTGTATCACGCGTTTAGCGGCATCGCTCTGTAACAGGTTTGCAAATGCTGATCTTTTGGCACTGCTTAATTTGCCCCATATGTCCGCTTCCCAACTGGTGCTCAGCGCGGCCTGATAGGTTGTTGTATTTAAATCGATCAGGCTTAAAAACGAGGACGGATAGTCCAGGCTTGCGGCCGAAGTTCTCGTTTGCGTTACGCCAATGCTCCCGTCGAGGCTCGGTAAATAAGCCGCTTTACTCTGTCTGTACGTTGCCTGTGCTTCATTGATGCGTTGTACAGCCGTTTTCAAATCAAGATTTTCACGCAAACCTTCATTAATCAGATTTACCAGAATGGTATCAGAAAACAATTGCTTCACCGGCGTATTTGCCATTGACAGTGTATCTGTCAACAGAGAATCTCTATATAGCTGTGACAAATTCTTCACAACCGGTGGTTGGTATTTTTTTGTCACGCAGGAAACGAGCACCGTTACTGCAATGGCGGCCAGGCTTATTTTTATTTTATATGGTTTGATCATTTTATGTTCGTTTTTCAAAATATCGGATAAGTTTAGGCTGTTATTTCTGTATGTTCCGTTAAATCCTCCGGCTCGGGTTTACCGCTGATCCTTTCTTGCAGCGACTGGAAAATAATGAACAGTACAGGTATTACAAAGACGCCGAAAAGCGTACCAATGAGCATACCTCCTACAGCGTCCGTTCCGATGGAGCGGTTACCTGAGGCACCTGCACCTGTGGCCAGCATCAGCGGGATCAACCCGAATATGAATGCGAAAGAAGTCATTAATATCGGTCTCAGTCGTGCAACGGAACCGTCAATTGCTGCCTGTACTATTGTTTCGCCGTTCCTTCTTCTCATGACAGCAAATTCTACAATCAGAATCGCATTTTTGGCCAGGAGGCCGATCAGCATAATGAGGGTGATTTGTAAATAAAAGTAAATTTCGATGACACAAGAGAAATTTAACTTTATGACGCTAAAATGAATTTGGGTACGGATTGGTTACGTATTATATCGCCGTTACCAATCCGAACCGTAAATGAGATTATAAAAGGCAAAGAAAAACCTATCAAAAGAAAAGAAAGTGGCTTTACGGCTAGAATAAGCAACTATTTATAAACAAAAGAAAAGTGTCTACTTTCCGATACAAAACTTACTAAATATATTCTCCAGTAAATCATCAGTAGTAACAGTACCTGTAATTTCCCCTAAATAGTGCAATGCTTGTTTAATATCGGTTGCTAAAAAGTCTGAGGTTATATCGCCATCAATACCGCCAAGCACTTTTATAAGTGATTCTTCTGTTTTTTGTAGCGCTTCGATGTGGCGAATGTTGGTTACCAGCGTTTCGTTGCCTGTTAGCTTATCTTTTATGGCTGTGTGATAGATCTTGTTTTTAAGATCATCAATATGAAATTTCTCCTTGGCTGAAATAATAACCGCTTGCTGGGAATGCGGCAAATTATTAATTTCTTCCTGTGATAAAAGGTCGATCTTATTGGCTACCGCCAACATCACAACACCTGGCTTTTGCAAGTTTTCCAAATCCTCGTTAAGCTCCGCCAAACTGATCTGCTCGGCATCATAAACATAAATCAATAATGCCGACTGACTAATTTTTTCCATCGTACGCTGCACGCCTATTTGCTCAATGGCATCTGTAGCTTCGCGGATACCTGCGGTATCTATCAACCTGAAATTGATACCGTGGATGTTCAACACCTCTTCAATCGTGTCGCGCGTAGTACCGGGGATATGGCTTACAATGGCTCGTTCTTCGTTTAATAAAGCATTTAATAGTGTTGATTTACCGGCATTCGGACGACCGGCTATCACAGTATTCACGCCCATTTTAATGGCATTACCCAGTTCAAATGATTGAATTAGTGAACCAATAATGCGCGTTATCTCATGGGTTAGCTTTTTAAGCTGATCGCGGTTAGCAAATTCTACGTCTTCCTCGGCAAAATCAAGCTCCAACTCAACCAATGAGGCAAAGTTTACCAGTTGTTCCCGAAGCATCTTTAATTGGTTACTGAAACCACCACGCAATTGGTTTAAAGCCACTTGTTGTGATGCTTTTGAGTTAGATGCGATCAGATCGGCAACGGCCTCTGCTTGTGAAAGATCCATTTGTCCGTTTAGGAAAGCACGAAGCGTAAATTCGCCTGCTTTGGCAGCACGTGCGCCTTTTTTAATCAACAGCTTGATGATCGATTCAATAATATAAGCCGAGCCATGACAAGATATCTCCACCACATTTTCGCGCGTATATGATCGCGGGGCAACAAATAAAGAAATCAACACCTCGTCCAGTATCATTTCACCATCGGTAATGTTACCAAAATGAATCGTATGCGATGCTTGCTGAGTCAGATCTTTACCTTTAAAAACGCTTTGGGCAATGATAATCGCATCCGGGCCGGAAAGGCGTATTACACCAATAGCCCCGCTTCCGGATGGTGTGGCAAGGGCAACTATTGTTTCTTCAGTATTGGTCATTATATCAGTATATTGTCTGAATCAGAATTTATAGAATTAAAGAATTTTCATAATTTAATTCTATAAATTCTTCAATTTAAAAATCCTGCTCAAAAGTCGGTATTTAAGCGCAATGTTCCTGCCATAATTTTGTAAGTATAAAATCGGCTGGCATCAGGCAAAAAAGGCTAAATTCGCCTTTAATATGGTAACTTTTTTTGAAGCTTCGCTCGATACTATTTCGGTCCATCACGTTGGTAACCCTTCGCAAAACGACTTCTATGCTTTGTCTGAAAAGCCATTGGAGCTGAAGGATGAAATAATCCCTAACCTGCTGATGCAATATTTTTTAAAACCATTTGAGAAAGTAAACGAAGTTTACCACCTGATGCACAGCAGCGGCGAACTGAATTTAAATGAGATCCATCATTTCGTTACGCAGGTTTTTGAAGATAAAAGCAAATTTCACGAAGCGTCCGAGCAGATAACCAAATACTTACATAAGGTATCCAACCACCCCAATATAAAACCGGGCGAATTGTATGTAGTGTACTTCAATAAGGTACAAATAGAAGGTAATCCGCTGGATGCGATAGGCATTTTCAAATCAGAAAATAAGGAAACTTATCTGAAGGTTTACCCTGAAGATGGTGGCTTTGCGGTGGATTACGAAGACAATGCCATCAACATTAATAAACTGGACAAAGGTGTTTTGATTTTTAATATCGAAAAGGAAAACGGCTATAAAGTTGTAGTGATTGACAAAGCCACCAGTGGCCAGGATGCGGCTGTTTATTGGAAAGATGAGTTTTTACAGTTAAAGATCCGTAACGATAGTTTTAATCAAACCAGCAATACTTTGGGCATCTATAAAAACTTTGTGACCCAAAAATTGGATGATGAATTTGAAATGAGCAAGGCCGATAAAATTGACTTGCTTAACCGCTCCATGAAATATTTTAAAGAGAAGGACACCTTTGACATGGATGAGTTTACTGGCGAGGTTATCGGTAACGAGAAAGCCATAGAATCATTCAAAAACTTTAAAACCCAATACGAGCAAGAGTTTGATACCCCAATTGCGAATACGTTCGAAATATCGGATAATGCCGTAAAGAAACAGGCACGGGTTTACAAAAGTGTGCTAAAGCTGGATAAAAACTTCCATATTTATATTCATGGTGATAAGGAACTCATCGAAAAGGGCTTTGATGATGGTAGGGCGATGAATTATTATAAGGTTTATTTTAAGGAAGAAGCGTAAAATTTAACTATGAAATTTTTAACAATAGTATTTATAATTATACTAATCATTCATGTATTTTCGGGGATATATGCGATTATTCAGATAGCTAAAACCAATCAATTCACTAAAAGGCAAAAAGTAATAAATATTATTTTGGTGATAAGTTTACCTATTTTTTGGTCGGTATTAATGTATTACATGTTTAAGAAAGAACCAGAATCTTATGAATACGAACCAAAAGACAGATTCGTTCCTAACGATTTTCATGAAAGCCGTAAAGGCTTTTACAGATAGTGTTATAGTATAGTATTGAGCGTAAATTACCTATCTTCATATGCCATCCGCATAAATTTCAACACTTCTTCATTCACATCTTCCGTACTATACATTCTAAAATGATGATTAAATTGCTGGTCATCACCCGGCACCTGCGCTATTTTCTGAAAGCATAAATTATCAGGATATTCCTGTTTAAAAGGAAATACTACATGTATAAAATTTTTGCCCAATTGCGTAATCCAGGCAATGCGCCGGTGACTATTGGCAATACCGATCATTGTTTTGACGGGATGAATTGTTAGGGGTACTAGTTTTTGATATTCGCTAATAAAATAATTGAAGAGCAATAAAGTTTGCGCGGACTTTCCGGTTAAAAAGGCGGAAAGCAGATCATTACTTTCAGCAGATAATTCCTTTTTCATTTCACATTATTTAACAATTACAATGATTTTAAAATCCGTAATTTGTTTATAGATCTTATTACACAGTATAAACTTAAGCAACATTGGCAAAATATTATATCCTTATTTGTTTTTTTGCCTTTGCGTTAACTGCTTCGGCACAAAAAAGTACCATTATTGAGGGGAATATTAAAAGCCCCTATAATGAGCGTGTTTCATTAACGCTTTTCAAATCCATCAATATTGCCGAACCAACGGTTGCTAACCAAACCCTAGTTGACAGTAATTTTAGGTTTGAGTTTACGTTATCGGCACCTGCCTACTTTACGCTATCAACTAACAGAAATTTATTTAAGTTTTTTTTAATAGAACCGGGCGACAGCATCCATATCGACATGAATATTTTACAAGTTCAGGATGTTGAATTTTCTGGTGAAGGAGCTGATAAAATGAATTACCAGTATTGGGCAAACATCCGGTATCAGGATTGGTATCACCCGTCGGCAAGTATTACGGCAGACACAGGCACTCGCTATTTTAATTTCCTGGATTCGTGCAGGGGGCAACAACTGTACAGTTTGAGAAACTTTAAAGGATTGATTACACCAATGGCCTATCAGATTTTACAAGCAGACGTATTTTACAGTTTTGAGGATTTAAAAAGCAAACACATATATAATTTATTTCGCGATAGCGCCACAACACAACAAGCCAGGCTGTTATACAAACTGTATTTACCTATACAAAAGAAATTTATTTTTAATGATGCGCAGTGTTATTCAAAAAATCTGATCAGCTACCTCATACAGCAAAATCAGGTTGATTATCAATACTTACATAATAGACCAGATGACTGGGCAGAAGAATATCGATTAACTAAACAGCATACCAAAGGAACTATTCAGGAACGCGTGCTGGCTACGCTATTGTTGAATGAGGGCGTTTCAGTGATAGATGGCGATATATTAAAATGTGCAAAGGACTATTTAAATGGTAATTACTCCCCGCTATTTAAGGAATTGGTGCGCAAGAAATACGCATTATAGTTACCTATTAAAACTTCTCTTCAATCCCTAACCCAAATAGGGCAAAATCATATTTAACCGGGTCGATCGGGTCAAATTCTCTTAAACGTTCAGTAAGCTCAATGGCAGTTTGCCAGTCGGTTTGTTTGCGGGTGATGAGTTTGAGTTTGCGTGCAACACGGTCAACATGCAGATCACAAGGCATAATGAGATCTGCAGATTTTAGCTGATTCCAGATACCGAAATCAACACCGCAATCATCTTTACGCACCATCCAGCGCAGAAACATATTCAGCCGTTTACAAGTTGACTTTTGCGATGGTGAGGATACGTGTTTTTTAGTACGATGCGGAAAATCGGGCAGGGAAAAGAAATAGGAACGGAAATGATTGAGCGCAGTTTCTACCGATAATGGTTGACGGATAGATTCTTCACTATCGCTCAGAATGACAGTTTGATTAGGAATAAATGCAGTTTCCAACGATTCATGCCGTTCATAATGATACCTAAATAATGCAATAAAATATAGCGTATCAATATCATTAAAAGTACGGTGCTTAAACTGCAACAGCTTCTTAAGATCTGTTTCGTGGTGATTGATGATAAAATCGTAGGGAGCGCCATCCATTAACGCAATCAGTTCTTTACATTTATTAATGATGGTAACACGCTGCCCCCAGGCTAATGTTGCCGCCCAAAACCCCATGATTTCGATATCCTGTTTTTGGGTGAACATATGTGGGATAGATACCGGGTCATTTTTGATAAAATCGGGCTGGTTATATTGCGCGACTTTAAAATCCAGGAAAGCTTTTAGATTTTCTATCATTTTTCAGTATCGAGTAATTAGTATCAAGTAGCAAGACAAGCCTTTTTACTTGATACTAACTACTTGATACTTTATACTAAGCTAACGCTTGTTTCAAATCCTCCAACAAATCCTCTACATCCTCTACACCTACGCTTAAACGCAGCAGGTTATCTACCACACCGGCTTTATCACGCTCTGGTTTTGGGATAGAGCCGTGAGTCATGCTTACAGGGTGATTGATCAATGATTCCACGCCACCTAGTGATTCGGCTAGTGTAAATACTTTGAATGATGATGCCACGCGGAAAGTTTCCTTCAAATCTGCATCTTTCAATACGATAGAGATCATGCCACCAAAATCTTTCATTTGCTTTTTGGCGATGTCGTGGTTTGGATGGTCGGTAAAGCCCGGCCAGTATATTTTTTCGACTTTAGGATGCGTTTTCAAGAATTCAGCTATGATCCTGCCGTTTTCACAATGCGCTTTCATACGCAAATGCAGGGTTTTTATGCCGCGCAACACCAAAAAGCTATCCATAGGGCCAGGGGTTGCACCGCAAGCGTTATAGATAAACCATAGTTTCTTATAAGTATACTCGTCGTTCAGCATTAAAGCGCCCATTACCACATCGGAGTGACCGCCAATGTATTTGGTTACCGAATGCATCACAATATCAGCACCCAGATCAATCGGGTTTTGCAGGTATGGCGAAGCGAAGGTATTATCAACTACCAGCTTCAGGTTTTTTGCTTTGGAGATTTTGGCAACCGCCTCAATATCCACAATACGCATAGTTGGGTTGGTTGGTGTCTCAATCCAAATCAACTTGGTATTTTCATTTACATATTGATTGATCAACTCCGGATCAGCCAAATCAATAAAATGAAATTTGATGCCATAGTTAGCATATATTTTAGTGAAGATACGGTATGAACCGCCATACAAATCGTTACCGGTAATTACTTCATCACCTGGAGCCAATAGTTTCATCACCGCATCGGTAGCACCCATTCCGCTTGAAAAAGCTAAGCCGAATTTCGCATTTTCCAGTGCAGCCAAACAGTTTTCTAAAGCGTGGCGGGTTGGATTGGTACCGCGAGAATACTCATACCCCTGATTATCGCCCGGCGATTTTTGCCAGTAGGTTGATGTTTGATATATCGGCGTCATCACCGCGCCGGTTGATGGATCGGGCTCCTGCCCTGCGTGTATTGCTTTAGTTGCGAATTTCATACCCCCTAACCCCCTAAAGGGGGAATTTTTGTTTTTGTGATCTGTTACCAAATCGTGTTTATAATTTTTATCCCTCGATTTCAACTCCCCCTTCAGGGGGCAGGGGGGCTAATACGCTCTTGCAAAAAGAACTCTTTGGGTTGACGGCTTACCTGTTAGGATACATTTACCTTCTTCCTGTTTGTTATTCAAAGGTATACAACGGATTGTTGCCTTAGTTTCGTCTTTTATCTTTTGCTCAGTTTCTGATGTGCCATCCCAATGTGCCGAAAGGAAACCCGGCTTTTCATCTAACAGGCGTTTAAACTCCTCGTAAGTATCAACTTCGGTAGTATTTTCAGCACGGAAAGTTGATGCTTTTTGGTAGATATTGGTTTGAATATCTTCTAATAAAGCTTCAATGTGCGCTGCTAATCCTTCCTGGTTAACGGTTTCTTTAGTTTTGGTATCACGACGGGCTAATTCCACTGTTCCGTTTTGCATATCGCGGCTGCCGATAGCAACGCGCAATGGAACACCTTTTAATTCGTATTCAGCAAATTTAGCACCGGGGCGGTGGGTATCGCGTTTATCAAACTTTACAGAGATATCTTTTGCTTTAAGTTCTTTGGTTAATGCCGCTACGAAAGCCGATATGTTCTCCAACTCTTCATCATGCTTGTAAATCGGCACAATAACAACCTGAATAGGTGCCAATTTTGGTGGCAATACCAAACCCGCATCATCAGAATGCGCCATAATCAACGCGCCGATTAAACGGGTTGAAACGCCCCAAGAGGTAGCCCAAACATAATCCAGTTTGTTATCTTTCCCGGTGAATTTAACATCGAAAGCTTTGGCAAAATTCTGACCTAAAAAATGCGAGGTACCTGCCTGTAAAGCTTTACCATCCTGCATCAAAGCTTCGATGCAATAGGTATCTAAAGCACCTGCAAAACGTTCATTAGCTGTTTTACGGCCTTTCACTACCGGTAATGCCAGCCAGTTTTCGGCAAAATCAGCATAAACCTCAAGCATTTGCTCAGTTTCGGCAATAGCTTCATCAGATGTTGCGTGGGCGGTGTGGCCTTCCTGCCATAAAAATTCGCTGGTACGCAAAAATAAACGGGTACGCATTTCCCAGCGCATTACATTAGCCCATTGGTTTACCAATATTGGCAGATCGCGGTATGATTGGATCCAACCGCGATAAGTATTCCAGATGATGGTTTCTGATGTGGGGCGGATAATTAGTTCTTCCTCAAGCTTAGCATCTTCGTCAACAATCACATTACCCTCACCATCGTTTTTTAGGCGATAGTGGGTTACTACAGCACATTCTTTAGCAAAACCCTCAACGTGGCTTGCTTCTTTTGAGAAGAATGATTTGGGGATAAGCAGCGGAAAATAAGCGTTACTGTGGCCGGTATCTTTAAACATCTTATCAAGCACAGCCTGCATTTTTTCCCAAATGGAATAACCGTACGGTTTAATAATCATACAGCCGCGAACCGGTGAGTATTCGGCCATATCGGCCTTAATTACCAGGTCATTATACCATTGTGAATAGTCTTCTTCTTTACTTATAACCCCTTTGCTCATTATCTTTAGAATAGAATTGTGATGAAACGTATGAACGCCAAATTTAGAAATTTAAACTTATTTAAGGCGGATGTTTTGAAAAGCATTTCGAGACGACTCACCCGACTGCGCTGCGCTGGCCGAACTATCTATTTCTTCGACACAAAGAGGTGAACTTCAATTTCTTTTTCTACACCCTCTTTGCCGCAAGCGGCAGAGAGGGTGGTCAAGCGAAGCAATATTGGGTGAGTAATCGACGACAAGTACCCGATTACTCTACCTTAAACTCATATTTCCCTGCCGCAACTTTATATGGTTGCCCTCCTGATAATATCTTCCCATTCAAATAAACCTTTTTACCTGCGGGGAAGGTAATTGCACCGGTTGAGTTTGCCGGGATGGTAACGTTGTAAATAACTTTATTACCTTCTTTTTTCCATGAGGAAACTATCTCGCCATAAGGGCCAGTATGTATGGCTTCGAAATGCGTTAATCCATCAACAAAATTTGGTGATAGGATCACATTTTTAAAGCCGGGTTGGGTTTCATCTATCTTAATACCGGCCAAACCTTTGTACATCCATGCCCCTATATCGCCAAACATAATGTGGTTTAATGAGAGATCTCTTTTGGCATTAATGTTCCAGTTTTCATATAGTGTGGTAGCACCATTCACTATCCACCAACCCCATGATGGCGCGGTATCTTGTGATGCTAAGCGGTATGCGGTTTGTGCTTGTCCGTTGTCACTTAGCGCACCTAAAATGGCTTTCGCACCTAAAATCCCTACATCTAAGTGGAAATTATTGGCAGCTACCGAATCGGCCAGATTAGCTGCTACTTTATTTTTCAGGCTATCGGGTACAATGCCCCAATAAAGTGGTGCGGCTTGCTCGGTTTGATGCCCTTCTGCATAAATGCCCGTTTTAGGATTTAAATATTTAGCGTTGATGGCATTTTTTATTTTAATGGCTAAAGCCGAATAGATAACATAATCCTGTTGGTTACCTAATAGTTTGGCAGTTTTGGCCAGGATATTTACATCGGTATAATAATAAGCTGATGATGTTAATTCAACCGGAGTTTTTGATTTTACCGGAGCCCAATCGCCTAAACCCCAAGTGGTAAGACCGGTTGGGTATAGGTAATTGATATGATCTACATATCGTTTAATATTGTTGTAATTATCACTTAAAATTTTGGTATCGCCATAAAATAAATAAACGTTCCATGGGATGATGGCGATGGTGCTCGTCCAATCCGGGCCATTGCCCCATTCGTAACCCCACCCATCAGTTGGTACAATTGATGGTAATACACCATTTGGTTGTTGTTCATCGCGATGATCGGCCATCCATTTTTCGTAAACGGTTATCGCGTCGAAATTATACATGCCGGTTTCGCTGGCTATCTGGGCATCACCGGTCCAGCCATTTTTTTCGCGTTGCGGGCAATCTGTTGGGTAGCCCTCTAAATTGGATAGATAAGAAGCGTTAGTTGCTGCCCATATTTTATTGATCAACTCGCTTGAGGAGTTAATGGTACCAACCGGCGCAACATCGCTATGCATAAAATAACCGACTACACTTTCCTTGTTTAGCTTGATGGGTTTATTGCTCGATACTTCAACATATTGAAAGCCTTTGTAATTGAAATGCGGCATAAAAGTTTCTTCACCTTTGCCATTTAGCTTGTAGATGTCGGTCGCGTATGGATCATAGGTCTTGCTTGCCGAATCAAGAAAATAATCCACATTGGATTGATCCGGATAACCATTTTTATACAATCTTTCAGCATGAATTACCCGCACAATGGTATTAGAATCGCCGTTCAGAGTAAGCTGACTTACTCCTGCTATATTCCTGCCTAAATCAAAAATATAGGTGGAATCATTAACCTTGTTCATACTTTTGGCGGTGATCCTTTCCACGTTGCGGATGGGCTGCATAGCCTCTGCCACTATATTTGCCGATGGTGCCTGGCGAAGCGTTATACCGTCCCACTTGCTATCATTAAAACCGGGCATATCCCAGCCTTTTTGCTCTAAGCGGGCATCGTAATGTTCGCCGGTATAGATGCTATTGAAGATAATAGGGCCGGTTGATGTTTTCCAACTTCTATCCGAAGCGATCGTTTCCACCGAACCATCGGTATAAGTTACCCTGATATCCAAACAAAACGTTGGCCTTGCGCGCCATGGGGCACGTTCGTAATCCCAAACACCCAAAGATTGGAAATTATACCAGCCATTACCTAAAATCACCCCGATGGCATTTTTGCCATTTTGCAATTGATCGGTAATATCATAAGCCACGTACAAATTACGGCGATCAAACCGGGTAAACATTGGGTCGAGGCGGTGATCGCCAATCTTTTTACCGTTGATGTATAACTCATACAAACCTGCGGCAGCAATATATGCGCGCGCTGATTTGATTTGTTTTTTTGCCTCAAATGCTTTGCGAAAATAACCGGCAGGCTTGGTCTTGATGTCGTTGTCATCGCTGATCCAATAGCCTTTCCAGTTTTGCATGCCCATCATGCCGGTTTCAAAACTAGCTATTGAAGCTGAATTACTTTGCTTGCCGGTTTTATCCCACAAACAAACTGCCCAGTAATATTTTGTAAATGGCTGTAATACCTTTCCCTGGTAAGTAACCAGGTTTTTAGCCGAAGCGATTTTAGCGGTTTGCCAAACATTGCCTTTGCCGTTTTTTACCTGGATAGAATTCGTACCCACAAAAACCTGGTAGCCAGATTGTGCTGCACCCGCCTTATCATCCTTCATTTGCCATACCAAACGCGGGTGGGTTGCATCAATACCGATAGGATTTATAAGGTATTCGCATTTCAACGCTTTTGGCTGAGAATCTTTAGATTGAGCAAGAATATTTAATGAAGATAATACTAAAAGCGGCAAGCAGAAAAGAGATAATTTCATAGTATAAATGGTAGCGTGCTAAATCCTTTGACTATGTTGAGCATCAGCAGACTTAAACACATCACCAAATATGAGAAATTTAAATAATAAAAGTGCTGACATAAACGTGTCAGTACTTTTATTATTCATCCGACTTACTCCGTTAGCCAACGGATAGTTGACCTCTCTACGCCAGTGGCGCAAAGAGGTGAAACACAATAACTATTTAGTATTCCATTTGAAATTTTTGATGCCGATAATTGCGAACACAAGGGTATAACCTAATGTTGCCAACAATGCATTGGTTGTATCCATCGTCCATGAACCCGGTGTCATGCCAGCTGCAAGGATAGTTTTTACTGTGCCATACGGCGACCATTGGGTCATTTGCCCAATTTGTTTACCCAGCAAGCCCATTCCACCAAACAAACCTATAATAACGAATGAAAAGTAGACTAACCTTGAGGTAGAGTTTACCGTTTCGGGGTTCTTGATCAATCCTACAATTACCTGGCCTAAAGCCAAATAAACAGCGCCGCCAATTATAGCTGTAAGATAAGTAACAGCGTATCCTGTTGGGGTTAATGTTATTTTATCATAATCATAGCCTACAATAAAAATAGCAGTGGTTATTAACGCAATCATGGCTAGCTGCACAAATATGCGGCTCATCATAATCGTCCAGTTGGGTGCAGGGGCAACACGTAGGCGTTGAAAAATGCCTTTATCCCTATCGCGGGCTATGGAGTTAGTGTAGCCCATCAGACCGATGGCTATCAACCCGTAAGTTAGACTGTTTGATAAGGCAAACGGGCCACCCATTTTGGCAACGAGGTCTTTCCAGGAGATCAGTATTACTATCGGCACCAAAAAAACCATTACAACGGCACGCCGGTTGCGCCAAAGTGTGGTAAAATCCGCTTTTAATAAAGCCCCAAGTACGGTGGATGTTTTAGGTATGATTGTTTCCATAATTTTTAAGTTTTTATGCACGAACGGTTTTACCGGTCAGCGCGATGAATACATCTTCAAGTGTTACTCTGCCTTTGCGGGATACCGCGATAACTTGGGGATCATTTTTATGTTTCTCGATAAGCGCCTGCGGGGTATCGATGGTAATTACCTTACCATGATCGATGATGCCGATTCGGTCGCATACAGATTCTGCTTCTTCCATTGAGTGGGTAGTCAGCACCACCGCATGCCCACGTTCGCGGATGGCTTCAATGCGCTCCCAAAGCTGGCGGCGGGATTGCGGGTCGAGCCCGGTAGTAGGTTCATCCAGCAAAACCAAGCGTGGGTTATGAATGGTTGAGATCACCAGCGATACCCGTTGTTGCTGCCCGCCGGATAGCTGACCGAAACGCTTGCTGGCGGAATCTTCCAAACTGATATCCTTCAATATCGCGCTCAATCGTTCGTTGGTTAGCTTAACACCATAAATGCCAGCGAACAGTTGTAATATCTCGCTAACCTTTAGCTCTGGCTGGAAGCTGGTGGATTGTAACTGTACCCCCATTGCTGCACGGGCATATAATGGTTTTTCTTTGGCATTGTGGCCATCAACTGTAACGCTGCCCGATTGGTATTTGATCAAGCCTTCAATAGCGCTTAACGTACTTGTTTTGCCGGCACCGTTAGGGCCAAGCAGGCCGAAGATTTCGCCTTGCCGTACATCAAACGAAACCTCTTTAACCGCTTTAAATGTGCCATACTGCACACACAGGTCAGTTACTTTTAAAATGCTTTCTGGTTGTTGGTTATCCATTAGTGGTCGCTTTTTTAGTTAGATACAGCGCCTGTAAGAATATTACACTTCAATAATAATTAAAATTTAAATGGTTTGCATCACTCATAAATCTTCATTAATTGTCTATTTTGGCACCCACTAATTTTTTAAATTTCAGCAATGACGTATTGTTTAGGCATAAAAGTTAAAGAAGGTTTATTAGCGCTTGCCGATACCCGCATTACCTCCGGAACGGATACCACCGTAAAAAAGAAAATATCCATAGAACAAAAAGATGGCTTTTCGCTTTTTATCATGACCAGCGGGTTAAGATCAACCAGGGACAAGGCGATAGTTTACTTTAAAGAGTTGCTGGAAACAACCGAGTATAACAAGCTGTATAAAGCTGTTAATGCCTTCGGCGAGCAGGTTAAACGGGTGGCAACAGAAGACAAGGCATCGTTGGAAAAAGCTGGCTTTAACTTTGATTTAAACACCATTATTGGCGGGCAATTGAAGGATGATGGCGAGCACAAGTTGTTTTTGCTTTATCCCGAAGGTAACTGGGTTGAATTAGGTCAGGGTGCACCTTACGTAATCATCGGGAACTCGGGCCATGGCAAGGCAATACTCAACCGTACGCTGAATGAAGAGTCGAGCTTGAAACTGGCTTTAAAAACCGGGTTTCTGTCGTTTGATTCAACGAGGGTTAGCTCAAATAATGTTGATTTCCCGATTGATATCGCGCTGTACAAAAAAGACAGCTTTCATATTGTGGAGCAGCGTTACGAGAAAAAAGACCTGGAAGATATATCCATACAATGGGCTGAGGAATTAAAGGCCGCGCTGGAGCATATTTCAGAAGATTGGATGGATACCGCGTTTAATAAATTAGCTAAAGAAACAAATAAAAAATAAAGAGAAATGAAATTTGATGTGTTCACCGAAATGCAGTATACCGCCAATTCACCGGGCACACTAATTTTAAATATCCATGCTTTACGCACCCCAAACCAAACGGTACTGAAAGAATCATTTACCATTGAACCTTACATTAAAGTTGAAGAACTTATTTTAGGGAATACCGAAAATCGTTTAATCCGATTTGAAATAACTGAACCCGGAAACATCAAGCTAAGCTACAATGCTACGGTTGACAATTGCTATACGGTAAATGATCATTTTCAAAAAAATGAAGTACCTGTAGCACATATGGATGCCGCAATATTACCATACTTGTATCCAAGCAGGTATTGCCAATCAGATAAATTATATCGTTTAGCCCACAACTTATTCGGGCATATCCCACATCAGTTTGACCAGGTAATAGCCTTAACTTCCTGGATAAACAAAAATGTGCAATACATGAGCGGTTTCTCCAACGCGCAAACCTCGGCCTATGATACCGTTACCCAGCAAGCGGGTGTTTGTCGTGATTTCGCGCATTTGGGTATTGCGCTTTGTCGTGCACTTACTATACCGGCACGTTACTTTACCGGTTATGCCTATCACCTTAAACCGGCTGATTTCCATGCCTGCTTTGAGGCTTATTTAGGCGGCGAATGGGTTTTGTTTGATGCCACACATTTAGTACCGCTTAATGGCCTGGTTAAAATAGCAACAGGCCGGGATGCCGCGGATACCGCCATCGCAAATATCTTCGGTGATATTATTTTCACTACGATGCAAGTAACATGTGAACTGGCCGAAAATGAAAATTTTGTACCGTTTTATTATCAAGATGGAGTATATAGGGGATTATCCTATTTATAGCAATTATGAGCAACAAGCCTGCCAATAAAAAATTCCAGATTATCCCTTTCGTTATCAGTTTGCTTATAACGCTGGTTATCGGCTTGGTGGCTTCGTTTTTTACCCGGCCGGAGATCGCGGGCTGGTATTCGACCTTAAAAAAACCATCATTTAACCCACCGCCATGGCTTTTCGCACCAGTATGGACTACCATTTATGTGATGATTGCCACCGCTGCTTATTTAGTTTGGAAAAGGCGAAATTATGCCGTTACTTATAAAGCCGCGGCAAGTATTTATGCCATACAATTGCTGCTTAATTTTTTATGGTCGATCGTATTTTTTGGAATGCATGAGGTATTTGGAGCTTTAATTGTAATCAGCCTGCTTTGGATCAGCATTTTGTTTAATATGGGTTGGTTTGGTAAATTCAGTAAAACGGCGGCATGGTTACTGGTACCTTATTTGCTTTGGGTAAGCTTTGCATGGCTTTTAAATTTGAATATTTACTTGCTTAACCGATAACAAAATTCAGTACTTTTATTGAGCAATCAAAAACCAAAATACATGAGGAAGCTATTTTTACTTTTTTGCCTGATATTAACTGCGAGCACTTTTGCCCTGGCAGATACATCACCCATTAAACATTTTAAAATAGCCGAAAACCCATACGAGCAAAACCAGGTATCCCTGGTGGTTACCGATTCAACCGGTAACACGCTGGATAATATTAATGGCGATTATGTATTTACCGTTAATGGCTTTGAAGATACCATTAAGTTTACAAGCGGGGTTGGATTTTATAAGCACAAAATAGACCGCTCAACCTTTTTATATGCCCGCCACGTAGATGAGAATGGCGGTGCTACCCTGTCATCTCTTTATTATATTTATAAAAGTGAAAGTAAGTTGGTGCCGATACATATTAGTTGGATGTGGCTGCTGATTATTCCGGCAGCGCTTATTTTACTGGCTTACCTGTTTAAACGGTTTATCATTATAGCGATAATTATTTTTATCATCTTCGCTTATTTCAATTACCACAACAACTTAAGCATCCCGATATTCTTCCAAAGTATTTTTGATGGGTTGAAGCATTTATTTTAGAAAAAGAGTTCGGGTAACTAATCTCAAACCTCAATCTCTAACTAAAAAGGCATCCCGATACCAAAGTTCAGCTGTAAAAAGTTGTAGCTGGTACCATTGGTGTATTCGTAATTATTTTTAAAGGCACCGCTGTGGAACAGTTCGTCAAAATGGTCTATCAGCACCCATTGGGCAGATCCGTTAAATTCAGGATCTTTAAATTTAAGCGCGGCATCAAGCCTGAACACAAAAAATCCAAGATCAAAACGCAAACCGGTGCCAATATCCATCGCGATAGATTGTGGCAATTTTGTTAAACTAAATAAGCCGTTAGGTTGCTCAATCGTGGTAAAAGGGTTACCGGGATCTTCTTCTACATTTTTTAAGCGCCAGATATTACCGGCATCCATAAATAACGCGCCCCTTAAAATGCACCCAAAAAAGTCATCGGATAATTTGTACCTATATTCTGTATTGGTTACAATTTTGATCTCCCCAAACTGATCTAAATACTGATATTTTGCTCTGTCGTTTATAGCGGTAGAGTCGTTTCCCGGCCCGTAGCTGGCCCGGTTAAACTGGCCCGGGCCTAAAGTACGCGGCAGCCAGGCACGCATATCGTTTGATCCGCCTGCGTAAAAATCCTTTTCAAATATTAAGGCATTGCTGTTGCCGTATGGCACACCCAAACCGGCATCAACCCTAAAAATCAATTGTCTTTCGCCACCCAGGCTTTTATAAAGCCGCAAGTCGACCTCACCCTTGGTATATTGCGCAAATGGGTAACCGACCAGGGTACGCTCGCCCAAGTTGTCCTTTGGTGTATTTAATAAATTACTTATTCCCCAAAGTAAGTTACCACCAACATCAGCATTTCCCCTGAAGTAGACGAAATCCCTGTAGGTATTTAATTTATTGGCGTTTAATATATAGCTATATTGACTACCGGTTGTAAAAATTGTACGGCCAATAATGTCTATATAAGCAAATCTGTTTTGCTGTTGCAAGGTGAGTAACGCGCTTGGGTCAATAACCCCTTTGGTAAACTCAACATCAATTGGTGTGATGATATGCTCTTTATCAGGCGTTTCAAAAAAGTCGTAACTAATTGAGTTTATAAAGCTTTGGCGTTTAACTAATTGACTTTGATAAAACAGTGTGTAATTGGTTGAAAAAGTAGTGTGCGGCACACCATACTTACCCGGTTTGGCAAAATTAAATGGCGATATAATCCCCGGAAATATTAAACTTACACCCGCGCTAAAATCCTGGTTTTCAATTGAGCCTTCATTGGCTGCATTAGAGCCAGTATTGAATAAAATACTTTCGTTAAGCTTAATTTGCAATATAGCGGCATCTTTAAAAATATTCCGTTCGGTAAAAGTATTACCAACGTTGTAGCCATATTGCCCTGCCGCGAACAAGAATTCCCCCTCAACACGATCCGACATCTTTTTAAGTGGTACAATATCAATTTTAGTATCCAGCCGATAACTGCTGTCGGGCAGTTTGATATAAACCGGGTTGGGTACATTCTTAAATACGTTCAACTCCGATAATCGTGAAGTGGTAAGATTTTGATTATCTATGTTATATAGCTGCCCCTTCTTTTGAAAGATATAATCAGTAACCACATGCGGCTTAAATTTGTGCGAAAAATCCACAAATCTAAATTGAGAATCGACCTGTATGGTATCAGCCTTGCCGGTAGTTTTACCATTAGTTTTCGAAATGGTTATCAGTGTGTTGTTTATTTTGTAAATGGGGTGTGATGATTTACCGGCCGGGTTATCGATGATCATTTTCAGATCGACTACGCTTTTATTATAGGTTGAATCATAATTAAAGCTAACATACTGGCGATAAAAATCATAGTAGCCATTCCGCTTCATCACCAAATAAAAAGCGTCGCGATCTGCCGAAATTGTATCGGTATCAAAACGCCTGCCCTCCTTAAGATTATTAAACACACCCGAACTTTTATACAACGCCGCCACCTTTTTATCGGCAATACTATCCGTAAAATTCCTGATCTTGAACATCGGGCCTTCTACCGTAGTGAATATCAGCTCGGCTTTTTTCTTTTTGATGTGGATAGAGTCAGTAACCTTCGCTTTAAGGTAACCTTTGTTCTGAATGTATTTTTCTATTTGGGTGCGCGAAAATTCTACCAGGTTACTATCTAATATAGCAGGTGGTTCGCCAATATCTTTTTTACCGTTTTTACTGAACAGATAATAGATCTGCAGGTTGATCACGTTGTTGGGCTGCTGCTCCTTATCCACGTAATTTACCGCGTTTATGGCAAACTCCTTATCCATACCTTTTATAGTAATTTTGCGCACCAGCGCCTGGCCGGGCTTTAATCTGCGGGTAAGGCTACAGTTTGAAAGCGTAAAAACCAGGAATATGCTTAATATTGTAAGGCGGAAATTATTCTGGGTAAAGTATGCTTTCAAAATCACAAATCAGTTTATTAAAATCCTTACAACATAAAAAATTCCGTAATGAGCATGGCCTATTTTTGGTTGAAGGTCACAAATCTGTTGCAGAATTCGCGAATTCTGCTTACTCGATTGTAACAATTTACCATACAAACGCAATTGAGCCAAAATTGCTTAAATTATCGGGAAAAATAAATTTTAGTGAAATTTCCTTAAATGATCTCGAAAAAATCAGTTCATTAAAATCTCCCCAGGATATTATCGCGCTTGTAAAAATACCGGATTGGCCCGTTTTAAACGCATCTGTGTTAAAAAATAAATTTGCCATTGCGCTTGATGGTATCCAGGACCCCGGCAATATGGGCACTATCATCCGCACGGCCGATTGGTTTGGCATTAAGCATATCATTTGTTCTGCCGATACGGTTGACGTTTATAACCCCAAAGTAGTGCAGGCAACCATGGGTTCGTTATCACATATTAACATTTATTACGTTAACCTGCCCAATTTTCTCAACAACATAAAACTGCCGTTGTTTGGTGCTTTGCTCGATGGATCAAACATCTACAAAACTAATTTCGGCACTGAAGGACTGGTAATTATGGGCAATGAAGGCAATGGCTTGCGGCCTGAAGTTATTGAGTTGGTGCAGCATGCAGTCACTATTCCGCGTTCGGGCCACGCTGAATCATTGAATGTGGGTATAGCAACAGCTATATTTTGTTCAGAAATAAACAGGAATTCCTTTAAATAAAACTTGGCAGCCAAATAATTATTACTATTTTTGCAGCCTTGAAAAAAAGGTCGGGTGGCCGAGTGGCTAGGCAGAGGTCTGCAAAACCTTTTACAGCGGTTCGAATCCGCTCCCGACCTCAAGGTAAAAAACATTAAAAATACAAGATCATGGGTGTTACACGTTTAAAAAGAAAAGATAGAAAAAACAAAACTACTTCACGTTTAGAAGTTCAGTTTTTAAAGAACGCTACAAACCTTGAGCCGGGAAGCCGCTCAGCAGAGCCTAAAAATAGCCAGATTGCTAAAAACAATGCTGCGTTATTAATAGCTGCAGGTAAATAATTTAGCCGTTTATATAAGGAATTAAATCCTGCTGGTAATAACCGGCAGGATTTTTTGTGTTTTATGGTTTGGTGATTATCCTCTCCACTTTGTCATTCTGAGGAACGAAGAATCTATCCGCCAATGCATAATGGTAAGCATAGTTTTGAGATTCTTCGCTGCGCTCGGAATGACAAGGTGGAGAACAAGAAATTAAAATTACTAAGATTGCAATATCGCCTTATTAATCCTGCCGATCAATCCCGGGCCTTCATAAATAAAGCCGGTATAAAGCTGCACAAGCGAAGCACCTGCTGCTAATTTATCCAAAGCGTCCTGCTCAGAATGTATGCCGCCCACGCCAATTATCGGGAATGAACCTTTGGATTTATCTGACAAATATTTAATCACTTCTGTTGAACGTGTGGTTAACGGTTTCCCGCTTAATCCACCTATTTCATTTTTGAGTTTATCGTCAGTTATTAAATTGTCCCGGCTAATGGTGGTGTTAGTTGCAATAATGCCCGCGATACCGCTATTTTTCACAATTTCTACGATATCATCTAATTGCGAATCGGTTAAATCAGGTGCTATTTTCAGGAGGATTGGCCTACTGATACCATTTTTTGAGTTGCGTTGCTGCAATGTATTTAGCAAGGCAGTAAGTGGCTCTTTATCCTGCAACTCACGTAAACCTGGTGTATTAGGCGAACTTACATTCACTACAAAGTAATCTACCAGATCAAACAGCTTATCAAAGCATTTAATATAATCATTAACCGCTTCCTCGTTAGGCGTAACTTTATTTTTGCCGATGTTGCCACCGATGATAATTCCTTTTTGCGATGCCGGGGCATTTTTGCGATAGGCCGCGATATGCCCGGCCACTACATCCATCCCCGTATTGTTAAACCCCATACGGTTGATCAATCCACCATCAGCAGGTAGCCTGAACATGCGTGGTTTGGGATTACCGCTCTGCGGTAATGGTGTAACCGTACCAACTTCGATAAATCCGAAACCAAGGTTGGCCATTTCGCTAATCACATCGGCATTTTTATCAAAACCTGCAGCCAAACCCACCGGGTTTTTAAATTTCAGACCGAAAACCTGTTTTTCCAACCGCGCATCGTTAAAAGCCCATATCGATTTAATGAATGCGCTGCCGCCGGGAATACGGTTAAAGCGTTTTAGGTTACGGGTTACAAAGTAATGCACCTTTTCAGGATCGAACTTAAACAGAATGGGTTTGAGCAAAGAATACATACCGCGAAGTTAAGGCTTTTTGTTAGTCGACAATTTAGAGTGGTACTTTTTTTGCTTTTTGTTACCTGAAATGCAGCAACCCATAACCAAAATTGAAAAATGAGCTATATTAGCCTAATCATCTGCGGCTTGCCGCTATAAACCATCTTACTATGCTATTAAAAAACAACCGCCGCAATTTTGTTAAAAATGCAGCCATAGGCACTTTAGCCGCTATTGCTATTCCTGATATTATTACCTCGGCCTACGCAACTGAAAGGAGCAAGAAAGCAGTTTTGGAGCAAAATGATGTAGTTTTATTTCAGGGTGATTCCATTACCGAATGGGGGCGCGATAAAAATAAAAATCTCCCGAATGATTTTGGATCGTTAGGCTCAGGATATGTATTATTAACCGCTACCGAAGTGTTACGTGATTATGCAGGCAAAAATTTACAGATCTATAATAAAGGCATTAGTGGCAACAAGGTTTTCCAACTAGCCGATAGATGGGATACCGATACTATAGCCATAAAACCAAATGTACTAAGTATAATGGTTGGCGTAAACGACTACTGGCACACCGTTACATCGGGCTATAAAGGCACTATAGAAACCTACCGCACAGATTATAAAAAACTATTAGAACGCACCCAACAGGCATTACCAAGTGTAAAACTAATTATCGGCGAATCCTTTGCAATGAAGAATGTAAAAGCGGTTGACGATTCGTGGTATCCAGCGTTCGACAATTATCGGCAGGTAGCCCGCGATATGGCAGACGAATTTGGCGCGGCTTTTATTCCTTATCAAAGCGTAATGGACGAAGCCTTAAAATTGGCGCCAGCAACTTATTGGTCAATTGATGGCGTGCATCCAACCCCAGCAGGTGCAAGTTTGATGGCGCAGGCCTGGCTAAAGGCGGTGAAGGGGTAATACATTTTATAAACTGTTCATTCTGAGCGAAGCGAAGAACCTGTCGATAAACATTTGCGCCATATATAACGGATAGATTCTTCGCTATGCTCAGAATAACAAAATGGTAGTGTAAATCCTTCTTGTCACGATTACCTCATCAAAGTAAACTCATTATGACTTTCTCATAACTACGTTTACCTTTGCAGCGCAAAGAATATCATCAATGACAAAAAAACTGCTCAAAACGCTTTTCACAACCGTTATCATATCGGTTATTTTAAATATTGCCATAACGTGTATCTATTTCGCCATTACACAACGACACAGTAATTTGGATTATATGACGACCCTTAGAATGATCTCTTCCGGGGCATTTTTATTAAACATCATCTTATTGCTAATGGTATTACCTGTTCTGTTTTTCTCGCTTCCGCATATCCGAAGTAATGTCCCGATGAGAATACTGCTTTATTTTGCGGGACCAGTGGTTTTTTTGATCACGGCATGGGTAATGCAGGTAAGTCCATTAAATAAATTATTCTATCTATCTACAGGTATAATTTTTATAATAGTTCATTCGGTGCTCTATTTCAGGTCGATCAAAAAGATCGTTTAGGCTTTTTGAAAGATTTAGGGTAAACTTGCATTTATAAATGAAAACATTTTACGGAGACTTAAAACTCGGCATTTTAGGCGGCGGCCAGCTTGGGCGAATGCTGATACAACAGGCTATAAATTATAACGTAACCGTTAAGGTTCTTGATCCTGATCGCGAAGCACCCTGCAAAAAACTGTGTGATGAGTTTGTAGTTGGTTCTTTGAGTGATTACGAAACCGTTTACAACTTTGGTAAAAAGGTTGATATGCTTACCATCGAAATTGAGAAGGTAAACGTTGAAGCCATGGAGCAGCTGGAAAAAGAAGGCGTTTTAGTTTACCCGCAGTCGCGTATTATCCGTTTGATACAGGACAAAGGCTTACAGAAACAGTTTTTTAAAGAAAATAATATTCCGACTGCTGATTTCAAAATCATTTCATCACCAAACGATTTAACAGAAAGTCATATCCCATTCCCATATATCCAAAAACTGCGTAAAGATGGTTATGATGGTAAAGGCGTGTATAAGGTTGTTGATGAATCATACCTCGATAAAGCATTTAAAGAGCCAAGCCTGATTGAACGCTGGATAGATTTTGAAAAAGAAATTGCCGTAATAGTTGCCCGTAATGAAAATGGCGAAATAAAAACCTTCCCGATGGTGGAAATGGAATTTAACCCCGAAGCTAATTTGGTGGAATTCCTGATCCAACCCTCTACCCTACCGTTTGCAGTTCACCAGGAGGCCGAAAACATCGCCAAAAAAATCGCCGAAACGCTTAAAATAGTAGGCATTTTAGCTGTGGAGATGTTTTTAGATAAACATGGCAAAATATTGGTAAATGAATTAGCGCCACGCCCGCACAATAGCGGTCACCAAAGTATTGAGGGTAATGTGGTATCGCAATTTGAACAGCATCTAAGAGCGATATTTAACCAGCCCTTAGGCGATACAGCTTGCCTTAACAACGCCATTATGGTAAACGTACTCGGCGAAGCCGGTTACGAAGGCCCGGCGGTTTATAAAGGCATCGAAAAGATATTAAAATGCGCTGGTGTGTATGTACATTTATATGGCAAAGCACTTACCAAACCTTTCCGCAAAATGGGGCATGTAACCATTGTTGATGCGGATAGGGAAAAAGCGATTGAAAAGGCCAGGTATGTACAAGAGACTTTAAAGGTAATTAGTTAAATCCATCCCACCTTGTTTCATTCTTCGCTGCGCTCAGAATGAAACAAGGTGAAATAATGTAATATGCTTGAACTTAAATTTTATAAATCACGCTGGAAAGCAATTAAGTTATTACTGTTATCCTTGCCATTTGTATTATTTAGTTTATATGATATTATCGGCCATAAACAAATAGCGCCTATTGCATTGAGTTGGTTTTGTCTTTGCTTTTTCGGCATTGGAATTCCTTTGGGTCTTTTCAACTTATTTGATAGGCGCCCTGAAATGATTATTAGCGATGAGGGAATATTTGACAGGTTAACTACTAAACAATTCATTAATTGGGATTTTATTAAAGACGCTTTTTTAAAAGAGATTGATACAACAGGGCGATATGGCGGGCCAGTTTATTCTAAACAAGTTTTTCTCTGCCTAATAGTTGATCCTAATACACCAATAATATTAAACGCTAATAAAACCTTGTTGAAATTATCCGAGAAACTCGGTTTTCAAGGAATTTCTATTCCATTAAGTCAATTAAACAAGAACAATTGGGATAATCTTATCAATTTTATAAAAGCTATGGCACATGCCGATACTTCTGGAAGAAAGAATCTTTTATTAACTACTGAACTATGAACTCAACTCAACCCAAAATAGGTATAATAATGGGCAGCAAGTCCGATCTGCATATTATGCAGGACGCTGCCGATGTGTTAAAGGAATTAGGAGTAGACTACGAAATTACCGTAGTATCTGCCCACCGCACTCCCGACCGTATGTTCAGCTATGCACGTGCTGCTGCTGATCGTGGTATAAAAGTGATAATTGCCGGTGCTGGTGGTGCCGCGCACTTGCCTGGTATGGTGGCTTCGTTAACGCATTTGCCGGTTATTGGCGTACCTGTTAAATCAAGCAATTCTATTGATGGCTGGGATTCCATCTTGTCTATCCTGCAAATGCCGAACGGCATTCCGGTAGCTACTGTAGCACTTAACGCCGCGAAAAATGCAGGTATTTTAGCTGCGCAGATATTATCAACAGGAGATGAATTCCTGGTTAAAAATCTAATCGCCTACAAAGAAGATCTGAAGAAAAAAGTTGAAGAATCGGCTAAGGAAATGGAAGGATAGAGATTAGGAAAAAATCATCCTTCCAGCATCACTCATTCACTAAATCAAAAATCATTCCTTAATTCAGTGCTGGGTTTTCAGGAAAATTGGCAATATGCGCGTAGCGCGTACCCATACTAATCACTACATCCCGCCATAAAGTACCTTCGTCATGACTGAATAATGTTTCCTGGTTAAATTTGTCGCCTACAATCCAAACATTTTCACGCAACTCAGCATCTAATTGGCCCATTGTCCAGCCTGAGTAACCCGTAAAAAACTTGATCTCGCTCTCTTTAAGCTGATAGTTTGATATCAGGTCTTTCACAACTTCAAAATTACCGCCCCAATATACGCCGTCCCAAATCTCTATCCCATTAGGGATCAAATCCGGGCGATTGTGTATAAAATGCAGGGTATTCTTCCCTACCGGGCCGCCAACATAAACAGGCATTTCAGAGTAGGATGTATCCGGCAAAATATCACCCAGCATATATTCGCTCTGATGGTTCAGCACAAAGCCTACCGCACCCGACTCGGAATATTCGGTAAGAATAATTACAGAGCGTTTAAAGTTCGGGTCCATCATAAATGGCTCAGAAATTAATAAACGTCCAACAGCGGCTGATATTGAACTAAGCATACACGTAATATTTAATTAACATAACAAGCATTGGTAAAATATGTTCATTTACTAAAAAATGAATATATAACCATATATACGGTTCATTTAATTAGTAAGTTTGCATTAATGGACCAAAATGAGTTACAAAATATGCGGCAGGACTATAGTGCTGCCGAATTATCAGAAGACGCAACTAAAGGCGACCCGATTAAACAGTTTGAAAAATGGTTTAACGAAGCCGTAGAATCGCAGGAGCATGAGCCCAATGCCATGACCCTGGCAACCGCAACTTATGATGGCCGCCCTTCGGCCCGTATTGTTTTATTAAAGGGGTTTGATGCATCCGGCTTTGTGTTTTACACCAACTATTTGAGCCGTAAAGGTAAAGAGATCACTAAAAACCCATTGGGTGCTTTAACCTTTTTTTGGGGAACATTGGAAAGACAAGTGCGCATTGAGGGCACTATTGAGAAATTAAGCAAAGAAGAATCAGACAAATACTTTAAAACCCGCCCACGCAAAAGCCAGTTAGGCGCTGTTGCTTCGCCACAAAGCCAGGAAATTCCGGGGCGCGAAGTTTTTGAAAAGAAATGGGAAGAATTGGTTGAAGAGTATGGCGAGGATAAAGAAATTCCAAAACCATCTTTTTGGGGAGGATATGTGCTAAAACCACGCTATGTTGAGTTTTGGCAAGGCCGTCGCAGTCGCTTACACGATCGCATAGTTTACAAAAAAATCGACAACAAAAACTGGAAAAAAGCTCGTTTAGCGCCATGAGTTTTGAGGGTATTAAATTATTGCTCACCATAAAATTTGGTGCTGACATTATAATTGGCGAGGAAATCAGCGGACTTCAGCCTGCTCTGCTTATTGATGCCGACCGCATTGCGGATGTTTGTCTCGAACTGCGCAATAACCCCGAAACTTATTTTGATTTTTTAAGCTCACTATCCGGGGTTGATTATGGTGTTGAATCCGGCAAATTTGGCGTGGTTTATCATTTGGCCTCTATCCCGTACAAAACACAACTAACCTTAAAGATCAGTAAAGAAAATAACCGGGAAGAAGCAAATTTACCTTCGTTCCCAAGCATAGTTTCTGTTTATCGCTCGGCTGATTGGCATGAGCGTGAGGCCTATGATATGCTGGGGATATTTTTTGAGGGCCACCCGGATTTAAGGCGAATTTTAATGCCTGATGATTGGGAGGGTTTTCCGTTGAGGAAAGATTATAAAAATGCTGAATTTTATAAAGGAATAAAGATAGATTAAAAAAAGCGTCATTCCGAGCCGCTTAAAGTGGCGTGGCAATCCCCTACTTACAGAGTCGCTCTGTATAGCAACGAGATTGCTTCGTTCCTCGCACTGACAAAGTAAAAATAGAAGTGAACGAAGCATTACAACGATATACTGAAAAAATAGCCAACGCTGCGGTTGAGGATATGGTGCTAAATATGGGACCACAGCATCCGTCAACACACGGTGTTTTGCGTTTGGAGCTGATAACCGATGGCGAGATCGTTAAAGAGGTCATCCCCCATCTTGGCTATCTCCATCGTTGTTTCGAAAAGCATGCCGAATCATTAACCTACCAGCAAACTATTCCGTTTACCGACAGGATGGATTACCTGGCATCCATGAACAACAGTCACGCTTTTGTAATGGGTGTTGAGCGTATGTTAGGCATCGATAAAGACATTCCTAAGCGTATTGAATACATCCGCGTGCTGGTTTGCGAGTTAAACCGCATTGCATCGCACCTGATTGCTATTGGTACTTATGGTATTGATATTGGTGCTTTTACGCCATTCCTTTGGTGTTTTAGGGATCGTGAACATATTATGGGTATGCTGGAATGGGCCTCGGGCTCACGCATGCTGTACAACTATATTTGGGTGGGTGGCTTATTTTACGACCTACCAGTAGGCTTTGAAGAACGTTGCCGCGAGTTTGTTGATTACTTTAAACCTAAAATGGTTGAGTTAAATCAATTATTAACCGATAACCAGGTATTTATCAGTCGCACCGCTAATGTCGGCGTATTGCCACTTGATGTGGCTATCAATTACGGCTGTTCCGGCCCTATGCTGCGTGGCTCTGGCTTAAAATGGGATTTGCGCAGAATTGATGATTATTCTGTTTATCCTGAATTGGAGTTTGATATTCCCGTAGGAACAGGATTAATGGGTTCAGTTGGCGATTGCTGGGATAGGTATAAGGTGCGGATTGATGAAATTGAGCAATCCTTAAAAATGATTGAGCAATGCCTTGATCGTTTACAGAAAGAATTAAAACGTACGCCTGAATTTGATCCGCGTGCTAAAATGCCGCGTAAAATTGTGCCTAAAGCACAGGATTATTATGTGCGCTGCGAAGGTGCCAAAGGCGAATTAGGATTTTATTTTATGGCCGATGGCAAGTCCGAAATTCCAACCCGTGTAAAATCACGCGGGCCAAGCTACAGCAACCTATCAGTATTACCCGAAATCTCCAAAGGAGTAATGATTGCCGACCTGGTGGCCATCATAGGTTCTATTGATATTGTATTAGGCGAAGTTGATCGTTAAATAAAAAAGGCCTCCGATATGGAAGCCCTCTCTATTTGTTGTGAGTTTGGTAATATTTTATTGATAAACCTTTACAATGAACACATAGTTGTTCAGCTTTTTAACTTGCTGAACCAGGCTTAAGCCCGCCAATGTATTTTTAGTATTCAGGTTAATTTTTCTAGTTAGAGAATCAGCCGGGATGTTATGTATCGCATCCAGCAAATAACTTGTTTTTATAGCGAAATGCACACCTTCTAATTGTGTTTGCTTGGCTTGTACAATACCTATAACATTACCCTTGCTATCCATTAATGGGCTACCACTGTTACCTGCGTTAACTGAAACAGAAACCTGGTAATCAAGGCTATCGCCATTCAAGCCAACTTCTGATGTTAATTTACCGTCATCAAAATGAGGTGCGTCCTGCGGATAACCATAGGTGTAAACGCTTTCAGCCAAGTCACTTTCGGTCTTTTTGAAAGTATATGGGATAGCGCCAAGATTTCTAAAGGCAGTATCAACAATTTTTAAAATGGCGATATCACTTGCAGGCTCGGTATATAAAACTTTTGCTTTGAATGATCTGCCTGCTGAGTTTTGTACATAAACAGAATCAGCACCATTAATTACATGATAATTGGTAGCTATTAACCCGTTAGAGGTAATTGCGAAACCAGTACCTCTGAATTTTTCGACACTTGAAAACTTTTCGTTTTTATTATTTTGCGAAAGCTTTTGGTTGATCTTATCGGTCTTATTTTTAAGGTTACCAACCTCGCGGCGTAAAGCGATGTATTGCGAATCCTGGTTAGTCATTTTACCGGTCAGGAACATCACGCTTAAAATAGCGAAGATAGTCACAGATGCCGCAACCGATATTTTAGAGTGGTGATTACGCCATAATCTTACTACCCATGATGGATGAACCATCAGTTCTTCGGCTAAAGTATGCACATCAATTTCGTCATGAATTGCATTCAGGCGGCCTTCCAGTGCTAAACGGTCGCTGTATTGTTTTAACAGCTTGGTAAAATCCTTATGCTCGTTAATTTTAGCATCAACAGTAGTATTCTCCTTACGAAGCAATTCAAACTGCTTAAGCTCTGCCGGGCTCATTTCGCCATTCAGATAACGTTCAATTTCTTCCTGTAATTTATACTCGTTCATTTTTCGCCTCTTATTTCTACTGAAAAAATAACTTTTTCAATCGTTGCAAACATTTGTATTTCTGCGTTTTAGCATTATCAGCATTCGTATAACCAAACTTTTCGCATATATCCTGCATGCTTAGGTTATGGATATAAAAATCCTCCATTATCGTTTTACAGGGTTCGCCTAATAACTGGAGTGCGCTCTCCATTTTACTAAACTGGATATCCATTTCGCCCTGCTTCTCAACCTCATCCTCAACATGCATATGATCCTGAAAATCCCTTATATCACCCCCAAACCTGCTCATATGGCTCAACCTTTTTAGCCAAAGCCGCCTGCAAACCGAGTAGATAAAAGTTTTAAGCTTACTGCTTAATTCAAAATCGCCCGCTTTTATTTTATTATATAATATAATAACGGCTTCCTGGTAAATATCCTTGGCATCATCCGCAGTGCCGTTATTATTTATTATCAGCTGTAAAATCATCGGGAAGTAAGCCACATACATGCGCTTTAATACACTCTCCGAGTTGTTAAGTATCCCTAAAATAACCTCACTATCCGTTGGTATTGAATCTTTTAATTCTTTATTCACCTGATAATATCACTATTAATACAATTAATTTGAAATGGTAACCCTATTTTTTATAAAAAACTATTTTAGTAAATTTCGGTTACCTTTTTGCGAAACGCGCATTAATGCAAAGTAAACACTTAAATAAATATAAACATTATGAAAAACATTCTTAAAACATCATTGGTAGCTTTAACAGTATTAACATTTGCTGCCTGCGGTTCAAAAAAAACAACTGGTGGTGTTGATTCAACTACTGTAAAAGTTGATTCAACTACTAAAACATCTGCTGACAGCACTAAAAAAGATACTGTTAAAGTTGTTGATACCACTAAAAAAGACACCACCAAAAAAATGTAATTGGTGCTTAATCAATAAAAAAAGGGATCCGTTAGCTAACGGATCCCTTTTTTTATTTGAATTATAATTGTTTTATAATATTTTTTATACATTTGACACAATAACTACTATTTCTATAGAAATTATATTTATTTTAATTGGGTTACCTTTTTAAATTATGGGTATTAATAGTCAAACATTAACTAAAACTAAATAACCATGAAAAACTCATTTAAAATCGCAGCATTAGCATTAGTAGTATCAATTTCAGTTGCAGCTTGTGGCGGCAGCAAAAAAGCAGGTTCGGGCGATAGCTCAAAAACTGACAGTGGCAAAGTAGATTCAGCAAAAATTGTTAAGGATACCCTTAAAAATGATACTACAATTAAAAACGATAGCACTCATAAAGATACTACCGTTAAAACAGTTACAAAAACAACTGAAACTAAAAAGAAATAACATTTAAACTCATAACAATTTATTCTAAGCAAAAATGAAAAATTCAATCAAAGCTGGCTTATTAGCCTTAGTAATTACTCTTTCTTTCGCAGCTTGTAAAAGCAAAACTGGTGCATCTTCAGCAGATTCTGCTAAAGCAGCTGATTCAGCTAAAGCAGCAGATTCTGTTAAAGCTGATTCATCTAAAACTAAGGTTGATTCTGCTAAGGTTGACTCTACTAAAAAAGATACCACAGTTAAAAAATAATTTTTTTTATAACTGATTATTAGTTTTTTAACAATTTCAGAAGGTAACTCTTGATTTTATTTCAAAATCATGGGTTACCTTTTGTTGTTTCTGGTATTAATCAGCAAAACTATTAATCACTTTAAAAAAATTTAACATGAAAAATTCAATCAAAGTTAGCGTATTAGCTTTAGCTATCGCTTGTTCTTTCGCAGCTTGCAAAAGCAAATCTACTTCAGCTTCTGCAGATTCAGCTAAAATGGCAGATTCAGCTAAAGCAGCAGATTCAGCTAAAATGTCTGATTCATCAAAAATGAAAGCTGATACTGGCAAAATGAAAGCTGATTCAGGTAAAATGGCTAAAGACACTACTAAAAAAATGTAATTCTTTTTTTAGAAAAACAAAAAAGCTCCCGATAATTATCGGGAGCTTTTTTGTTTAATGATGTTTTTAGTACTATCCTAAATAGCGGTTAATTATTACTTGCCCCTAAATAGTGAAATTACCCAGATAATAATTGCTATAACTACAATTACTGCTATAATACCTACAACAGCGCCTGCTTTAAAAATACCACCGACAACGGCGCAACTGCTCATTGTCATCACAACAAGAGCAACTAATAATAAACTTAAATTTTTCATGATAAATAGTTTTTGATTGATATTGTAAATAAATACAATAACTATACCCATTTGTTTAGTAGATAACTATTTTTACCACCTTACTATCTGCCATGAACAATACTTTATTATCCATACAACAAGCCAGCGTACGTTATCTAAACAATCATATATTCAAAAGCCTGTCATTCAGTATAAATAGAGGTGAAAACTGGGCTTTAATTGGCAAAAGCGGATCGGGTAAAAGTGCCTTATTACAAACCATCGCCGGTAGGTTTAATGTAACCGGTGGTGAAGTAAAATATATTTTTTTTGACGACTTTTTAGCACACCACCCCCATCATGATGCTACACTTACCCATCACAAGCTGATCGCTTTGGTTGAGTCGAAACATCATTTTAAAAATCTATCTAACACTTCGGAGTTTTACTATCAACAGCGCTATAACTCATCCGATTCGGAAGACGCGCAAACTGTTGAAGATTATCTGCACGACATCAAACCGGTTACCGGTACAAATAGCTATTGGACCTTTGACAAGGTTATTGTAACTTTAAAATTAGACCAGTTACGTACTAAACAGCTCATCAAACTATCTAACGGCGAAACCAAACGCCTATTGATTGCCGCAGCGCTGATTAAAAACCCGGTTTTATTATTGTTGGACACTCCCCTAACCGGCCTTGACGTACAAACCCGGAAAGAATTCAACCATATTCTTACCGAAATTACGGCATCGGGCACTACAGTAGTTATTGCCACATCGCCCCGCGAAATTCCGGATGCGGTTACCCATATCGCTGTTTTCGAAAATGGCGAGATCACACAAAACATCGCCAAAGCAAATTACAATCCTGATGAATTTATTGAAGAACGGTTAGCCAATATTGATGCCGATAAATTAAAGGGATTGCTAAGTGATGCTGATAAAACTGCTTATAAACACATCGTTAAAATGAGTAACGTTCACATTAAATATGGCGAAAAAGTTATTCTGAATAATGTTAACTGGGAAATTTTACCGGGTGAAAGATGGGCACTGCTCGGGCCTAATGGCGCAGGTAAGTCGACTTTATTGAGTTTAATCAATGGTGATAACCCGCAGGCTTATGCCAATGATATTGTGTTATTTGATAAAAAGCGTGGATCTGGTGAAAGCATTTGGGACATTAAAAAGAAAATTGGTTTTGTATCGCCTGAATTGCATCAATATTTCCCGACTGATAACAGCTGCCTTCAAGTGATCGAATCAGGCTATTACGATACGTTAGGATTATTTAGGCCGAGCCAAAAATCAAAAGCTGATAATGCATTAAGCTGGATGCAGGCTTTAGAGATTGACAAATATACCCGTACCCTACTAAAAAATATTCCCGCCAGCGCACAGCGACTTTGTTTGCTGGCAAGGGCACTCATCAAAAATCCTGATCTGCTCATATTTGATGAACCCTGCCAGGGAATGGATGAGCACCAGCAATTAAACTTTAAGCAAATTGTGAATACGATATGTGCTTTGAGCGATGTTACGCTGATATATGTAACCCATTATCAGCATGAAATACCGGATAGTGTTACGAGGGTTTTGAGATTAGACAAGGGATCGGTAGTGGCTTAGATTTCCAATATTTTAAACTTTTACACTTCGTTAACGGCAAAAGTCAACTACAAACTGAAAACTGTTTATATTTGTGTATGAATACAGCCGATCTGTTACAGCGCGCTTTGCAATTTGATTTTCTGAGCCAGGAAGAAGGCGTTTTTTTATACAAAAATGCTTCAACGCCTGATTTGATGTATGTGGCTAATGAACTGCGTAAAAAGCAGGTTCCGCATGGTAAGGTTACCTGGCAAATTGATAGGAATGTAAATACTACCAATGTTTGTATAGCTAACTGTAAGTTTTGCAATTTCTTTCGTCGCCCGGGGCACGAGGATAGTTATATCACCGATATCGAAACTTATAAAAAGAAGATCGAAGAAACTTTCCGTTATGGCGGCGACCAGTTGTTACTTCAAGGCGGCCACCACCCCGATTTAGGTTTATCTTTTTATACCGACTTATTTAAACAGTTAAAAGAATTATACCCAACATTAAAACTTCACTCTTTAGGCCCACCCGAAATTGCTCACGTAGCAAAATTGGAGAACATGAGCCACATTGATGTTTTAAGGGCGATGAAAGAATCTGGTTTGGATTCACTACCCGGCGCAGGTGCCGAAATATTAAATGATCGTGTGCGCAGGCTGATATCAAAAGGTAAATGCGGCGGTAAGGAATGGTTGGATGTGATGCGTGCGGCGCACCAACTTAATTTACCAAGTTCCGCTACCATGATGTTTGGTCATGTTGAAACGATTGAAGAACGTTTTGAGCACTTAGTGTGGATACGCGAAGTACAAGCTGAAAAGCCTGAAGGGCATTATGGTTTCGTGGCATTTATACCATGGCCTTTTCAGGATGATGGTACTTTGCTGCGTAAAGTGCGTGGTATTACCAACAATGTAACTGGCGATGAATATATCCGTATGATTGCTTTGAGCCGTATCATGCTGCCAAACATCAAAAATATACAAGCATCATGGCTTACCGTAGGTAAGCAAGTTGCACAAATATGTTTACAAGCAGGTGCAAATGATTTTGGTTCGATCATGATCGAAGAAAATGTAGTTTCTGCCGCTGGCGCACCGCACAGGTTTACTGCTAAAGGTATCCAGGACTCGATTGCCGAAGCTGGTTTTGAGCCACAATTACGCAACCAAAGATATGAGTGGCGCGAAATCCCTGTACAAATTGAAGAACAGGTGATCAACTATTAAAATATCCGCTACAAAATAAAAAAACACCATGTATTTATACATGGTGTTTTTTTTATGCAATACTTTGTTTCTTAATTAAAAGCTACAAATGCAGGTGATAGTATAGCAACTACTTCTGCTTGTGTTAACGGCTCATCAAATGCAGCTGATGCAGCAGCATATGACGTAGTACTACCTGTTGCACTTGGTAGGCTAAGGATATTTACACCGCCTTGTGTTACTGTATTTTCTGGTGTAGCTCCACCGTAGTTAGCATTAACGCCAGCTATACCTGTGTCATTACTTGCAGCACCCGAAGTATCAACACTTGCTGATGCAACACTGGTAATCCAAGGTAAAACAGTAGCGCCATAGCTTGTTGTACGTAAATAACGTATTGCTGATGCGTGCCTTGCTTCTACCGAGTGTATATCAAGCGCAGCAGTTAAATAAGTTTGGTTTCCTAATAAATTAGGGGCTTGTCCTTTATAAGCACGAACGCCGGTATCTTCAAATGTTTCGGCAACAGCTAAAAATGTTTGATAGTTTGTAAAAACATCTGCAAAAGGACCATGCATACTACCACTTCCTGCTGTAAAATCAACATAAGTAAATTCTGATGCAGTAACCGGGGTTCCACCTGCTGCTGTTATGGCACTGGTTAAAAAGTTTACGTGATTGTTCTCGTCATTATAAATATGTGTAATGTAAGCGGTATCCGTTACTAAACCCGATGCAGCAAGGCCCATTTTATAAAATGTAGCCTCAATAATTTCAAGGGTTAAAGCAAAGTTCAAAACGCCCAATACGGTTGATGATGCGGCTTGTCCATAAGCTTTTTTAAACAGGTTACCCATTGCAAATGGAATGGCAGCAACTGCTACTTTTGATCCAAAGCTGGTAATGTTTTTTATCGCGTCGCGACGAGGGCTGATCCTGTCATTAAATTCTGGGTCAACTTTCTCTATTTCTTCTAATATACTAAATAAGTTCATGATCTTGTGGGATTAATTTGTGATTAACTGAAGCTTTTTGCTGAAACTTTTGTTTTCAAATAAGCATTAGCACCAGCTAATACCGCACTTGGAGTATTACTAATATTTAAACCTGTAGTTGCACTTACCTGGTCGGTAGTAGCAAAATTACCTGAGGTTAACAGGTTACCTATTAAAGCGGCATGCCTTGCTTCAACAGAAACAATGCTACCCGCGATAGCTAAATAAGCCGGATTTTGAATATTGTAAGCAATACCATCATAAGCTGTAACGCCCAGATCTTCAAAAGCTTTAGCTGCGCCCAACACTGAAGCTCTGCTTGAAAAATTAATCGCGCTGAAATCAACGGTTAATCCCATAATTGCACTTGTGCCCAATGCTGCCTTAAAAAATTCACGGTGGCATACTTCATGGTCGCGGATATCGGTTAAATAAGCTAATTCGATGCTTGGCATGCTACTATATGGTGTAGCAATTACCTGTAAATAAAATGCAGCTTCTAACTGCTCCAATGCATAAGCATAGTTTAATACACCTACATCACCACTACCTACATCGGTAACACCCGCGGTTGGTGTAACAGTGTGATCTTTATGGCAGGCGGCCGCTGATAGTAAACCTATCCCGGCTACGCCGGCACCGGCATAACGCAAAAACGACCTGCGGGCCATATTTACATTAGTGTTTGTTAAATCTGTTTCTGTTTTCATAATAGATTGTTAATTTTAGAAGTTTATAAGCTAACTACGCTTGCAAAGCATGTACGGTTTTTACTTTATTTTGACTTACTACAACCCCACAGAATATAATTCTATTTCCATAGCTAAATGTTAGATAAAGAACTTTATATAGAGGCACTTATATTTTCATCAGAGCAAAGTTTGCGGGTTGAGGAGATAGCCTATTGCCTGCAAGCCGCATTAGAAATTGAGGTGAGTGTGGATGACATTAATAAAAGCATCAACACCATCCAGCAAAAGTACCAGGACGAAAAACTAGCTATAGAATTGGTTAAGGTGAATAATGGGTACCAATTTTTGACCAAAAAGACATATCATCAGGTTATAAACCAGCTACAGGCACAACGCTCAAAAAAGAAACTGAGCCAGGCTGCTTTGGAAACCCTTGCAGTTATAGCTTACCGCCAGCCTACAACCAAAACTGATGTTGAGCAAATACGTGGTGTAAACTGCGATTACTCGATACAAAAGCTGCTCGAAAAAGAGTTGATCGCTATTGTTGGAAAATCTGAGAGTGTAGGAAAACCCATTTTGTACGGTACAAGCGCTCTTTTTATGGACTATTTCGGGATAAACAGCATGAATGATTTACCTCATATAAAAGAACTTACAACCGCCGAAAGCTCAATTGGAGAATCTGCAGAATAATTTTAAATCATATTTTCAATAAAAATGGATTTTAATTATTTTTACTAATAAATAGCTTGCCCTATATGAAAAGGCTGTTTTATATTTTATTTGATTTAAATTTACATAGAATTAAGTTTTAAACTAAAAATTCGACAATGGGAACTCCGAAAAAACCTGTAAAGAAAACGCCAGATTCAAAAAGTACCGGTGCAAAAAAATCAGCCCAGGAACCTATAGATCCGAAGGCAAAGAAAAAGGCTATTGATGAGGATGATGATGAAGATTTCGATATGCCTCTTGATGAAATTGGCGGCGGGTACGATAGCTTTGAATTTGACGAAGAAGACGATTTTTAAGATTTTTATATAGCTATATTAAAGCATTCAGAACATGCCTCTGGATGCTTTTTTTATATTTAGCAAATTCATTAGCACAACAATGGTGATTACCGAGGTTAAGGATAAGACAACTAAAAAAGATTTTTTAGACGTAGCGCGTATTATTTATAAAAACGATGACATCTGGGTATGCCCGCTTGACAATGATGTTGAGGCGATATTCGATCCTAAAAAAAACAGTTTTTATAGCCATGGTAATTGTACCCGCTGGATACTTACCGATGATAGCGGCCAGCTTATTGGACGCGTAGCTGCGTTTATAAATAATGAAAAGGCATACAATTATGAGCAGCCTACCGGTGGTATAGGCTTTTTTGAATGTATTAATGATGAAAAAGCTGCTTTTTTATTGTTTGATACTGCCAAAAACTGGCTCAAGGAAAACGGCATGCAAGCCATGGATGGCCCCATTAATTTTGGCGAGAACGATACGTTTTGGGGCTTGCTGAGTGAAGGATTTACTTCACCGCCATCATATGGAATGAACTATAACCCGGAGTATTACAAAGGTTTTTTTGAGAACTACGGTTTTAAAACCCAGTACGAGCAAATAACCAATTATCTGAATGTAATGAAGCCTTTCCCCGAAAGGTTTAGGAGGATAGCTAATTGGGTAATACAAAAACCCGGTTATACCTTTAAGCATCTTAAAGCAAGCCAGATAGAACAGTTTGCAGCCGACTTTATCGAGATTTACAACGATGCCTGGAATGGCTTTGAAAACTTTGTGCCCATAACGCACGCAACCATATTAGAAAGTTTCAGGAAGATGAAGCCCTTGATGGATGAAAACCTGATACTATTCGCTTATGTAAATGGTGAGCCTGCATCCTTCAATATTGTATTGCCTGATGCCAACCCGATGATAAAGCCATTGAAAGGTAAACTCGACCTAAAAGGCAAACTCACCTTTTTATATCAGAAATGGAAAGGCATTAAACGCATGCGTGCTGTTGTAATGGGCACTAAACAAAAATTCCAAAACCATGGCCTGGAATCAGCATTGTTTATAAAACTTGGTGAATATGTTTTACCCTTAAGCCAATATGAAGAAATGGAACTATCCTGGGTAGGCGATTTTAATGAAAAGATGATTGCCATACATGCGGCTATGGGGAGTGTGTTTGGAAAAAAACATCTAACTATGCGCTACATATTCTCATAAAAAAAGAGCTTAGTATACTACTAAGCTCTTTTCATTTATAAAACATGAAATAACTAAGCTATTTCACGTTTGTGTCTTAATTCTTCAAAAAGTTCAATCACTTTTTTCTGTAATTCAATAACCTCATTTTCACGATCATTTAA
>Ga0302303_10000136_pt1 | contig 78194 bp, 71 predicted proteins | sample III_Palsa_E2_1_FD_194542 | JGI IMG/M metagenome (GOLD analysis project Ga0302303, IMG submission 194542) | Peat permafrost microbial communities from Stordalen Mire near Abisko, Sweden - III_Palsa_E2_1 | ecosystem: Environmental > Terrestrial > Soil > Palsa > Peat permafrost | place: Sweden... | reverse complement strand
ACCGTTCCAATACGAAATAACCGAACTATTGAAAGACACGTTGGCAAATACAGGGCCAGAACACGACCTAAAGTGACTAAAAATCAAAGAGATGCAATATGATAATCCCTTAACTTAATGACATTGAGCCCGCGCCAGCTACGTGAGACAAGACAATAACTTAAGTCGCGAGTTGCATTTGCTCAATCGTCCGCCCGACAAACTCACGCCAGGTTGAGACTAATGACTTAAAATGAACATATTCAAATTAATTTTTAGATTTACCTTATAAAAATATCAAACACGAGAATCAAGCAATAAATGAAACCTGACTTTATATCGGAATTCATATTAGATAGCAAATATATCAGACTGATAAGATTAAGATATTCCGCTGTGGTTATTCTTTTGTGGCTGCTTATTGGGATATTAGATGCAGTATCAAAAGGTGGCTGGCAAATAAATGGCAGGAATGCGTCTCCGCTTATGAATTTTTGGTTGAGTTCAGCTTCTATTTTGATTCTTGGCGGCATAACCATCATCATTTCATATAAAAATATAGGTAATAGGTTTAATGGTTTCAAGATTATGCTCAATGAAGAGATGATTGCGAAAACAAATTCAAAAAATGCTGTTGTGTATCTTGAATTCTCGCAAATAAGTTATGCTGCAAAAAACTATTCTGGTAATCTGTTTCTTTATAACCACAAAGGAAAAGCACTTATAATCCCAAGGCATATTGCAGGATTCGATAAATTAGAAGATATCATAAGAGGAAAAGTGCAAATTTTTATAGATGGGCCATATTCGTTTTATCAAAAACAGCCACTAATTATACTTTCAATTTTTATAGCTCTTTTTTTAACAATTTTTGCGCTGCAAAATAAATTGGCGATTGTGATGTTAGGTGCTTTTTTGATATGCGGTGTAGTGGTTGTATTTGAAAGGTCATATAGAGAAATTAAGTCAAGAGGAATAAAATTAGATAGAAACCCTTTTGTTTGGCTCCTCGTTTTTATAGCCATTATAATATTAAGTGTAGTACAAAAGTTGTTAGAAAAATAAAACCTATATTTATTTCTTGGCGTAAGTATCTGAGCGGGCTATAGCTTTGGCAATATTCGTGATTTTCTATATTTCGAGTCAAGTCACGAGTTGCATTTGCTCAATAGCCCCTACCCGACAAACTCGCAGCACGTTAACAAAAGCAAGAGGGGCTCTTGCCCTAAATGTAGACCATGTCTTACCGCCAAATACCCAGTGTTTTAACGGTAAATCACTGCAGCTCAACGTTTGGTGGAAATATAACCTACCTTTGTATAGTATTGCCGAGCAAAATCACATTATCAACTACGATAAGTTGATTGACTATTCTTTTTGATATTATTATTTAAACCGTAATGCAGGAGAAAAAAGTACCCCTCTGGCGCGAGAATGAAGGGCAGGGCTGCGTGTAAAGGCTTCTCGTGACGCTGATAGGTTTCGAGCATACGTATTGGTCACTGTTTTGGCAATACTTGTAACCTTCCAGAGCTATAATAACAATCTCATCAACTTACCTATGATTCCGCCTGGACTAAAGGAATCAAAAAGGTATAAAGTGCAGGCACAACGGTAGCCACAAACAGGTGGCTTTTATACCAATCCCAATAAGCAAACGGACCACCGGTGGCAAATATCCAAAGTGCACAGGCAAGAGTGGAAATTGCCAACTGCCCCACTTTGGTTACTTTTTGCAGACGCCATAAATAGAGCGGGGTAACCACTACACAAAATGCAAATAAAATCCAGTTGTAAGTTTGGATATCGGGGTCTTTTTCAGGAAGTGACGGGTGAATAAAAACGAACAAAGCGATGATCTCCGTCGGGATGTATTTAATAAGCCGGGAAAGATAGTCATCGGGTTTTGGGGTATCAGTTTGTAATGCTTTGACCTTGTCTGCCGTAAGCATTAAAGTTTGACTGGTTTGCGGGGCATCGGTTTGTGATGCTTTGAGTTCTTCCGCGCCAGGATTTAAGATTTTACTACCTGCCAGGGATTCCGTTAGTGTTTTAGCTACGTCTTTTGGGGTTATTACTGTTCTTGGCATAAGGTTTTTGGTTAGGTTACTGGTTGTTAATGATAAAGTTACGCATAAAATGTCGGCCAATTTTACCGTATTTTCACGGTATTTTATCCCCTTTGCCGAAAGGAGTATCCAGGCAACCCATACCTTTGAAAATACTCGTGACTTCTTCCCGCACAAACCAGCCTATCATTATCATACGCTAAAAAATTCACGGTTCATCAAGTAAATAACCCACATCATGTAAAATAGTATATCAGCTATAAAAGTTCTCTTACTTTTACAATAATTCAGTAGGTAATAGGGGAAATGCTATTTAAGCCCGTGTATAAACAAATAATTCCATGATAAAGAGATACGCAATTAGTAATTATAAGCCAACCTTGCTTTACGTTATTATCGTATTAATTCTTCTTCAGTTATTTATTGCTTTATTTACCAATGGCTTTGCGCTGTCGCAAGACGAAGCCATGTGGCATTATATAGGCCGAAACTGGTTTAGGAATGGGCTGGTGCCTTACGCGGGTGGTACAGACAATAAATCGCCATTCTTCTATGCCATCTATGGCTTATCTGATAAACTTTTTGGCGTAAATTATTGGTTCCCGAGGGTATTGGGCACCGCATGTGAAGCCGTAGGGGTATATTATTTGTATAAAATCGCCCTAAAAATAGCCGGTCGTAACGCTGCAATATTGGCTGTGTCGTTTTATGGCTTGTCTATTATGTGGCATGGTGTGGATGGACGGTATACATCCTTTACCGAAACGTATGAGGTGATGTTCACTATCATCGCCTTTTACATTTTTCTAAATGCAGAAAATAAAAAGGGAATTTTTATCAGCGGATTAATTGCCGTGATAGCATTAAGCTTTAGGCTCTCGGCAGCATTTGGCATTTTGACTTTGTTAGGAGTTTGCCTGTATAAAAAACGGGCGTATATGCTCAGTTTCTGCCTGGGCCTAATCTCGGGGCTAGCCTTACTTTCATTATTATTGCTGTTGCTGGGGATAAATCTTCATGATACTTATACTTACATGTTTGCTGATAACTTTGGCGCAGGCAGTACCACCGACCATGATTTTTTATGGCGAATGGTGCAGTTTTACAACATGTTCTTCTATTCGGAAGTAATACTGTTTTACCCGCTGATATTTATCTATCTCTTCATCAATAAAAAAGTGGACTGGTTGGTTTTGTGGCTGATACTTGCCTTTACCGGTATCAATGTTATTGGCAACTATGCACGGGTCGATCTGAAAGATTGGTTGCCGCCTTTGTCCCTGATGGCTGCATTTGCCGTTGCGCATCTGGTTAATTTATACCGTATATCCATGCGGCAGGTTATGCTCATCATCTGGGTTTGTTTTTTGCCTAAACTTATTGAGCCGTTTGTAAGTTTTAAAAGGCTGTTTACAGGCGAGTTTCAAAAAGCAGCAAATTATTGCCATGAGCCATACATTGAACCAGACGAAAGCGCCAGCAGACAATTAGGACTGTGGGTCAAAGCCAATACCGGCTCAACAGACAGGGTATATGTGGCCGGGTATGGATCACAGGTACAAGCCTACTCGGAAAGAATATCGCCAAGTATTTATTTCAATGTAACACAAACAGCTATTGCAAAAAAAAGAATCTTTCTCGACCTGAAAAAAAATAAACCAGCAATGATTCTGGTGCCTTTATTTGAGGAGTATAAGTTGTATGTAGATAGTGATTTAAGATCGTACATTGATACATTGGTTGCTACCGGTTATCAATACGATCGGTGTATGTTTAATTATGGTATTTACAGATTAAATGCCCACCGTCCAGTCAGGCGTCCACGCCCGACTGAATAATATTTTGAGCGTCCACGCTCAAACAGCCCCCAAAAATCAAGACATACTAAGCCCCCAATTTTTCCTATTTTTAATCATTCGTTTTCATCGGGTAATTATGAATAAGATTAAACTTACAGCGCTGTTTGTTTCTTTAAGCTTCGGCATATTTCTGCTGCCGGTCGGCGCTAATGCATCTAATACAAATACACCACCGAATAAGGCGGTGCCCGTTATTGAGTTAAGTGGTAACGGCTATCAGCGGGGCCTGCAACATGGCAGGTTATTGAAAAGTGAAATAGCCGAAATTATATTAAAATGGAAACAGAACATCAAAGCAGGTACCGGAACAGATGCCGATCAGTTTATTAAAACATTTTATGCCTCCACCAACTTCGAACCCATCAGCAGAAAATTAACTCCCGAAATACTTAACGAAGTAAAAGGAATTGCCGAAGGTTCGGGCCAAAGTTATATCGACATATTCTGCTTTCAACTGGCAGACGAACTATGGGTTTATATAGATAAGTTGCACCATACCCAACAGAACCATTGCAGCGGCATCGGCATAGCAGGGAAAAATAATCGCCCGGCATACCTGGCCCAAAACCTGGATGTGGAAAGTTATATGAACGGTTACCAGGTATTGCTGCACATAAAAGCCACCAAAACCGAACCGGAGCAATATGTACTCACCTGCGCCGGACTGGTGGGCATGAATGGCATCAACAGCAAAAGCATAGGCGTATGCGTTAATACCCTGATGGATCTGCAGGCCAGTACCGATGGTTTGCCGGTTGCATTTGTGGTTAGGGGTATATTATCCAAACAAAACGGAAAAGATGCCCTGACATTTATAAAAACGGTTAAGCAAGCCTCCGGGCAAAATTATATCATCGGCGTGGTGGATAGCGTGCATGATTTTGAAGCCTCGGCCGGTAAAGTTGTGCGATTTTTGCCCGATGCCGCTAACCCTTCATTGGTTTATCATACCAATCATGCTATTGCCAATGATGATATTAAACACTGGTACGCCGAAGCATATAAAAAAATATTGGCAGGTAACGGTGCAAACTATAATAGCGTAATCCGTTATACATCGTTAAAAAACAGGCTGACAGGCAATAATGATTTTTCGTATACACTCATCAAACAAACCCTGCGGTCAAAGGACGATCCTAAAAACCCTGTTTGCAATACGTTCGATAGCAAGCGTGGCGGCTTTACTTTTACCTCGGATATATTTACCCTCGGCAAAAATCCGTCTATCCAGCTAACCTATGCCTCGCCTGATCAGTCGGCGTATGTTACGCATACTTTTGTAAAGAAATAAAACAACAGCATCGGGCAATAAAATTTATATATGACAAAACTTGAAATTGTTAACGACTGGATTGATGCATGGAACAACCATGATCTGGAAAGGATTATGCACCATTATGCTGATACTATTGAATTCACCGCACAAACGGTAGTTTCGCGCTGGGGCAGGGCCGATGGTAAATTGAGGGGAAAAGAAGAGTTACGGCAGCATTTCGGTAAGGGACTGGCTTTAGCGCCTAATATTCACTTTACTATTGAGGAAGTTTTGTGGGCACCCAATGGCTATGCCGTGCTTTATCACCGCGAAAACGGTAACCGTGTGCTGGATGCTGTTGAATTGGACGATGTCGGATTGGCCATTAAGGTGACAGCCTATTATCTTAACCAGCAATTGTAGTTCTATTTTTCGCCCCGGCCAGTCAGGCGTCCACGCCCTACTGAACAATATTTTGAGCGTCCACGCTCAAATAACCCTTCCCAAAACCCCTTCCCACATTGATTTATTTGAGATTTTCGTTTTACAATTCTTAAATTCAAGAAAATTTATTGGATTGAATCATCAATGGAAGCTAAAGAGATCTTAAAAACGCATATCGCCAAAACCGCCTTATTAACGGCGGAGCAGTTCGATTATGTTTTTTCTCATTTCAAGTACCAATCCTACAAAAAAGGTCAATCCATTATCGCCGCCGGAGATAGTGTGAACCACGAATATTTTGTGCTTTCAGGTTGTTTAAAAAGCTTTTATATCAACGATGATTTGAAGATGTTTATTCTTCAGTTTGCCATGCCAACCTGGTGGACGTCTGATTTCAATGCCCTTTATACCCATACTAAAGCAACCGTTAATGTGGATTGTATAACCGACGCAGAAGTATTATGCCTATCGAACGAAGACAGGGAAAAACTTTGCAGCGAAATACATCAGTTAGAACATTTCTTTCGCTGGCGCACCAACAAAGGCTATGTTGCCGCGCAAAAACGGCTGTTATCATTTATGAATAACGATGCCAAACACCGATACGAAGAGCTGTTGAAAATGTATCCCCAGCTTTATAACATCGTTCCAAAGAATCTCATTGCGGCATATTTAGGTGTTTCGAGAGAAACACTGAGTCGCCTGTACCACGATTAAAAAAGTGATGTACATCACATAAAAACCCTTCCTCCGCAAATGTGATGTAGGTCACACGTGTTCCTGGCATTTCCTGCCCAACTTTGTGTTGTAATTAAAAACATAAAGAAAATGAAAACTCAAAAATTTGAAATCGTAAACACCCAAAGTAATGTCAATTGGGTAGGCAGAAAAGTAACAGGCGCACACAATGGTACAATTGCTGTTAAAGACGGTACGCTGATTTTGACAGATGGTAAACTTACCGGTGGCAAATTCGCTATCGACACCACCTCTATTAAAATATTGGATGTAACCGACCCGGCCACCAACGCGCAATTCGCCGGTCACCTGGCATCTGATGATTTTTTCTCTATCGAAAAATATCCTGAAGCTGTATTGGAAATTACCGGAGTTGTAGACAACCATGTTGAAGGTAATCTTACTATAAAAGGCATAACCCACCCCATCGGATTTGATGTATCCATAAACACCAATGGCGAAACACTAACCGCATCAGGTAAATTGGTAGTCGATCGTACTAATTATGAGATGAAGTTCCGCTCGGGCAATTTCTTTAAAGATCTGGGTGACACCCTTATCTACAACGATTTTGATTTATATGTAAGTATCATCGCCAAAGCCGCTTAATAGCGGCCCGGCCTAAAAAACATAGCCATGCCATACATTAAAATAGAAGTAACCCGTGAAGGCGTTACCCGCGAACAAAAACAACAATTAATTAAAGGCGTTACAGAACTGGTAAGTAACACACTAAACAAGGACCCGCACTTAACCCATGTTGTAATACAGGAAATTGATTTGGATGATTGGGGATATGCCGGCGAACAGGTATCGGTATTAAGGGAAAAAGGCATAACTGCCGATAAAAAATAAAACAATGAAAAAGCAAACAGTAATAGTAACCGGCGCATCATCCGGCATAGGAAAAGAAATTGCCCGGTACTTTTTGGAAAAGGGTGATAACGTGGTTATCAATTCTAATACGCCCGATAAGCTTGAAAAAGCTTACCTTGAGTTAGGCGCCGACGACCACCTGGCAATGGTAGCCGGTAATGTAAGCGATAAAAAAACCGGCGAGCGGTTGGTTGCTACAGCGCTTGAAAAATTTGGCTCGGTTGATGTGCTGGTTAACAATGCCGGCATATTTGAAACTAAACCATTTTTGGAAGTGGATGAGGCTTACCTCGATCGTTTTTTGAATACTAACCTTAAAGGTACATACTTTACCACGCAGGCTGTTATCCCCCAAATGCTTAAACAGCATGATGGCGTGGTGATTAATATCGGCACTCCTTTGGTCAGCCACGGCCTTGGAGGAGTACCCATTACGGCGCAAATGGCATCAAAAGGTGCAGTCCATGCGCTTACCATACAGCTTGCAGCCGAATTTGGTAAACGTAACATCCGGGTGAATGTGATAGCGCCGGGCACCATCCGCACACCAATGCACGGCGATAACGCTGATGAAGGGGCAGGACTGCATTTATTAAATCGCGTTGGTGAGCCAGAAGACGTAGCCGCGATGGTTTATGCCGTAGCCAAAAGTAATTTCATAACCGGTGCCATTATCAATGTAGATGGGGGTATGAGCGCCGGACATAACCTGAATTGATATGAAAACTTTGTTATTAACCGCTTTTCTTTCCTGCAGTTTGCTGGCATCAAAGGCACAAAAAACTACAACAATGGAAACTCAAAAAGCAGATTCATCAGCAATCGCACAAACACTGGAAGATTATTATTTTAAAGGGATTTATGAAGGCAACGTAGCCACACTGGGCAATATATTTAATCCCGGAACTTTACTTTTTGGCGATGTAAAAGGCCAGCCCTATGCCAAAACATTAGATCAGTATCTGGATGGTGTTGCTCATCGCCAAAGCCCCAAAGATTCGGGTAAACCGTTTAAGGGTGATATTATTGCTATCAAAGTGGTTCAGTCTATTGGCGTGGCTGAGGTGAAGGTGAAAATGTACGAGTTTAATTACCATGAGTTCCTGTCTTTCCATAAAATTGATGGTAAGTGGCTCATTGTAAATAAAATGATCAGCGACGTTAACGATTAAACTTTAAAAGCGATGTGGTACAATACAAAAGCAACCGAGATGCTGGGTATTCAATACCCGATAATGCAGGGGCCATTCGGCGGTAACCTTTCATCGGTTCAACTGGTGGCAACGGTATCAAATGCAGGTGGTCTTGGTGGATATGGTGCCTACACCTTAAGTCCGCAGGAGATTGTTGAGGTTGATAAGCAAATTAAGGCGGCTACAGACAAGCCTTACAACATTAACCTTTGGGTTTCGGATACCGATGCCGCAGATGGCACTATCACAGATGCACAGTTTGAAGATGCTAAACGACTGTTTAAACCCTATTTTGATGAGCTTGGAATTCCATTGCCCGAAAAGCCCGCCCCGTTTAAATCGCGATTTGAAAACCAATTGCAGGTGATATTGGATATCCGTCCCAAAGTATTCAGCTTTATGTTCGGAACGTTACCAGCTGATGTGCTGGAGCAATGCCGCAGGCTCAACATCAAAACTGTTGGCGCAGCCACAACCTTAGACGAAGCTATCTACCTTGAAAACTCCGGAGTGGATATGGTCATCGCTTCTGGTTTTGAAGCCGGTGGCCACCGTCCGTCATTCCTGGCATCTGCCGAATCATCTGTCACTGGTACTTTTGTATTGCTACAACTGATTAAAGAAAAAGTTAAAATTCCGGTAATAGCTGCCGGCGGTATTGCCAATGGCAAAGGCGTTGCAGCAGCTTTGGCGCTTGGCGCAAGTGCTGCGCAAATAGGAACAGCGTTCCTTGCCACAGATGAATCCAATGCTTTACCCATCCACAAGCAAATGCTATTCTCGGATGCCGCTAAGTATAGCACGTTATCCCGTGCCTTTACCGGAAGGCTTGGTCGCGGCCTAACCAGCAGGATAGCCAAACAAATGTTGGGAAAAGAAAAGGCATTTCTGCAGTTTCCCTTGCAAACTACATTTATGGGCCCATTACGCAAGGCCGCGCTCGAACAGGAAAAATGGGACATGATATTATTCTGGGGTGGTCAGATTGCACCGATACTAAAACACAGCAGGGCCAAAGAACTGATGCAATCGTTAATTGACGAAACCACCGCTTATTTCGATAACTTAAAAGCATAAGAGAATTGTTATTAACAAAATATCGCCATGAACAATCAAAAAGTATGGTACGTAACCGGGGCATCCCAGGGATTGGGATTAACCCTTGTAAAAAAACTGCTGGATAATGGCTATCGGGTCGCTGCTACATCGCGCAATGCCGGCACTTTGCAGCAAGCGGTAGGTCTGATTGATAAGAACCGTTTCCTGGCATTATCCGTCGATCTGAATAATTTGGATTGTATTGATGAATCCATCCAGCAAACCCTGGCGACTTTCGGGCGGATAGATGTGGTAGTAAATAATGCAGGCTACGGCATGGCCGGAACAGTTGAAGAAACAGAGGAGCAAAAAATCCGCGATATTATCGACGTTAACCTGTTGGCTACCATTAATATAACTAAAGGCGTACTGCCTGTTATGCGCAAGCAGCAATCAGGTTACATTTTCAATATTGGCTCTGTCGCCGGCTTTGTAGGTGCACCGGGGTGGGCTATTTACTCGGCTACCAAGGCAGGGGTTGCTGCTTTTTCTGAAGTATTGGCATTGGATGTAAAGGAATTTAATATCAGGGTTACCGTGGTGGAACCATCAGGTTTCAGAACGGGCTTCCTCACCAAAGATTCACTTGCTTATACCGAAAGCAAAATAGAAGGCTACAAGGCCGTTAAAGATACCCAGCAACGTTACCTGGCGGCAAGCGGTGACCAGCCCGGCGACCCTGAAAAAGCTTCAGAAATATTGATCAATTTGTCTGAAAGTGAAGATACACCGCTTCATTTGTATCTGGGGCAGGATGCTTATAACCGTGCCGCAGAAAAATTAAAAAACATGACCGACGAGCTTGAAAAATGGAAAGAAACTACCATCTCGGCTGATTTCAAATAAAACCCGCATTCAAATAACGCTGCACCCAGTAATGGTAATATATTTATGCCTGGTTCATTTTTAGCTCCACTTGTGTGCTTGGACGCCTATCTTATAATAATAAAAAATCAGCGCTAACAAATTGTATGCGTTGTAGTCTAACTGTAAATGAGGCAGGCGGTTAGGTTGTCTGATTTACAGAATTTAAGCTAATGATAACCCTGTCCTTTCTGTCGCATTTTTACAATCCTAACAACCACCATTTTTGAATATGAGCCAGATGATTTATTACACGCAACTTATTTTTATAAAGCCAGGATGTGAAGAAACATTTCATGCTTTTGAAGACCAGGTATTGCCGCTGTTGAAAGCACACAACGGCGACCTGATTTACCGTATCAGACCAAACGAAGACGTTTTCATCGAGAGTAGTAAGGATTTACCTTACGAGATACACCTGGTAAGCTTTGGCACTAAAGCCGATTTTGAGGGATATGCAAAGGACCCCAAACGCCTGGGTGCTATCGAACTGAAAAACCAATCGGTAGAAAAAATAGTTTTAATTGAAGGCTTTGAATTATGATGACGCTATGAGCCGATGAAAAAAGCTGTTTACGCATTTATTTTGCTCTCGTTGATTGGTTTGAGATGCCTGGCACAGCAAGGGCATTTTCAGGTTAAGTTTTCAGAGCCTCTTGCGGTTTTCCAGTTTTTGGATGACCTGTCGGCCAGTGCACCGCCCAATGTTTTTAAAACTGCATTTAACGGATCGAAATACAACACGGCTCAATACAAACAATTGATAGCCGAATATGATCAGCTGAATATTGATTACGGTTACGAATATACCAGTTATCCATATGCCCAAAAAATAGGAGGATCTACAGAATCGCTGCTCAAAAAAAATCTGATTAATAGCAGTTCAATCAACGAATTTAAGCTGGCTTCGCTGGGAATTATCCCCAATGCCGATCTGTTTAAACTATGCGATCTGCTCGCCGCATTTGACCCGATTTACCAGGAACTGGTGTACCAGCCCTGCAAAGACAAGTTCAATCGGCAGTTAAATGCCATTAGCCAATTTGCAGCAGGTGGCAAGTTAGAACGCTTTTTTAATATTGGACTTACGTTTTACCATTCTTCATGGGATGAGCAAATACCTTTTACAATAGCGCTTTACCCACTGGCGGGCAGCCTGCATTTTAATGCTACGGCTTTTTACAATAATGCAGTAGTGGCTGTTCCAGTTGATTTGCAGGATAATAACAAGCTGTTAAGCGTAACGATCCATGAGATATTCCATATTTTATATGACGAAGAATCTATCGTATTCAAAAAGCGTATTGAAAGTGCTTTTATCACCAACCCATCGCCAAACAGCCATTATGCTTATTTATTATTGAACGAGGTTCTGGCTACCTCTTTAGGCAACGGCTATGTTTACGGACAACTAAAGGGAACAGAAGATACCGCCGCATGGTACCGGCGCCCATGTACTAACCTGATGGCAAAGAAAATTTACCCGCTGGTAAAAACCTATATCAGTGCAGGAAAACCATTGGATGACGACTTTGTCCGTCAATATATTCAGCTTTTTGATCAGAATTTTTCCGGCTGGCTCAAAAAAAAAGATTTTATTATAGCCGACAGGTACGTAATTTCAGACAACCCGGATAACTTTAACGATATTGATCGGGCCTATCCCTATCGCTCCATGTCAGCCTATGACCCGGAGATCACCATCAACTCTATCCAAAAAATGAAACAGGCGCCCATCACAAAAATTGTCATTATTTCAAAAAATAACAGCGCGGGACTGGGGCTGCTTAAACAACAATTTAAAGAGCTAAATAACTGGCAACCCAACAGCCAGGCAGACTTTAGCTACACTGTTTTTCTGGCTGATAAAACCTATCTGATAGTTTTGAATAACGTCAAACAAAATACAGCCCAGCAATTGAAATCTTTAACTATTCAATAGTATAAAATTGAAGGTATACCGGCCCGGCGTGCTTACCTAAGCGGATTATATTTTGAATCTTCGCACCCAAATAATCGTTGGTAATGCAATAGTTCAAAATACAGTATTGCTTCAGAATTATGATTTACCTTTAGTTCTCGCTGCGATAAACCCCATTATAAATGGCAAAAAAAGACACGGAGGCGCAATTCGTAATACAAAAAGTTCAACCCGGCTTGCTTGGTTTAATGGATGGGTCGGTTTCAACGCTTGCACCCATTTTTGCTACGGCGGGCTTAACCGGACAGCCTATAAAAGCGTTTTACGTTGGCCTTGCAGCATCGCTTGGTGCAGGCATAAGCATGGGTTTAGCGGAGGCATTATCAGACGATGGAAAAGTAACCGGCCGCGGCAGCCCGATTGTGCGGGGGGCTATTACCGCCTTCGCAACGGCGCTTGGCGGCATGTTGCATACGCTTCCTTTCCTTATCGGTAATTTGCAAAGTGCGCTGCATCTTGCTTACTGCGTTGTGGTATTTGAATTACTGGTAATTGCATTTATCCGTTACAAATTCATGAAAACGCCACTTTATTCAACTATATTACAAGTTATAGTTGGTGGCGGTATTGTGTTTGCTGTAGGCTTGTGGCTTGGCAACGCGGGCAGTTAGTATACCCTGATTAATTATTTATGAAAGTAATAGAACCAGTCCGTAAAAATACCGGTCATCACGGCCAAATAAAAAAATATTCATTATTATTCATTTGGCGGGTGTGTTTTTGGCCGAGCGTAAAGACAATCGGGGTATAACATCAGATATGATTAACGGCGGTAGAGGTTAAGCGATCTTATTATTTGTTAATAAATGTTAAAACAATAAGTATTATTATAGCTCATATATAATTTCATTTTCATTTCAGAATCTAAAATTACAATTGTAATAAATTCATTGGTAGGGAAATTGACAAATACTAACCGGTGCAAACACACGTCAACCCGCACATGATATCATAAAAATTATTTTCTTCCGGTTATAATATTATTAAATATAATTCTGTTAATACTGCATAACAAACAAATGGTAGTTGAGCGCGAAATTTTTAAGAGAACCTGCAAATTAATGGGTAACCGCTTTGAATTGAGCGTCGTTGGTCCGGATGAGCGGTGGGCAAATGAAAAAATCGACGCGGGTATAAGGGAGATACAACGCATTGAAAGCTTGCTTACCACGTTTAACGATTTAAGCGAAACCAATCGTATAAACTCGGCTGCAGGCGTTATGCCGGCTGAAGTGAGCCGTGAAACCTTTAATTTAATTCAGCGATCTATACGGATATCGGCGCTAACACAAGGCGCTTTTGATATCAGTTACGGCTCTGTTGATAAACGCCTTTGGAACTTTGATCAGCAAATGACCGCATTACCTGATAGGAATACAGCAAAAGAAATGGTGCGGCTTATCAATTACAGGAACATTATTTTAGATGAAGAGCATTGTACTGTTTTTCTGAAAGAAAAAGGCATGCGCATTGGCTTTGGCGGCATTGGCAAAGGTTATGCAGCAGAACGCGCTAAACAGACAATGAAATTGCATGGTGTTGAAAGTGGCGTGGTAAATGCATCGGGCGATTTAACAACCTGGGGGCTACAGCCTAACGGAAAACAATGGACAATAGCTATATCAGACCCAAACAATTCGCACCTGGCTTTTTCCTATATGGAGATAAGCGACATGGCAGTGGCCACCTCCGGCAATTATGAAAAGTTTGCGGTTATTGACGGCAAAAAATATTCCCATACCATTGATCCGCGTACCGGTTTGCCGGTATCAGGTATAAAAAGTGTAACTATAATTACTACTAATGCCGAAATAGCCGATGCTATGGCAACACCGGTAACTATTATGGGTATTAATGCAGGGCTGGATATGATAAACCAGATGAAAAATATTGAAGCTGTTATTATTGATGATAACGACAACTTATATACATCAAAAAATATAAATATTAAATAACCCCCTAATATGATAAAACGATTGGTAAGTGTAACAGCCTGCATATTTTTGATGCTCCTGGCAACATCATGTGTACACTTAAAAGAGTATCAAAAAAGCCGGCTGAATGATTCAGAAATGGCCCTCGGAAACCGTAAGGTTGAGAAGAATGAGTTAAATTTTGAATCGTACCGCGAGGCGGCTTCGGGGGCTAATGCAGGCAAAACAGGTGGCGGTTGCGGTTGCAATTAACGGATAGCAAGAGAAAGATAAGATGAGAAAGGTATATTTATCCATAGTCGGATTTTCATTGCTGTGCCGTTTAAATAGCTATGCACAAACAAAACAGGATACAAGTTTACATACCAGGCCGGCAGTAAGCTTGTACACGCCCGTTAATACGCCCGATACCGCCACATATAACCCCCGACGGTTACATATAGATGAAATTGATTTTGTTTCAAGTTATTATCATCAAAATGGGGATCACTCCGCTGTTACCGGAGGTATAGGAACCGAACGGGTAACTGATATCTCTAATGGGATAACGCTTAATTTTGTATGGCTCAACAAAATGATGAACAAGAATACACTATCGGTAGGGTTGGGATTTGATTATCATACCGCTGCATCGCAGGCTTATGTTTCGGCTACAGGCGCGTCTTCCCCATCAGGTACGCGCATATATCCTTCATTGGATTGGACTGCCGAGAATGCAAAAAAAGGCAACAGCTTTGGTTTAGGGGCATATGCCTCATCCGAATACAACTACAACTCGTTGGGCGCCGACTTCCATTTTTCACAAAAAACCGCTGATAGAAACGGCGAATTTACTGCCAAATTGCAGGGATACTTTGACGAGGTAAAACTAATTTACCCATCAGAATTAATTCCTAATACCACTTCATCTGCTGATGGTACTGTTGTCACATCGGCCAGTGGTACGGTGATATCCGGCAGCGGCAGCAGCCATAAGGCATCCATTCCAAGCAGCCCCAGGACAACCTTATCTGCGTCATTCTCTTACTCACAAATGATAAACTCCAGACTGCAGATTATGTTTCTTGGCGATGTAGTTACACAACATGGATACTTAGGGCTTCCTTTTCACCGGGTTTATTTTACCAACGGGAAAGATACAGTTGAACATTTGCCATCATCGCGCTTTAAACTACCGGTTGGCTTCAGGCTGAATTATTTTTTGGGTGATAACATCATCATCCGTTCTTACTACCGCTATTATGCTGATAGTTGGGGTGTGCGGTCAAATACTATTGGGTTGGAGGTTCCGTATAAAATTACGCCATTCTTTTCTATATCACCTTTTTACAGGTTTTATAACCAATCGGCAGCACGATATTTTGCTCCGTACGAAGCGCATAGCCCAACAGACGAATATTACACCAGCAATTATGAGTATTCAAAGTTTAACGCTAACTTTTTTGGTGTAGGTTTTAGAATAGCACCGCCAAATGGTGTTTTTGGCTGGCAGGGCTTGCATGAAATGGAAATAAGATATGGACATTATTCACAAACAACGGATCTTGTATCAGACGTTGTTTCACTGAGTTTAGGATTTAAATAAAAACAACAATGAAATTACTTGCAATATATTTTATACTGATATTTTCGGCGAGCGTTACCTGGATGGGCGATTTTGATGCCGCTAAAGTTAAAGCGGCCCATGATCATAAACTTATACTGGTCAATTTTTCAGGCTCCGATTGGTGTGGCCCATGCATCCGTCTGCGGAAAGAGATATTAGAGTCAGACGCCTTTACAAATTATGCGGCGGATAAACTGGTATTGGTACGGGCAGATTTTCCGCGGCAAAAGAAAAATCAATTGAGTAAAGAGCAGGTAAAATTGAATGAGGCACTTGCTGATAAGTATAACCCGGATGGCAAATTTCCATATACTTTATTGATCGATGAAAACGGTAAAATTTTACGGTCGTGGGACGGCTTTCCTGATGAAACACCAGAACAATTTATAACACAGATAAACAGTGTTAAGCTTTAATCCAGAAACTGTTGGGTAAACCATCATAAGTGTTCGGAAGACGGGTTTTCTTGCAAATATCGAATGCGGTGTCATGCTAGAGGCATTCGAAGCATGCGGGTAATGCATTGGCGTATAAACTCACCCTGTCATCGCTACGCTCGACATCCCTCTATGACAAGTCATAAAGAGGGAGTAGAAAAAAGAAATTTAAATTCCCCACAACCCTCTTTGAGCTGTGTGAGTCCACTCTGCGAGTGGCTTTACGGACATGCTTCGAGTACCAGGATGACCCCCTTTTTTAATCTTCCGAACACTTGTAGTGACAACACCATTAGGGCTAACCGGCAACTGCTTACTGCCCACTTTTGTCCGGTCGTTCGAAAGATACGATACTTGTAAACGGACGGACAAGCTTCACCATAAAACCCCTATTTTGTTATTTGGGCTGATGCTTTGTATATTTAGCTTATAATCTGATCGAAAAACAAAACTCAAATAAATACCTTCCATTTATGAAAAAACTGATTTATGCCACCGCATTTTTATTAACCTTTTTGCTGGGTTATGGGTTTTGCCGTATCACTGCTGTGCCTTCCGGTCCGCGGATAACCAGTATAGGCGGTATCTTTTTTAAGGCAAAAGATCCAAAAAAACTCAGGGAATGGTATGCACAGCACTTCGGTATGAAAATGGGGCAAGGCGGCTGTAACTTTGAGTGGCATCAGGGTATTGACAGCACCAAAAAAGGCTTTACCTTATGGGCGCCGTTTAAAGAAACAACCAAATACTTTGAACCATCTGACAAGCAATTTATGATCAATTACCGGGTTGAACACCTGGATGAACTGCTTGCCCTACTTAAAAAGGATGGCATTTTGCCCACCGATACATTAGCAAAAAGCAGCTATGGCAATTTTGTTCATCTGATGGACCCGGAAGGCAACAAAATTGAATTATGGGAACCCAATGACGTTGAATATGCTAAAATGGGGTTAACAAACACTAAATAAATATCATTAAAAAACAATATGTACCTGGAGCCTGATAATCCTATTGTAAAACGCTGCGCCCGGGGAATGGAGCTGGAAGGCGAAGGCAAAAGTGAAGAAGCCTCAAAAGTATTTTTGGAGGCATGGGAACAGGCAAGCGACGACAAGGAAAAATTTACTGCCGCTCATTACGTGGCCCGGCATCAGCAAAGCATTGCCGATAAGCTGGCCTGGGATGAAATAGCGCTGAACCTGGCATTGAACATCAATGAAGATAGTGTAAAAGGAGCTTACCCGTCGCTGTACCTCAACATAGCCAAAGGCTATGAGGATTTAAAAGAATTTGACAAGGCTAAACAAACCTATGAAACAGCGCTTACCTATACCAATTTTCTGCATGACGATGGCTATGGAAAAATGATTAAAGGCGGTGTAGAGAACGGCCTGGCACGGATTAAGATGCATTTAAAGGGATGATGGATTAAAGATTTAACCCATCCTTGCCAACTATTCATCAAAATCAAGATTTTTTAAACTCTTTCGCTCCTTAAATGTCTTAGTATTAGTTATTAAATCAAATATAGCTATGAAAAATTTAAAGAGAATTTTGTTTTTGTTTATCGTTGTGTCGGCCTTTACTATTGCTAAAAGTCAGGCACAGGTTGTAGTAACTGTTCGCCCCGAACGTCCGAAAGAATACGTGGTAGCAAGGCCCGCAGCGCCTTCACCCCGTCACGTTTGGGTTGCGGAAGAGTGGACGCCACAAGGAGGCAGATATGTTTACCGCGCAGGCTATTGGGCAGTTCCGCCACATGGCCATGCCGCATGGATACCCGGCCACTGGCGCGAGCACAGAGGCGGATACGTATGGGTTCCGGGCCACTGGGATTAATTAAATTAACGAGCGATGGGTTTAAAACGTGTCGCTCATTAATTATTTTACCAAAAAATCATAATATGGTGTATGCATAAGATCATTAGGCTTAATAAACAGCTGATTTCTAGATAGATCAATAACCATATCAAACCTTTTAAGAAAACCATTGCCAAACATCCCGGCTAAGTTTTTATACGTCGAAACGCCTGATGTCGCTGTTGACAAGGTTGCTGGAATGGCATAAAATTGCTTGTCGCCAATTCCAATTTCAGGCAAAACAACTATCGGCGACTTGCTTTTTGTACCATCTGAACCAAGCGATGTGGCGTGCGCTACCGCTTTAAATTTATTTATTAAATCATATTTTGATGTAAATGGCGTAGACATGGTAAGTCCGCCATCACTACCGGTATCAAGTTCATATTTACCTGAACGTTTTTTTCCGTCGACAACTATAAAAGCTTTAACCATTGGAAGTTGATTGCTGAACTCAATTTTTACTTTTTCGTAATTTTTATCATTATACTGATAGGTTTTAGGATTATAAAAAGACATTCTCCTCTTTTTATAATTTATTTCGATTACGTACTTTTTCATAAAAGTAGATCCTAATACACCGTCAAACGGCACATCGCCATAAGGGATAGCCACAAAACTGATGCTATCGGTTAAAATGCCTCCGAATGAAAACTTATTATTAGTGCTTTGTTTTATTTTGCTTGTACCATTTGTGCTTATATTAGTTACCTCGCCATCAAAATTCATTGATAGCTTTTTACCTAAAATGCTTTGATTAATAACCATCGTCTCTGCTCCTGTATCAAACATAAACACTAAGCTGTCTGATCCATTTACCAGGCATTTTAAATATATGCGGTTATCACTTTTTAATTCAAAAGGTACAATGGCCAAAGGCTTATTTTGAGCATACAGATGCGAATGCAGTAATAAAAGCACAGCCGACAGGAAAACATAGTGAAATTTCATTTTATACTTTTGTTTTGTAATCATAGTTAATTAATCCCTTTCATCATATTAATTTGATAATTACAGGACGGGGAAAAACGTGGCGCGTTGCAAATAAGGCATCACGGCCTTACCCTGCATACCTATATTCAATCACCCCAAACATATTATCTTTGTGTAACATGCAGCACCAAGAATTTGAACCTCCTGAAGAGCTACGGGATACCATAAAGTGCTTTTGGTACAACAGCAGGGACTTCGGAGAAACAGAATCGAGTTTTGAAGTTCAACCTGATGGTTATGCCGAAATTATTTTTCATTTCGGAGATATCCTCAGCATGGTCTGCAATGAGGGCTTGCGGCCGTTGCCATCGCCGTTTATGATGGGGCTGCTCAATCAGCCTGTTCTTTTTCACACCGAAAACCGTTTAGAAATCGTTGGCATCCGGTGCTTCCCCTGGACGGTATTCGATTTGCTGGGGCTACCATCCGGTAAAGACGGCGTGCGTATATTTGAACATCCTATCGCCCAGCTTCAACCCACATTGAATAAGTGGATCAATGCCGGTAAGGTAGCTGAAGCGCTGGCTGAGGTAAAACAGTATTTCCTGGATGCACGTTTGCACGTTGCTGACAACAGCATGCTATTTAAAGCAGGGTTTGCTATGCGAAAAGCAAACGGTACCATGCCCGTAAGCCAGGTAGCGGCAGCGGCCCATGCAACGGTTCGTACACTGGAAAGGAATTTTAAGCAATCTTCCGGCTATTCAATTAAAGACGTATCGGGTCTGATACGCTTTGAGCAGGTACGCAACCAATTATGGCTTAATCCCGATTGCAACCTTGCCAGCGTAGCTCATGAATTAGGCTATGCAGATCAGTCTCACCTCAGCAGGGAATTTAAGCGCTACAGCGGCACTACACCGGCAGCATTCGCGCGAAAAGCCAGGAAAGGCAAACAGGCTGTAAGCGGTGATTTTGTCGCATTTGTTCAAGCCTAATACGGGAGCATTCCGGACTTTTGCTTATCAGAAATCATAAATATTATGTTGATACAAGATAAGCGAATCGCCATAATTGGTGGCGGCCCCAGTGGACTAACGTTAGCACGACTTTTACAAAAAAAGGGTGTCGATGTTAAAGTATACGAAAGAGATCTTAATAAAAATGCCCGTGTGCAAGGTTCGCCACTTGACATGCATGAAGAATCGGGATGGGCAGCTTTAAGCAAAGCGAAATTGATAAGCGAGTTTAATAAGCATGTGCTGACCGGCGCAGATAAAAAGATCATCGTAAATGAACGTGCAGAAATAGTTTTGAGCGACCATGAAACCAAATCAGATGAAGATGCCGACAGTAAACCTTCGCGTCCTGAAATAGAACGTGGTGCGTTACGAAAAGTATTGCTGGAGTCTTTACAGCCGGAAACGGTTGTGTGGGATAGTCATTTTGTTTCGATGGAAAAACAAAATGAGGGTTGGTTGCTGCATTTTAAAAATGGTTCATCTGCTTACGCAGATATTGTGGTTGCAGCTGATGGCGCAAATTCCAAAATCCGCCCATACATCACCAATATCAAAGCTTTTTATTCGGGCATTATAATGCTTGAAATCACTATTAATGATGCAGAAAAAGCTACACCTCATATTTATGCATTGCTCAACGGCGGAAAAGTAATGGCTTTCGGAAATGGAAGAAATATATTGGGAGGTCAAAAAGGAAATGGTGACCTTGGTTTTTATGCAACTTTCAAAGCTGATGAAAACTGGGCAACAAATAGCGGCCTGGATTATGCTGACAGAACACAATTATTGGCATGGTTTAAAGAAGAATATTCCGGATGGAGCAGTATTTGGTACGAACTGTTTAAAAATACGGCAACGCCTGTTATTCCGCGTCCTATTTATTGTATGCCTTTAGATCAAACCTGGGAAACCTTGCCCAACTTAACAATGCTTGGCGATGCCGCACATGTGATGCCACCTTTTGCAGGTGAAGGCGCCAATATGGCCATGCTTGATGCTTTGGAATTGAGTGAATGTTTAACATCTGCTAAATACAACACTTTGCAGGAAGCCATTTCTGCTTATGAAGCAGCTATGCGCAAAAGAGCGGCAGTAGCAGCAAAACAATCGCTTGAAAACGGTGAACGAATGCACTCGGAAGGTGCACTTGAAAAAATGCTAACTGTTTTTGGCATCAAATAATTCTTAATCCCCCAAAAGGGTTTTCTATAACGACAAGAAAATTGCCGTTGGATAAACCCTGAAAAATGATCTCCCTTTAATATGAAATTACAAGACCCTGATTTGGAAGTGGAAAACACGGCCATCAATATAGATACGAATATATCAGCAGATAACGCGGTACCTAAAGTAAAGTCCAAAAAACAACTATGGATCATTATAGGGATTGTGGTGTTGAACTCCATTGGAATGTCTATAGTACTACCTCTTTTGCCTTTTATAGTAGGCAAATATCTTCCCTCCGGGCAGGTTGTTGTAGGTATGAGTGCGCTCATGTCGGTTTTTGCTGCCTGTACGTTTTTTGCAGCTCCAGCTTTGGGCGCATTAAGCGACAAGTACGGACGTAAAATTATTTTGATCATCAGCTTATTGGGCTCTGTTATCGGCTATGTATTGTTTGGAATTGGGGGAGCGCTCTGGATGCTTTTCCTGGGACGCATTATCGATGGGCTTACCGCCGGGAATATCAGTACACTGTTTGCCTATGTGTCCGACAGTACCGAACCCGGGGAACGCTCTAAATGGTTTGGCTTTATAGGCTCGGCTATGGGAATAGGAAAATTGGGAGGACCGGCATTGGGCGGATTGTTGGGAAGTATTGACATTGCATTGCCGTTTTATGTTACTGCCGGGTTAATATTCCTTTCAGGCCTGGCTGTATATTTTCTGTTGCCAGAATCTTTGGCTCCCGAAAAGAGGGCTAAACATGTAACGCTTAAGAGTTTTAATACCTTTTCCCATTTTAAAGACATATTCGGCCTGAAAGCAATAAAATCACTACTCCTGTTGGGCGTGCTTTTTTACGCAGGCCTGGGTATCTTCCAGTTTAATTTTATTCTTTTCCTTAAAGATATTTATAAATGGGGGCCTGTATTTATTGGCGGTATGCTAACACTTGTTGGTATTTTCGATATTGCCACACGAGCTTTGTTATTGCCCTGGTTATTGAAACATTTTAGCGAAAAAATTATCGGAATAGCTGGTTTAATTGGTTTTGGTATTGGCTTAGGATTAATTGTGGTCAGCACTTTAATCCCTTCAGTAATTATCATTTCGCTTGCTATTATATTTATAATTTCTGGTTCCGGTTTATTCGAACCAACGTACAACGGAAAGTTGTCGCAATCAATTGACGAGACCAAACAAGGAAAATTACAGGGTGCGAACCAAAGCTTGCAATCGGTAAATAATATGCTCATTCCATTGGCTGCAGCTGTCATCTATTTTTTTAGTCCAGGCATGTTGTATGCAACAGCAACCCTTATTGTACTGGCGGCAGTAATTTTGTATGCGAAATTTTCACCTCAAACTATATCCACCCAAAACCCAAACGTAGAAATGTAACGGCCCGTTTTATCCTTTAATAATAAACAACGAGGCCTAACCGTAATAGCCAAACCGGCAACTTGTCCGGCCGTTTTAACCATGTCCGCCCCTAAACCAGACGGACAAAACATATACTCAAAAGGTATATAAACAAAAGCCGCTTTACGAAAGTAGAGCGGCTTTTCATTTGATAGAAATCCAGCTGTGTGTTAAGCGATGACGCTTCTAATTCAGTTTAGCTAAGCGTATTCCGCCTAGCTCTGTACGAAGAAATTCTTTGATCTTCTCTCTATCCAAAGTTTATCTGCTGATTTATTATTCCAAAAAATTGGTTTTAAGGGTATCCCATACTTCGGCACCATCGCCGAGCAGGGCTTGTCTTATCATATAAATTCCAAATCCTTTTGCCTCCTCAAAGTTTATTTTGGGTGGCATAGCCAATTCGGTGGGGTTTGTTAGCACATCTATCAAAACCGGGCCGTTATGTGCCAGCGCTTTTTTTATCGCCGCAGGTACATCTTCCGATTTCTCTACACGTATACCCATAATGCCAATAGCTTCGGCCATTTTCGCGAAATTGGGATTCTTCAAATCTGTGCCAAACGGTGGCATTCCTATTACCTTCATCTCCATGGCTACAAAACCAAGGGAGCCATTGTTGAATATAACCAATTTTATAGGCAAATTATATTGATAAATGGTGAGTATATCGCCCATCATCATCGCGAAACCACCATCGCCGGATAGCGAAATAACCTGCCGCTCAGGAAACGCCAATTGCGCCCCTATGGCCTGCGGCATAGCACTTGCCATAGACCCATGATTGAATGAACCTATCAATCTTCTCCCCGCTTTCATGTCCAGGTACCTTGCGGCCCAAACTGTCGGCGTACCTACGTCGGCTGTAAATATGGCATCGGCTTGAGCCATGTCGCTCACCACTTTTGTAAGGTATTCCGGGTGAATCAACTTGCCGGTTTCACCTTTGGCATGGGCGTCTAAGTTTTTCCTGTTTTGTTTATATCGCCCCTGGCATTGTTGTAAAAAGGTGGTATCAGTTTTTTGATCTAACAAAGGCAGTAGCACGTTAATGGTTTCCTTCACATCGCCTACAAGCCCGATGTCGAGTTTACATCTTCTTCCCAAACGTTCCGGGCGGATATCTATCTGCACAATTTTTGAATCCGTTGGATACCATTCTTTGTACGGAAAATCGGTGCCGAGCATCAGCAACAAATCGCTTTGTTGTACTGCATGGTTGCCTGAAGCCATGCCGATCAGCCCCGTCATACCAACATCGTATGGATTATCATATTGCACATGTTCTTTTCCGCGGAGTGCATGCACCGTTGGCGATGCAATTTTTCCGGCAAGTGTTATCATCGCATCGTGCGCACCGGCACAACCTGCCCCACAAAGCAGGGCTACCTTTTTTGATTGATTGATCAAAGTCGCCAACTGTTGCAGATCGGTATCTGATGGGCGAATGCTGGGGCGGTTTAAGAACAATGGATGTTCCAGTTCATCATCCGGTATGTTTTGCAAAGCCACATCGCCCGATAAGCTTACAACGGCCACTCCATTTAAGCCAATAGCGTTTTGAATAGCAATTTGCAGCACACGGGGCATCTGCCGCGCAGAGGCAATTGTTTCGCAATAATAACTGCACTCCCTAAACAATGCCTCGGGGCGGGTTTCCTGGAAATAACTGCTGCCCACCTGTTCGCTGGGTATTTGCGCGGCAATGGCCAACACAGGGGCATTACTGCGGTGAGCATCATATAAACCATTAATAAGGTGCATATTTCCCGGACCGCAACTACCTGCACACACCGCCAGCCTTCCGGTTAGCTGCGCTTCTGCCCCGGCTGCAAATGCGGCGGCTTCCTCGTGGCGGTAATGTATCCATTTAATTTTTGTGGATTTACGCAGTTCGTCCGTAATTCCGTTGAGCGAATCGCCCACCACACCGTGAATGTGTTTTACTCCGGCATGTTCCAGTATCTCTACCAGCTTTGCTGCTACTGTTTTTGACATGATAATTCAGAAGTTAATGCTTGTATAAAATTAAAAAAACAAACTGTTGCTGCTATCTGATTTCATATTATGAGATCTATTCTTCTGATTCTTGGCATTTGCGTGACATTGATTAGCGGTTATCCCTGAAATGTATAAGTGATCAGTTGAAACATATAAATCAGCCAACGCCATTAACCAGACCTTTGTTTTAGCAATTAAAAAATAAAACAATGAAAAAGACAGTATTAATCACCGGCGCTTCATCAGGGTTTGGAAAAGTAACCGCTAAACTATTTCACACCAATGGCTGGAATGTGATCGCCACCATGCGTTCGCCCGAAAAAGAAACAGAACTATCCGCCCTTAACAATGTTTTTGTTACTAAATTGGATGTTACCGATAAGCTAAGCATACAAAACGCGGTGGCCGCGGGTACAGAAAAATTTGGTAAGATTGATGTATTGGTTAACAATGCAGGCTATGGCGCCCTGGGAGCATTGGAAGCATCTACCGAAGAGCAGGCCAGACAACAGTTCGATGTAAATTTCTTTGGCTTGATAGAGGTGACAAAAGCCGTACTACCGGGTATGCGGCAACAAAAATCAGGTGTTATTATCAACGTTTCTTCAGTAGGCGGAAGGATCACCTTCCCATTTTCTTCGCTGTATCATGCCACTAAATTTGCAGTTGAAGGGTTGACAGAATCTATGCAATACGAATTAAATCCGCTAGGCATCAGCCTAAAAATAGTTGAACCGGGCGGCTATAAAACTGAGTTTGCAGGGCGCTCGATGGATCTTTTTGGCGTTGAAGGTTTGGATGAGTATAAACCTGCATTTGATAAATTTGCAACGATGTTAGAACAATGGCCAATGTCAGAAAATATTGGTGAAGTGGCCGATGTTATTTATGAAGCAGCAACCGACGGTAGCGAAAAATTACGTTATCCGGTAGGTCATGACGCGCTGCAACTGGTACAAACCCGGCATCAAATGGATGATGTGGACTTTAAAAAAATGATGACTGCCCAAATGGGTATTTAAGAAAACCAATGGCTGCCCGTGTCAGGGCAGCCATATTTTATGGTAACTTTATAACAAAGTAAAATTATGCCGGATAAATACATTGATCTTCAATCTATCAGCGATTTGCACGCGCTGGTAAAATACACCCCGCCAAAACACCCTTTGATAAGTGTGATAGATCATGCAGATTTTTATAAAATACGCCCCAAAACAGACGCTTTTTATCGTTTTGGATTTTATACCATTTCCTGCAAAAAATTTGAGGGCCTATTAAAGTATGGCAAAGGGTATTATGATTTTAGTGAAGGTTCCCTTTTATTCACAGCACCCGGGCAAGTTTTAGCACCAGGCCCCGATGTTACGGTTGATGAAGGTTGGGCACTGTTCATTCACCCCGACCTGATATATGGTACTGATTTAGGCAAGAAAATACACCAGTATTCTTTTTTTAATTACGAAGCCAATGAGGCCCTGCATATTTCGGAAGAGGAGAAGCTGACCATTAAAGACTGTGTGGCAAAAATTGAAAGGGAGTATTCCCAAAATATAGACAAGCATTCGCAAGGGCTTATTGTAAGCAATATCGAACTCTTATTGAATTATTGTAATCGTTTTTACGACCGGCAGTTTTATACCAGGGCAAAAGTTAATACGGATGTAGTGCAGCAATTTGAAAAATTATTGAAAGATTACTTTTCACAAAACAACCTGATTGAAACCGGCCTGCCCAATGTTAAGTATTTTGCTTCCCGGCTCAATCTGTCGCCCAATTATTTGTCTGATCTTTTAAACAAATTTACAGGCAAAACCACACAAGAACACATCCACCTGGAACTGATAGATAAAGCAAAATCATTATTGTGGAGCACAAATGATTCTATCAGCGAGATTGCCTATGGATTGGGCTTTGAACATCCTTCACACTTTACAAAGATATTTAAGTCAAAGACAGGGAAATCGCCAAGCGCGTACAGGCTGCTGAATTAATAGGACTTCACTTGACAATTGGATAAAAATTCAAAAGCCGCTTTACGAAACGATAGGCCTCAAAGCCTGGAAATGACAATAATGCGCCTTTACCGCTGTTAACTTTTTTAACAAAAATCGGGGTTATCAACAAAGAAAAAGAAGCAAAAAGAAAGCTTCAACAACAATAATAACCTATCTATTTATGTTGTTTCAATTCTAAAGGAAATGACATTTTTTTATAGGTTAACACAATGCTATTTAATCTTAACAAAACTCATCCCTCTTGCATTACCCATTGATACCTTGCATAGCATCACTTCTTTTTTATTATTGGTTTCAAAAAGCAAATTTGCGCCAACGGGGTAAATTTCGCCGTCCAGATCGAGCAAAATATTAAAGGCCTGGCGGTAGGTGGGTATTAAAGCGGCATCTTTAATATTGTCTTTTTCGAGCACTAATTTACCTTCTTTAATTAGCAGGGTAAAACTGCTTTCGGTTTCTTTTGAATAATAGGTACCGGCAAAAGCCTTCAAATAAGCGGGTGTTACTTTAGCGGTAATTTCCTTTTTCAATTGTATTTTTCTTTTGTCGCCGGTGGTTACCAGCATCCGGCCATCATCGCCAAATATTACTGCATTTTTATAAAATGTAAACTCGTGTTCACTTACCGGAACCATAGGGTTGTTTCTGAACAAAAGCGTATCATGTCGCAGTGTAATTTCAACCCCTTCGTTAACCTTGTCAATGCTGTACCAGCCTGCATATTTCTGCAATTTTTCGGGCGATAATGCAATTGCTGTTTCCGCTTTCTTTGCCGGTATTATTTCTGCTTCAGCCGGTTTTATGAAAAGCTTTTCAATACCGTTGGCCCCGCCGAACAAATCTTCCTTGAACTCGGTGTTATTACTGAGGTAAGTAATGGAAATGTTTTGCTTGGTGAAATTCTCTACAATGCCGACATACCCAGCCGTTTGTCCGTTATGGGAAACAAGTCCTTTTTGCTCGTTAATAACCAGGCCCGCTGCATAATTGTTGTCCGTTCCATCGGCAAGTTTTTCTGTTGCCAGCTGTTGGTTCAACAAACCGGGATTACCTAATTTGTTGTTTAAATAAAATGCGGCCCATTTCAGCAAATCTTCGGCCGTGGTGAGCAAGCCCCCCGGACCATAAACGCTTTCATTGGGCATATTGATCTGGTAATGGCCATCTTTGAGCGAATAGGCTATTCCGCGGTTCGGCACTATCTTTTTGTAGCTGTCGCGCCAGCTGGTATGTGTCATGCCGGCAGGGTCAAAGATATATTTTTGTGTAAAATCAGGCAGGCTCATATCGCTTACTTTTTCAACAATGAGCGCCAATAAAATATAATTCGAATTACTATAAATAAATTCGGCTCCCGGCACATTGTTTAATTTCTGCTGCCGGCATAACGTGGCAAAAACGTCGGCGTTGGTATAAGCCTTGGTTGTACGCGGCCAGCCTGTTATAGCCTCCAGGTTGCTCCACTCGCGGATACCGCTGGTATGGTGCAAAAGATATTTAAGCTTGATTACCTTCCCATAATCCGGGAATTCAGGAAAGTATTTGCGCAGGTCATCATCCAGGGAAAGCTTTCCCTGCTGAGCCAATAACAGGACAGCAGCTGCCGTAAACTGTTTGGAAATAGACCCTGCCTCTGTTACCGTTTCTGTTGTATAAGGGATGTTATTATCCATATTTGCCATCCCCCATGCTTTTGAAAAAATGACCTTCCCATTTCTGCTAATAGCCACCTGGCATCCCGGATGACCAGGCTGATAACGATTGAACAAGTGGTTGATCGACTGAACCGTATCCTGCCAGCTTTGCGCTGCCGCGGACTGCTGCAAGAGAATAAAAAGGACAAAAAACCGTAAACATTTCATAAGTTAAAGATGGTAAATTATCCTTTTATTATCCCGCCTGCGGACAATATAATTAAACTACCAACTAAGCATATGGGCCTTTATTTGAACGCTTGAATATGATTTTTTATAGATTCAGCAACCGCTTTGGGGGGGACCTATAGTGTTGTCACCAGCAAAACCTGGCCTGTTAACGGACACTGATTGTACGCTTACGATACAGTATTTAAAAAATGCTAAAATACTAATCGCCTAATAGTCAAATCATTGAATGTGCGGCATAACGTTAGCCTTTTGGTTTAAATTGTACTATCATTTTTACGTAACATGAACCGACATCTACTAATAATTATCACGCTGCTATTTTGTGCACCCTTTTACGCACCGGCAGCAAAGGCGCAGGTGGCCGATACTACTATTTTAAGGCTGATGCAGGAAAAGCATATTCCGGTTGTAGGTTTGGGCTTTATCGATAGCGGCAAAGTCGTACTATCTAAAGTTTATGGCGAACTTAAACCCGGCGTACCTGCGCCGGCTAATACGGTGTTTAACGTGGCATCAATTACCAAAACGATAACGGCAATGGTAACGCTTAGCCTGATTAATACCGGTAAGTGGGATCTGGATGAACCGATTTATCATTATTGGACCGATCCGGATGTTGCTGCCGATCCACGAAGTAAAAGGCTTACCACAAGGCACATCTTAACACATCAATCAGGTTTCCCTAACTGGCGGTGGATGACCCCGGGCAAGAAACTTGCCTTTGAATTTGAGCCAGGTTTAAAATTCCAGTACTCTGGCGAAGGAATGGAATACCTGCGGCATGCTTTGGAAAAGAAGTTTGGTCGCACGCTGGAACAGTTGGCCGATTCCATCATCTTCCAGCCTTTGCATATGAACGACACGCATTTGATCTGGAACGATACAATGTTTGATCGTTTTGCTGTTGCGCATAACGAAAAAGGCGAAGCATTGAGCATTGTAAAAAACAACGAACCGAATGCAGCCGATCAGCTTAAAACAACCGTAGCCGATTATAGCAAATTTTTAACTTGGGTGATGAATGGCGCAGGCTTATCTGATGCGCTTTATCAACAAATGACCAGCCCGCTATCTAAGATCAAGGATAATAAATATATTGGCTTGGGATGGGCGGTTTACCCCGATTTAAACGGGCAGCTGGGCCTCTCGCACAGTGGCATTGATCCGGGAGTAAACACAATTGCCTTTTTATTACCTAAATCGAAACGTGCCTTGTTGATTTTTACCAATTCTGATAATGGCGCTCAGCTATATACAGACCTGGTAAAAGCCTTTTTGAAGCAACAGGGAAATGCGATAGTGGATACTGAAATGAAAAACTAACAACCTTTAATTATAACATGAAAACGATCAACAAATTCTTTACAACAATACTTTTAATAGCAGCTGCTACATTAGGGGGTAATAGCGCGGTAGCGCAAACATCCGGGCCATTATTTAATGAAATTGCACAGCAGGATTCTCTCCAGTTTGATGCCTTTAACTCCCGCAATCTGGATAAGCTGATGAACTACTTTGACAGCACCCTTGAACTTTACCAGGACAATACCGGGGTACGAAACTTTGAGCAAACAAAACAAGCTTTTGGTGGATTGTTTAAGATGAATTATGTACTGAACCGTAAACTGATTGCAGGATCAATGGAAGTGTACCCGATTAAGGATTACGGCGCCATTGAGACCGGAAAGCACATATTCTCTCATGTAGAAAATGGCAAGCTGCAATCATTCACTTATAAATTTATGCAAATATGGCAAAAGAAGGATGGCATTTGGCGGGTAACACGTGAAATAACCTACGGTCATTAACGGTACAGCCTTATTCCGCGGCATTTAAAATAGCGATGGGTTTAAACCCATCGCTATTTAATTTAATATCCGGGCCACAAATGGTGAACACGCCCGTTAAACCCATCAAAGTTTGTCCGTCCGTTTACAAATAGCTTCATCTCCGGACAAACGGACAAAAGTGGGCAGTGTGCCGTAAACAGTTAGCAAACAGAAACTGCCAACTCAACACCCACTGCAAACTGCCAACCGAACACTGCCAACAAAAAAAACGGCAAATTTTATTTCAGCATTGTAACACCTCCCAATAAACTGTAAATTAGTTGTTTATTATACCTAAACCTTTAACAGTTAATGATATGGAAAATAATTCCCAAAATCCAATCAACCATGTGGTGGTCATGATGTTTGAAAACCGGTCGTTCGACCATATACTCGGTGATATGCCCAATGTTAACGGACTTTTTGATGCAAACGGTGTACTCAAGCCGGATATTTACAATTCAACTAACCCCTTGCAGCCTGCAAACGGTGCGCAAATCCCGTTTGCCATTGTCCCTGGAGCATCGGAATTAGTGTACATCCCTCCTGTTGATCCCCCCGGGAATTTTAATCATGATTTCACCGCTATGCTCACGGATCTTTATGGCCCCGGCACAACAGGTGTTATAGAAGGTAATCCGTTAACCAACCCCACTACAACCTATCCGCCTGCAAATAGTGGTTTTGTGGTCTCCAACGATTATCAAACCGGGTATATTGACAATAAACAATACGCTGTTATGTCTTATTTTCAATGGAACTCCATGAAAGTTTTTCATACGCTGGCCAGCGAGTTTGTAGTGTGCGACAACTGGTTTTGCGATATGCCGGGCCATACAGCGCCTAACCGCGCTTTTATGCATTGTGCTACCACGGGTTCGTTAGGCATTGATGACAATGATGCCGCCAACGAAACTTATCCCATACCGTACGACCCATCAATGGTATACAAGCCCACTATTTTTGAAACGCTGGTAGCTGCAGGTGCTACCTGGAAAGTTTACTGGCCCGGGGCAAATCTGGATACCGATTTCCTGAACATGAATGTGGCCAATGAAATGTGGACAGGACAGGACCCCCAGCAAACCAATTGTACTGGCGTTCCGTTAACCCAGTTTTGTACCGATGTAGCAAACAATAATTTGCCATTTTACAGCTTTATTATGTGCTGGAACGATCTTGGTGCCAATGCCGATACCAGCATGCATCCGCAAACACCCGTTGAAGGAGGTGAAAACCTATTGGCCGGGGTTTACAATACGCTCAGAAACAGCCCGTATTGGGCCGATACCTTGCTGGTGGTGAACTTTGACGAGAATGGTGGTATTTACGATCATGTAACCCCGCCGCAAACTATACCGCCATATCCCGGTGCTGCACCCGATACCTGGACTTCCAATGGTATTGTATATCAATTCGACTACTCTACGCTTGGCGTAAGGATACCGGTGTTGCTTATTTCGCCGTGGCTCAATGCGGGTGTTGATAGCACTCAATTTCAAAATACATCGGTATTAAGATACCTGCAGGATTTGGTTACACCACCATCCGTTAAGAAAAATAAAGATGGCTTGCCTGCATTGTTTTTAACCGAGCGCGACCGTAATGCCAACAGTATTGCACTCACGTTTGAAACATTTGGCACCCAACAGATGCGCACCGACTGCATACAAAACGTGCCAACCTACCCTAATAACGCATTTGACAACGGAATTTGCACCCCGATTACCGCAACTCCCGAGCAGCTTGCCGCAACGCCACCGCTTTACCTGCAAGAGCTAACCAGGGAATACATTGCCGGTTTGCCGGGCCATCCGGATAGTCACAAACCCATAACGATGCATTTTGATACGGTAAAAGAAATGAGGGCTTATGTAGCCGAACGAAGAACCGCTGCCAGAGCTTATTATCAAAGGATTTTAAGGAGGTAGAACCTTGTCCGTTCGCAGGTGTATCATCACCGAACGAACGGACAAAATATAAATTTGGGTAAGCAGGCTTTTGGCGCTTATGATTGCTTGCGCATGCTTTGCTTAATCTTTTCCCGGTGCTGTTCGCCCCAGGCACTTAGTTCGCCCATCACCGTTTTTAAGGTGCGGCTATACCCGGTGGCTTCATAAATAATACTTACCGGCGTGGTGGGATATACGTTACGGGTTATAAAGTCATTTAGTTCCAAATCTTTCAGTTCTTTAGCTAATACCTTGGCAGATATGCCGGTAACTTCCTGCTGAATCTCACTAAACCGCTTTGACGATTGCATCAGCGAAAGGATCAAAGCCAGCTTCCATTTTCCGTTAAGCACATACAAGGCATCAAGCACGTTTTTGAGCGAGCTCGAGCACTCTTCCTTAGTTGGAATGGGCTCATCTATAATCATCTTCATAAGTGCAAAGGTAGTTACTTACCTCAACGTAAGCGCTTTCCTTTTGGTAAGTAGCCCCTTTTTGCCACCTGGCAGCCATACTTTTGCTTTCAATAATCAGGGGCAAAAGAAGTCCTTCATCATTAATACAAATTAAATTTATTATGAAACACATCCTTCATTTAAAGTCGAGCATACAAGGCGCAGCATCATCCAGCATTAAACTGGGCAACACTATTGTCGAAAAAATTCAGGCCAGGTACCCGGGTGGTACGTTGGAAGAGGTGAATCTGGTGGATATTGATATTCCGCACCTCAACCCCGATGTACTCCGCACCTTCTTTATTCCTAACGATAAGCTGACTGACGCAGAAAAGGAATCCATACACCTTTCAGACAAGCTGGTTAAACAATTATTTGCGGCTGACATCATTGTGATTGGTGCACCGCTTTACAACTACACCATCCACACGGCGCTAAAGGCCTGGATAGATCATGTTACCAGGGCGGGAATAACTTTTGGATATAGCGAAAATGGCCCGGTAGGAAAGGTTACGGGCAAGAAGGTTTATGTGGCCATGTCATCGGGTGGTGTTTATTCGGAAGGACCGGGCAAGGCTAACGACTTTGTTGCACCTTATTTAAAAAGCTTCCTTGGTGCTTTAGGTATGACGGATCTCACTGTAATTCGTGCCGAAGGGTTAAAGATGCCAGGGTTGATGGAACACGCCATGGAGAAAGCAGTTGACAGTATACAGATTGACTAAAATTACATCTGCAAGCATCATGAAAAAGAAAAGCCGTTCTGTTTTTGCAGAGCGGCTTTTTAGTGGGAACCATTTGCAGTTTTGCCCCAACGTTGTTTTGATAAACTGACGTTTGGTAAACGATGTTAAATGTATTAATTGTTAATTTTGCCACAGATAAAAACTTAAAAATGTCTATAACTACCGAAGTTGAAAGATTTGGAATGCAGCAGGTAAGTGATGCTGTTGCTGTTACGCTTAAAAAGATGCGTGAGTTTGCCAAACCAGGCATTTCAACAAAGGAACTTGACGAGTATGGCGGCGAATTGCTGGCGCAGATGGGCGCACGTTCTGCACCCAGGCTAACCTATGGTTTCCCCGGGCATACCTGTATTAGTATTAATGAGGAAGCTGCACATGGCATACCATCGGCAGACAAAATTCTGAAAGAGGGTGACCTGGTAAATATTGATGTATCGGCAGAATTAAATGGCTATTGGGCCGACAATGGTGGCTCGTTTGTATTAGGCGAAGATATTCACGGCCACGGCCAGCTGGTAGAAGCATCGAAAGAGATATTGAGGAAGGCGATAAGCAACATTAAAGGTGGTGTCAGAATATCAGAAATAGGCAGATTGATTGAGACGGAAGCCAAAAAGGCCGGCTACACGGTAATAAAAAATCTAACCGGACATGGTGTTGGTCGTAGCTTACATGAAGAACCTCACGAGATAGCCAACTACTGCGACAGGTATTACACTACGCGTTTCAAAAAGAATTTGGTAGTAGCGATAGAGACATTCATCTCAACCCGGTCAACAATGGCCAATACACAAGCCGACGGTTGGACGCTAAGCGGTAATAAAGGTGGTTTTGTTGCCCAGCACGAGCATACCATTATGGTAACCGACGGCCATCCGGTAATATTTACTGCGCAGAACGGTATTTGGGATTAATCTCGTTACAGCTACCCTGCAACCTTGTCCGTTCGTCCGAACCTATGTGTTATCCCAAACCGGACGGACAAAACATACGCCAGCAAAGCATCATTTTTTACAGCCCTGAAATTAAACAAAAGGACACAAATTAAAGGCCAAACATCACTTTAAGGAGCACAATCCTTCCCGGAAGCGTGTACGAGTTGGCCGTGAGTGTATTGGCTGATAAGTAAAGCGCGTTATAAGTTTTTACATTCAGAAAGTTGACAGCACTTAGTTCCAAGTCAGTTTTCCATTTTTTTATCCTGAATTTTGCTGAGGCATCTGCAAAAAAGTATTTCAGATCGGGGTTACCCTGCTGCCAGGTAAAGTAATGCTCACCTGATAATTTGAACTGCAAATCGTCCGAGGGATTATAATTGACTGAGCCCTGTTGCAGCAACTGATCTATATGATAGGCCGAAGCCTCCACGGCCGAGTGGCTGTCTGTTTGGGTAAGGGTTGCTTTATAACTAAAATTTACCTGGTCATTCACTTTGGTATCGGCGCTTAGGTTAACAGTCTCGGTGGTGGTGTTAAACGGCAGCAGCGCATTATTTTGTATCTGCACCGAGCTATTGTTTTGCCATTGCATACCGCCGCTAAAAGTGGTCTTTAACGCAAAGGAATATTTGCTTACGGTGCCGCTCACCGTCCATGAATTGGTGCTGTTGGGGTAAGGCAGCACCACCCGCTGTTGCAGCGTGTTGGTGATCACTTCTGAAGTAATATTATTGGAAGCGATATGATTATAAAGGACATTGATGCTGGCAAAAAACAGAGTAAGCGCCTTGCGGTAGTTAAAACCAAGGGCAGCCAGCTGGTTCTGGCTTTGGGTCAGGTCGGCATTATTGGAATAAAGCGTGCGGTAATCTGTCAGAATATATCCATGGTACAAATCTTCTATGGTGCCCGTCTGGTTGCGGTAATTGTATTGAAGGGTAAGGTAATTCTCGATACTGGTTTGGTATTTTACCCTTAACTGCGGATTGAAATATAACCGTGTCAAATGCTTATTCAGTGAATACAAACTGTCCGAATAATCAATCTGCTGCAGACTAACCGGCAAGGTCAGGTTCGCTTTAAGGATACTGCCCGGCAGATCGTAAGCTGCTTCGGCATACAGCTTTTTTCGTGTCCAGTTTAAATGGTTCAATGAACTGTCAGACACCAGATTGCTGCTGTTATTTAGCTGCACTGCGCTCAGTTCTGAATTAAGCGTTTGGGCCTGAACGAGGAAGCCGGCTTTGAAGCTTTGTGTAATATAATTTGAAGGTATTTTAAACGAAAGATAGTTGTTGGTGAACCAGGTTGGCACGTTTACGGTTTGCGCAAGTTGATTATATGGGGCACCGTTATTAAATATATCTGCATTAAAATTTGGTTCGATGATCCTGCTTTCAGGTTCGCTGATATGGCTTGTATATGAGTAAACCTCCACAATATTATTCGACTTAAATGATCGCATATAATTAAGCTCATTGGAGAAATCCGTCGTATTATCATTCAACACCTGATTAACGGCTGTTCCATTGGTATTCAGGGCCGAATAGTAATTTTTCTGGCTGTAATCAGTAATCAGTTTATCATTAAGGTAATATTGGTCTTTATTAATATTAAGGGTAAACTGGGCATGCAAAATATCGGGCCGGTATTTATTTTTCTCGGTCTCTGAATATTTTATGGTGTCGCCGGGTAAATAAGTTTGGGTTTGCTCCTTATAATCCTGCTGCTGGGTATCGTGCAGGTAATATAAATTGATCCGTAATTGTTCGCCTTTTTTAAGGTTTACCAGGTTGTTAGCGTTCAGGATGCCCGACTGGTTAAACAAATATCTGTTTTGCAGTAGATTGGGATCAGGAACCGAACCCAATGAAAGGACGGTTGCTGGTGGATTGTTGTCAATCTTTTGCAGGTAGTCGGAAAGGTTATGCGATATCAGGTCGTTGGCAACGTCATCGCCCACATTGTTGCCTTTCAGGTAGTTGATGGCTTTATAGGTATCCTTAAACATCATGGCATTGAGGTCCACATCGTAATTACCCGGCAAGCCTGCGCCGAGGCTTTCCTGGCCTACCAGCTGTAATTTTGCGCCTTTTTTAATGGTGAGGTTTAAGGCTACATCTTCGCTCGTAACCTTATTCTGCAGCATTTTTATAGGCTGATGATTTTGTATCACCTGCACCTGGTCAACCACGCCCTGCGGGATACTATTGGTGGCAATGTTGTACTTATCATCCAGTAAATCATCGCCACCGATATACAGGTTGGAGATCGTTTTACCGTTATAGCTGATGGTTCCATCGGCTGCAACTGCTACACCCGGCAGTTTTTTGATCACATCGCCTATCACCCTGTCTTGCGCGCTGCTGAAATCAGATACCTTATAGCTCAGCGTATCGCCGCTGGTGCGCAGAAAGGGTCTGTTGCTTTTGATCACAACCGCCTGCAACTGGTTGACCGTTGCCTGCAATACGAAGTCAACAGGCGTTATTGTGTTGATGCTTTTCGCCTGGCTTTTATAACCTATGCTGCGAACCTCTACCAGCAGGCTATCCGGGCTTTGACCGGATGGCCTGGTAAGGTTATAAGCGCCTTTGGTATCGGTAACGGTATAAGCCACTATAGTATTGCTTGCTTTGTTTTTAAGGCTTACCGTGGCGAACGGAACAGCTTTGCCCAAACTGTCTTTAACCGTTCCATGGATATTATCCTGGGCAAAACAGAAGGCAGCGCACAACATGCCGCATAGCAGTAATATAAAAGTTCGCATAAAACGCATGATTATTTTTCTGGTAGTTCGATTGGGTTATTAACGGGTGGCGTGGGTATTACTTTTGTATCAATGTCAGGCTTGGGCCCTCCATTATTTTGCGCCTTAACAGCCATTGATTGGGCCATTATATTCGGATCCTTATGCATGGCATTGCTCAGCTTTTCAAATTCTTTTTCTGTTGTTTTTATACCGTTCGGCACCTGGATAATATTCGGATCGGTGTTGTCGGCATCCTCGTCCAATGGTATCACTATTCTGCCGTGCCGGTCTTTGATTGGCTTACGTGTGCCCAACACAGCTTTTTCTACCCGGTCGAACTTGAAAATCACCTCATTCCTGGCATCATAAGCTTCAATGATGACACCCGGTAATCCATTCAGCTTCCAGGGGCCGGCATGTACCGGCAGATCAGGACAAAACCAAGCCGTATAATTGCGCCCTTTTAAATGACAGGTTGCTTTCTGGCAATGCAGTTCGCCAAAGTTGGCCCTATCACTGCTGATATGCCAGTTGATGACAGGCAGCACCTCATTGATGATATATGGATTCACTAACATTTCCTTCCTAACCAGCTTTTTGTTGTTTATAAATTGATAATACTCTGTGCCCGATCCGGTGACCTTGTGATCTAACCTGAAGTTACCACCGGCAGGATTGTTTATCTGCTCCTGTAATTGTTTCCTGTACAATTCGTTCTGCAATTGGGTATCATAACTTTTGTAACTGCTTGCAGTTTTTCCTACAAACAGCACCATGTTCTCTGTATAAGGATGAGCGCGGTTGTTGGTGTCTCGCACGTGGGTGAATTTGTAATGTACCAGTATCTGCGCGGTGTCGGGTTTTTGTGCTACGACGGCTTGCAAGGTCACCGCCAGCAATGAACATAGCGCTAAACACGTTTTAGTGGTCATTTTCACGGCAATTCGATTGGATTATTGATTACCGCTTGAGGGCCAACTTTGATCTTGATGTGGTCTGGTCTTGGACCATTGCCATTACCTGGCCCGTTCATACCCGATGAGGCCATCATGGCTTGCACAAAAGCGTCGGGGTCTTTCCGCATGGCATCCTGTAATTTGGTGAATTCCTTTTCTGTGGTTTTGATCGCTCGCGCAGGCAGTTGAATAACAGCCGGGTCGGTATCTGAATCATCCCCGCCAATCATGACCATCCTACGGTCCCCCGATTGAGGCTCTGCAGCGGCAGCAACCGGTTGGGCCGGCGCCACTTTTTCAATACCATCAAACTTAAAAACCACTTCTTTTTTGGCATCGTAGGCTTCCAGAATCACCCCGGGCAGGCCGTTCAGTTTCCACGGGCCAGCATGAAAAGGCATGTCGGGACAAAACCATGCGGTGTAATTCCTTCCTTTAAAGTGCGCGGTAGCTTTCTGGCAATGCATGCCGCCAAAGCTGGCGGTGTCGCCACTTATCTTCCAATCAATTGTGGGCAAGGGATCTTCTATCAGGTAGCTGTTGATAACAAGTGATTCCTTTCTATACAATTTCTGCTCACCGGGAAACTGATAGTATTGGATGGGCGAAGCCGTTTTATTTGTGTGAATACTAATGTTTCCATCCGGCGAGCTCGCTATTGCTTCTTTCACCTGCTTTTTAAACAGGGCATCCTGCAGTTGTTTGTCATAACTTTTATAAACACTTGAATTTTTGCCGAGAAACAGCGCCATGTTTTCGGTATAAGGCGTTGCACGGTTGTTAGTGTCCCTCAGGTGCGAAAACTTGTAATGCACCATGTACGCGGCTGTGTCGGGGTTTTGCGCTTTAACGCATAGTGCAACAAGCATCAGGGTCGCGGCTATCAGTAATTGCTTTTTCATAATTGTAATAATTTTAAGCAATACTATATTCCTGGCATGGCAACCTGAAAACTTTGGTACGAATAGCGGTTTACTATTCCCGAAAAACGGATATTTGTTATCCTGCAATAACAAAAAGCGGCAGTTTAGCCCACCATTGGCTTTATTAGTAACATAATTTATAGATGCTATCAGCAGGATTTTATCTTTGTTTTATATGATTTCCATAAAGAAAAAAGACTGGATAGAGATCGTGCTGCATATCGCGTTTTGGGTTGGGGTTTTCTATACGCTTTTAACGCTAACCGAGTCGCACATCAAGATACGCATAGATCACAATGTTGCTACTACGAGAAAGGAACTTATTTTGAAAAAGGACATAAGGTATACCTTGTCGCCGCACTTATTTATCACGCTTGGCTTTCTTATCTTATTATTCTATGGCAATATCTTTTCAGTATTTAAAAAGGCGCTGCGCTACAAGAATATATTGGTGAGGGTATCTATACCTGTCCTTTATTTTGTCGCCATCTTCATGGCTGATTACTACGTGTATAAATTACTGCCGGAACAGAATAATGGCCAGCCAGTTATGCACTCTTTGGAACTCGATCAGATTACTGGCTTTCCCGGGCCGCCTCCTGCTATTAAAAAGGATCACTTTACTGCGCAAACTGATGCTGTAGTATTTGCCGGAGATGGTTTGTCAAATACGGTATCGTTTATTTTTATCATCGTATTCGGCCTTTCTATAGCTTATTTCTTTCTGAAAGAGTGGGCCAGGGCCGAAAAGTTTCGTATTCAATTGGAGGCGGTTCAATTGGATACGGAGATCAAATTTTTGAAATCGCAAGTCAACCCTCATTTTCTTTTTAATACGCTCAATAATCTGTTTTCGATGGCGCAGAAAAAGGGTAACGATGATTTGGCTGACGGTATCTCAAAGCTTTCTGGCATGATGCGCTATATGATCTATGAAAGCAATGAGGAGAACGTTCCTCTGAAAAAAGAAATCGAATACCTCGACAATTGCATCCTGCTCAATAAATTACGCTACGCTGATGACGAGGTAAAAGTGGTGTTCAATTACCCGAAGCAAACCGAAGGCATCTTTATTGCACCCATGTTGTTTATTCCCTTTGTTGAAAATGCATTTAAGCACGGGGTTGCGATAGGTCAGTCATCTGAAATTGATATTTCCATCGCTGTCGCGAACGAACAGCTGATTTTTCGCTGCGAAAATACGATCTACAGTATCAAAAAAATGGATGATGAGAAGAGTGGCATTGGGCTCGAAAATGTAAAAAGAAGGCTTGACCTGGTATATCGCGGAATGTACGGGCTATTTATAAAAACTGACGACAATAGGTATATTGTCAATCTTAGAATTAATTTAAAATGAATTGTATAGCTATTGACGATGAGCCCAAAGCGCTGGACGTGATTGAAAGGTATTGCCAGAAAAGTGATCTGGTTGATCTGAAAGCGTCATTTCGTGAGCCGGTGAAAGCAATCGAGTTCCTCAACAAGGAAAAGATCGATCTCATTTTCCTCGATATCAATATGCCCGATATTACCGGCATACAGCTGATACAAACGCTTGTGACAAAGCCTATGGTTATTTTTACCACAGCTTACAGCAACTACGCGGTTGAAAGTTACAACCTGAATGCTATCGACTACCTCCTGAAGCCTATTACTTTCGAGCGGTTTTTAGCGGCAGTTAATAAAGCATCGAACCTGATTCCTCTGCAAAATAAATCGGCCGCTAAAGAGGATGAAGCTGGAACAGTTTTTATCAAAAGTGGCCCGCATACTTACCAGGTAAAGATCAGCGATATACTTTATTTGGAGAAGGATGGCAACTACATTACCGTGCATTTGAAGGATAAACAAATACTCATTCGCGAAAACATGGGCGATATTTTTGACCTTGTGCCGGCAGCTGATTTCGTACGGGTGCACAAATCGTTCGTTGTAGCCATAAAACATATTGCTATGATTGAAGTGCATCAGCTCATCATTAACAGCGAAAAAATCCCCATCGGCAGCACCTACCGGGATTCCTTACGCAGCAGGTTGGGACTAAAATAATATCGCCGCTTTATTTCCGCCCGGCTAAGCATATTCCGCCTGGTAGAATCAAATTTTGGAGTCTTTTAAATAAGGCCTCCTTACACTCGCTGTTTGGAGGCCTAAACCTAAACCTTATCACAGTTGGCAATGGATATTGCCAATGAGCTATAAAAGTAATATAGAGACAAGTAATCTTACAGAATTATCGATAAAAAAGGTATATCTCCCGATTAACTTTACTAATTAAGTAATGTTTTATACCAAAAAAACCCGGCCCTTAAAAAAAGGAACCGGGCCATCAACATTATGAAAAAAATTGTTAATGTATTACAATCGCTTTTACAAACGTACCTGTTGCATCAAAGCCAACTTCGTAATTTGTACTATTAACCGTAATAAATACGTGGTACCCTATTACTCCCGACTTACCAATCTCAGAATATGCCTTATCAAACACATAACCAGGATAGGTAGCAGTTAAATAGGTAGTAATGGCAGGCAATAAATTTGCCGCAGTTAACTCCACATGTTTGCCGCCTTGTGGTTCAAGCTTCACACGTTTTATTAAACTGCCGGTGGCTGAAATATTGGTGGCATATAATACACTGTCTTTACTTATTAGAATGTAAGTTGTATCTGGTGTTTTATATGCGTGTAGTAAGGTGTCGGTTGGGTAAGTTGTAGTAAAGTAAGTCAAAACTGTTGTTGGTATTGCCGATATGGCTAAAGTATCTTGCTGTACACCGCCACGATCAGAGAATGGGCCACCCGGATGCCATCCTTTACCGCCTCCGCCCATGTTGGCGCCGTCTTTTTGCTCTAATACATTAACAAATGTTCCGGTGGATGTGAATTTTAAACCAACAAAAAGGTTGTTGTATTTAATAACAACCACGTAGCCAACTACCACGCTGGCACTATCAATTTTATAGGCCTTAGTAAAAGTATAACCCGAATAATTTGCAGTTAAATATGTCCCGATTGCAGATGGCAGTGCATTGAATGCCACCGAATCTATTTTGCCATTAGGAGGGAAGCAATTAACCATGTAAATGCTGTCTTTAGTTCCGGCACTGTCAACCGATGCTAAAGCAATAGCCCTGTAAGTTGCTAGCGTAGATGCAGTTAGTGTTGATGTGGAAGTTGTTTTAGTGGCTGAACTGGTCGTCGCATCTTTTTTACAGGAAGAAAAGATACTAAGGATACCTAACATTAACAGGCAGGGGTAATTAATTTTGATTTTCATTTTTGTAAATTTTAAATTCATAACTTTTTAATCATTGGCTATATGCCTTTGCATAATTAAAAGTATGATTGAAACCGAGGGGGAAAAACAGTCTGTCGATGAAGAGGTGTTATTTGCCGACAAAAAGAATTTTAAGTTACCTGCACCTATTCAAGCCATCTGTGCTTGATTCATCTGCGGGTTTTATGATAAGGGATTTCTCAAAATAGCCGGTCGCCTCTGCTTTTTTACCAGCCATCAGTAATGACCATGCCAGCATGTGGTTACCGTCGTAATCAAAAGGATATAGCGTAGCTACCACCCTGAAATATTTGGTTGCAAGCTCAAACTGTTTACGGTTATAATAAATAACACCCGCCCAGTAGCTGGCCTGGGTATTTTGTGGGTCGATCTTTAAAATATCAATATATTGCTGCAACACTTTATCCCAGCTTTGCAAAAAGGATAGCGGTTTAACGTAACCAAATTTTGCTTCAATGGCACCGGGTTTAATATTAACCGCTTTTTGATAATAACTTTGTGAAGCGATATAATTTTGATTCAAGTAATGCAGCCAGCCGAGCCTGATATTTATTTCATAGTTATTATCGCTGTAATAGGCAGCTATGTCATTTATAGCAGCAGTATAATTTTTGTTTAATTCATTCATATAGCTGTTATGAAAAGCTCTTTCAAGCACAGCATTGCTTTGTGCAAATGAAAGGGATGCGTATAAAGCAAACAAACAAATTAATAAAGCTCTTTTTAAAACTTCCATAAAAAACCTAAAGTAACAGAATTTTGTACATAGTTTAAAGACTGGTAGGTGTCATCCTTTTTTTCATAAACATAGCTTAATTGCAGCTGTGAATGCGCACCCAGTTGGTAAAATAAAGTTTCGCCGTATTTAAACGTCGTTTTGTCTATGGCATTATAAATGTATAAGCCATCGGCGTCTAAATAATCATCCTGGTCGCCAATGGTAATAGTGGATTCAAGCCAGGTGTTTTTAATTACCTTAAAGCCAATAGCCTGGTTAAATATAAAATGATCATTTGAATTTAAATGCTGATCAGACCCGCGGCTGATCGTATAGAGGTTGAAATTCCCGAAAGGATAAAATGTAAGCTTGGCATCGTACTGTTGTAGCTGTTTATCGTCAAGCCGGCCAAAATTAATGTCTCCCTGTAAATCAACATAAGTGCCATTATACCTTAAAGCTAATAAACCTAAGTTACTGTTGTCGGTTGTGGTTTCGAATTTTGTATTAGCGTAATGATAGGCTCCCATAAGTGTAAGTTGGTTACTGATGGCAAAACTTAGTTTAGCATAATATTCCTTTTGCTGATCTGCCGCGTGTACCGAATTGCCGTATCCATCATAGTTTCCTAACTTAAAAATAGTTTGATTATAATAGGCCAGAGACTCTTCCAATTGCCACCGCCACGATAAACGGTTACTTAATGAAATGCGTGAGTACGTTGCATTATCCCGGTTAATGTCAGTATTAATCTTCACGCTTGATTCAGCACCGGCATCTATTAAACCAAATGAGCTTAATCCATTTTTGTTTTGCAGGTAAGCTGCGTTGTATGAAGCGGAAAGATCATTATTTAAGTATTTATTACATAGATAGGCATAGTAACGGACCGTTTGATTGTAAGTATCTTTACTTAGGATATTTTCGAACTGTTTTAAAGCTTGCTTATAGTTTCCTGTCATCATAAAAGCATAACCAATTCTTAGCCGTAAGCCCGGGAAATCAGCGCGTCCTGTGTTTAAAGTTTGATCACGATATTTAATTAGCTGCTTCCAGTCACCCCTATTGTAAAGCTCAAGTGATGTGCTGTCGGATGCCTGAATGTTGTTTACCTGTGCCTTCAAGTTAGCAGTAAACACCACAAATACCAATATCAATAAATACTTTCCTTTATCCATTGAATTTTATTGTCATGTCCGTTAACTGCAACTGTTATCTCTTGTAGGCTATTATTTGCAATATTGATAGCTGCCTTCATTAATTGCTTTTCGCTATTGAATATTTTTTGATATTGTGCTGACTGAATTACTGAGCCAAACTTTTGTGGCAAGTATTTACCAGTGTAGGTGAGCTTTATATAAGTAAAAAAAGGCGCCACAATATCCTGAAGCCAGCGCAGTGGTTTATTACCAACCAGGTGAACCGGGTACACATCATGTATAACCAGGTCTTCATTGCCGGTAAACGTAATTTTATAAGCCGCCAGGTAAAAAAAGTATATCAATGAACTTTTGGCCCCATAAAAGCTCGTGAAATAAAACTGGGTACCATCATTAATAAAATAAGCCAATGAGTCTGTTGTATGACAGTAAAAATAAGACTGGCCCAACTCATCAACAAAAACCTCAATTGATTCTTTTTTACCTGACGAACTAATTAAAGTTGCGGAATAACCCGCCTGAAAATCGAACGCTTTTTGGATGGTGTTATCAATAATAACAGGCTTAATCACTTCACCTTCTGCTGGTATGATAAATGATTCAAAGTTTCCTATCTGGTTATAATAATAAGCAAACGGATATGCCAATGTTTTAGCGTCAATGTAAGGTGTAGCCTGTATCTGAAAATGTAAGTGCGGTTCAGGCGAACGGCCCGAGTTTCCGCATAATCCAAGCAGGTCGCCTTGTTTAACACCTTCACCTGATTTTACCTTGATCGAATGCATTTTTAGGTGCGATATCTTCGAATATAAACCATCCAGGTGTTTAACTACAACTGTATTTCCCCAATTTTGCTGCATGTTTTCAGCGCCGATAGGGTTGTCCTCCACGTGATCAATTACATTAACTACTACCCCATCAGCGCAGGCTAAAACAGGTTTATTAAAGCAGTAAAAATGTTCAGGCAAAGTACCCGGAAGCTTATATGTTTTATTTTCATCTGTAATTACAAAATCAAGTGCTTTTCCCCAGTCCGCTTTATGGGTGATGTCACTATCATAACCTTGCGAAACCATCCAGCTTCCCATAAATGGCAGGTTGAACCTGAAATATCTAAGATTATTTAAACGGGTTTGCTGGTTGATAAATTGATACAGGTTTCTTTCTGGCGAGTAATGCTGTAATGTTACCAGTTGTAATACACCTGAGTTTTTTCTTAACAATAAAAAATAAAGCAGCGTGTAATTTATCAAACAAAAAGGCAGTGAGAAAACCGGGAGATTATAAGCAGACAATAAGCCTGTAAAAGCATTTAATAATATAAATATTAAAGGTATACAGGCGATGGCCCAGAGGTATGATCGTAAAGAAGGGATAGAAAAAAAGCTGCCAATGGCCACCGAACTCATCATAAAGTTAGCGCCTAAGTGGTAATAGCTAATACCCTCTGGATAGATGAGAAAAACGGCATTAAAACCATACGCCATTAAAAACCCGATAACTAATAAGCTAAATGCAATGCGGGAGTGTATAAATAAGCCAAAGCCAATACACATGCCGGTAATAATATTATCCTGAAATAAAATCGCACTGATCGACCGGAAAAACAGGCATATTAAATAAGGGAGGCCTGATGAAAGATAATTATGAAGGTAAGCCAATCCTGCGGGGCTGCTGCAAACGTCCCCGGCCACAAAACTGCTTTTTGATAGAAGCCCTATATTGAACAAACTACGGGAGCTTAATAAAAGTAACCAAAAACATAAAATAAAAGGTAAGGATAAAATAGGCAGCCCTAATCTGCCGAGTTTATGTTCCAGAATAACAGTTAACATAACCAGCAGCAGGCAGGCAAAAATTAGCCAGACCACACATTGTGCATTAAACTGATAAAATGTGCCGAATGCCAACCCGAGCAGCAGGCTATTAAAGCTATAAATACCGGCATTTAAATTTTCGCCCGAGTAGCCCAATAGTTGTGTTAAGCACAACGAAAACAGCACGCAACACAAACCGCAGACACCAGCAAGCGGGTTTAAAAAAGATACCAGCAACAAAATAATACCTAACGCCCTGTTTTGTGAAAAAAACAGGATGGCGTACGTGTTTATAATTGCCTTTATAAATGATGAAATATTGTTTCTCAACCTTTATGCTTTAAGTGATCCGGTAATAGCTCGTTCTCTTCAATATAATTGATCGTATCGGCGGCTTTGATCAGATGGATTTTTTGCTGCTCGTCAATTAATATTACGGCGGGGCGAAGGGTAATAAATTGCATCCATTGGGTCATATTATAGGCGCCCACTTTATGCGCTACCAGATTATCGCCAGGGTTTAACAGGGGCAGGTTTATGTTTTCACGTATTACGTCAATATTCATACATAAAGGGCCGTAAATAGTCATATTTTCTGTATGTGGTACATAATCCTGCGCCGGGGATATATGATGTTCATACCAAAATGAGGTGAAAAGGATATTAACACCAAAATCTGCAATAACAGCGCGTTTACCATCGGCAAGGCGTTTGTTGGCTATTACAGTCCCTAACAAATAACCGGCATCATCAATTAAAGCACGCCCGCTTTCTAATATCAGTAAGGGCAATTCAGCATGTTTAAAGCCTGAATTGATCAGCGTGCTGCAAATTTCTTCAGCAAAGTCATCAATGGTTGGTAAGGTGTCACTACCCGGTAAATAAGCTCCTTTTAAAGTATTGGTTGATGGGAAACCACCGCCTAGATCAAGGTATTCGATGTTTTGATGTAAAATAGTTTTACAACGGGCAGCCAATTCAGCTAATTTAGTAGCTGCTACCCCATAAGCACAGGTAGATTGCACATAAGTGCCGATGTGGCAATGCAAACCAACCAATTTCAACTTACCTGACGCTACAACTTTGGTCAACGCATTCCAGGCTTCGCCATTTTCATAATTAAAACCAAACCTATCCCACGCAGGAAATACCCCGGTATCCATGTTTACACGAATGGCGACCCGGGGCTTGTTGGTTAAGCTTTCGCTGATTGCTGTTAACAGGTTTAACTCTTCCGAGTGATCAATATGGATCAATGAATCATTTTCAATAGCCAATAAAAGATCTTCTTTTGATTTGGATGGCCCGTTAAATATAATTTTGTTGCCTGCAACGCCGTTACCCAAAGCTTTGCGGTATTCAAAACCAGAAACCACTTCGGCCCAACTGCCTTCACTGTGAAAGATCTGGCAAACAGCATTCAGATAGTTGGTTTTATAGCTCCAGGCAAACTGCACTTTTGGATAGCGTGTGCTAAAGGCGCGGTATGCGGCCCGGTAGTTACGGCGGATTTGTTTTTCAGACAATACGAATAACGGTGATCCGTAAGCATCAATCAGGCTTTTTACTGCTACATTATCAATATATTTAAAAGGCTGCGCATCGTTGCGGCTGCCAAACTTATTCATAGCGCCAGCAGTAAGTTTTTTGATATAGGGCCTTTCGTATGGAAGCTTTTGCATGTTTAATATCTATTTATAATTCGCCAAAGGCTGACATTTGCTGAAATTCTGCAATATCTATAATCTGGTCCCAGGAATGACGGATAAACAATTTGCCGGATTGATATTCAGTAAAGGCGGCAACCTCTTCGCCCATAGCCATTTTAACCAATGCCGCCGGATGATTCTGACCGGCTGCCGCAGCAAGATATATCCACGCAGGGAAACGGGGATTGATCTCTAAAATAAACAACTCATTATCTGCGTTGCGCATAAGCTCAAGTTCGTAGCCGCCTTTCCAATTAGTTATTTTTGCGAAATGATTAGCCAGTTCCGTAAGCGTTTCGTCTTCAACAGTAACGCCTGCCCATGCTTTGCCTTTGTCAGTAATATACAACTTGCGCATGGCAACTATACCGGTGTTATTCCCTTTTCCGTCGCCTAAAGCCGCCACATTTATTTCAGTGCCTTTAATGTACTGCTGTGCAATTACAGGGTAACCCCATGTAGCTTCCAGCTGATGGAATGCCTTTTTTGCTGCCTCCATATTAAAAGCCACGTAAGCATCATAAAATTTCCCTTTTATCACCAGGGGAAACTTTAAATCTTCCGCCGCATTTTGCAGATCGGCAAGTGAAAATAGTTTATGGTCCGCTGGAACTTGCAGGCCGTTTTTATTTCCAAATTCCAACAAATTTACCTTATCCCTCATGCCCAATTCATTCAATGATGGCAAAAATGTTTTCACACCAATACTAATTAATTCGGGCACTATTTTTATAAAATTATGAAGCTCGGCATCAAAATTGGGGATGATCATGCTTAGGTTTTCCTGATCGTGAATATAAGCTAACCGATCTGCTAATGCAGCTATTCCGGCTGTTGGATATGGGATCTGATAAGTTTTATCCACCAGGTCGTGCATATAAATACCCGGTTCTAATGATTCATAGGAAAGGCCTATAATCCTGATATCATTTCCTAAACCTTCTTTAAGCGCCCTGATCACTGCTATTCCAGGCCCGGGATTGTCATTCGCATTAAGGCCGGTGACGCCAATACATAAGCCGAAATAATTAGTAGCCATGATTTTATTCGATTTCCAGCAAATTAGCTTCTTTTAGCTGAATTATCCAATCCTCCCAATCACGATCTAGCTGCTCAGCATTGACCTCGTATTTTTGTAAAATATCCAGCTTAATTTCTGTAGATGAAGCGCCGCCTTTAATGGCTTGTAGTATGACTGATGCCATTGCATTGGCGGAAAACGAATCACCTGTTGCCGGGTTAAAAATAAATCCGTTTTCGCTGGTGGCAATATTTTTTTTAATCATCATAAATTATTAACCTGGTGAATAGGAAGTATAAAAGTAGCGTTTTTGCCAATATCAGGAAGCCATTAAATAATCCATACGAGAGGCCAGTACTTCCATATCTACCGGTTTCAAAAAAAGTGCATCACATTTATAGGCATCCGATTTCACTTTTTTGCTTCTATAGGCGCTGACAATAATCACCGGGATATCTTTTACAGTCATTTCTTCTTTAAGATCCTGACAGATCAATTCACACTCATTATTTAATAATAAATAATCCAATATGATGAGATCGGGTTGTATGGCCTTAGCTTTTTCACATACTACTTCAGTGTCATACACAATATGTACGTCGAAATCACCGTACGTCAAAATATCGTCGACAACTGGTAACATTCTGCCGCCGTTATCCAGTACCAGGATCTTTTTTTGTTTGCTTATCAATTCCATAATCCAATAGTTTTAAATGCTTTATGTAAAAATCTTTCTCAAAAGGATTACATAAAAGTATTTATCGTTCAACTGGACTTATCTACCGACAAACAACAGGCTGAACGGCTATTTTGACCACGCCTTTATGAAATCGGAATAGCTGTTACCTACGGGAAGCTCTGTATTGCCAATTTTGACTTTACGGTTGTGGACTGACTTTACTTTTTTTATAGCGACCGCATAACTGCGGTGAATTCTTGCAAATAATGCCGCAGGCAATTTTTCCAGCACTGCTTTCATCGGCATAAGCGTCAGTATTGGTTTGTCAAGGGCGACGAGATGTATTTTGATATAATCTTGCATGCTTTCAATAAACTCAATGTCTTTTATTACAATCTTGATCATGCGGTATTCAGAATGTACATAAATTGATTCATCTTCTTCTTTACCTTTTTCAAGATTTTTGTATTTGTGATAATCCAAAGCTTTTTGAACTGCTGCCCCAAACCGTTTGGTGTCAATCGGCTTTAATAAATAATCTATGGCCTCGAGCTCAAAACCTTGATAAGCATAATTTTTATAGGCCGTTGTAAAGATAACCATCGGCTTAATTTCAAGGGAACGTACCAGATCAACGCCCGTAATATCAGGCATGTCAATGTCAATGAAAAGCAAATCAACCGGATTTGTCTTTAAAAATTCCGCACCTGAAATGGCATCATCAAAAGTCAGTTGCAGATTCAATTCCGGCGAATCGTCCACATGTTTCTTAATCACCTCAAGTGCTAAAGGTTCATCATCAATTGCTATACATTTTAATTGCATCCTGTTAAATTTAACTTAATAACTCAAGTCTTACTGTAAATAATTCATTGTCAGTATTAATATCCAGGTTATATTTTCCGGGATACATATGCTCCAACCGTTGCCTGGTATTTTTAATGCCTATACCTTTCCTGTTGTTTTTTTGCGTCTTATCAAAAATATTGTTTTGGCAAGAAAAGCTTATTTTATTTTCTTCAACGATTAATTCGATATTAATGATTGCATTGTGGTGTTTGCTGATCCCATATTTAAAAACATTTTCAATAAAGGTCATCAACAACAAAGGAGCTATTTTTTGATTGGTAATTACTCCCGAACAAACAAAATTTAATTTAGTTCTCTTACCTATTCGCAGCTTTTGAAGATCAATGTAATCATTGATACATTGAATTTCATTTGCCAGTGAAACCACATCTTCGCTTACTTCATCGGTAACATATCGCATTATATTTGATAGCTTCATAATGCTTTCGGCAGTATGCACGCTGCTGGTAACCGCAAGGGCGTAAATATTGTTTAAGGTATTAAATAAAAAGTGAGGATTGATTTGGGCTTTTAAAAATGATAATTCAGCATGTGTCTTTTCCGCCTGTGTCCGGGCCACCATTTTTTCGGCAAGCTGCCACTTTTGTACGGTGCTTACTGCAATGCTCAGGCCAATAACCAAAACAAATATAAACAGGCCTACCATATCAATATTGCCCGACTGGTGAATAAAAATAACCTGGTTTGAGGGTTTATCGCGTGGATCTTCCATTCGCAAATCCTGATTGGGTAATGGACCGAAAGGCAGGCTCTTCGAACCCGACGAACTCAGGCCGGCGGTCGGGATCGAACTATCGACTAACATCCGATTCGTTTGGGAAGCGTTGAGTTTAGGGTTTTTTAGCAGGTTATGGCCAAGCAGGTTATCAAACGGCTGTAAGAAGTAGACACAGCCCGACAGCATCAGTACGATTATCCCATATGAAACGTATTTCTTTTTAAACACCAGTTTTGGAACTAAATACCAGGCATTCAGATAGAACATCGATATGTAGGTTAAGCAAAACAGCCAGTAGAACGGGGAAGACAAAATAAAATAACTATTATGCACGCTCTCCTGTGTTTTATTCATAAAAAGGAGGGGGAAGCCAAGGAAAATCATCCATCCAACAGCATGAATAAAAAAGTTAGTGAATCTTGAACGTATCATAATGCTTATGTAATCAAAAATAGCCTTTGCCTGGCATATTGTTGCATAGTTAATTTATCTTAATAAAGTAAGACTTCCTGATAGTAGTGTTCTTCCATGTTTCGGGTTAATGATGTAGTAATATACGCCAACAGGTAGTGGCGAGCCATTATATTTGCCATCCCAGGCAATTGGATAACCAACGGAGTAGAATAATTGCTGGCCATATCGGTTAAAAATCGACACTGTACAATCCGGGTAACTATCCAGGTATTTGATGTCCCACGTGTCATTTATGCCATCTCCATTGGGCGTAAAAGCGTTTGGCACCACTGGTGCCTGTAATACGTTCACCGTTACCAGTGCTGATGCCGTGCAGCCATGCGGGGAGGTAACTGTTAACTGATATTGTGTGTCAACAGTCGGACTGGCAACCGGATTTAATATCGTAGCATCACTTAAACTCGTAGCGGGCGTCCATTTATACGTGAGACTATCGCCGGTAGCCTTGGCTTCTAAAGTTATCTGTCCGCCAGATAAAATAAAATAGCTTGAAGGTAATGTGACTGCCGGGGTGGTATAAACAGTAATGGATTGTGAAGCGCTGTAGGTACAGCCGGTTTGGGCAGTAAATAAATAGCTAATATTAAAAGTGCCGGCACCGGATACTGATGGATCAAACAGACCGGTTGAAGATACGCCGGTACCGCTGAATACACCGGTACCGGTAAATCCATTTTTGTCCTCGGTTATCTGTACCGCGGCTGCACTTTGACAAAGTGAGCCTACGGCAGATAGCGTTACAACCGGGTTAGCATTTACCGTAATGGTATAATCATAAATGCTGAAACAGGTTTCACCTGAATAAACTACCATTTTTACCTGGTAATTCTTAGTTATCGGGGTATTAAAAGTTCCGTATGTATGGTAGAACTTACCATCAGCAGGGATCTGGCTTTGATCTTTGTAAAAAACAGCACTGTCAGCAGGCGCATTTATATAATCATAATAAAAAATTATTTTAGTAATGCTGCCAAAATCTACGGTCGATGTGTTATCAAATTCTATATCATCGCTACTACATAAGTAACCTGCATTCGGCACAGTAAATGATGCCTGCGGTACCGCACCGTTTACGGTGAATAGCTGGGATTTTGCGGCAGATACACAACCATATTTTGAGGTTACCGTTAGTGTAACCGTGTAATTACCCACAGTTGAATACTTATGCTTCGGGTTTTCATCAGTTGATGTATTGGGGTTGGATGCGGTAGCGTTCGTATCACCAAAATTCCACAGGTAAGTAAATGAAGACTGCGTGTTATCCGCTATTGTTGATTTATCGGTGAACTGGGCATATGCGTCTGAGAGGCAAACATCGGGCATGGAGAAATCAGCAACCGGTAAAGGATTGACTACGATACTTTGTGAAACCAGGTTACTTACGCAACCAGCTAAAGTAATAACCTGCAATGTTGCTGTATAAGTGCCCGCAGTAATGTAAGTATGTACATGGGCGGCATTTGTTAGTAACGTATCTGTTGAATTATCGCCATAATTCCATATCCATTTGGCAATACTACCGCTTGTGCTTGTTGATGCATCTGTAAAAACAACTGGCTGACCGGTGCAGGCAGGCGAAGAAAATGTATACGCGGCAATAGCAGCCGCATTGATGGTAATGGTTTGTATAGCCGATGTTGAACTGCAACCACTGCTATTGGTTACCGTGAGTGTAACCGGGTAAGTGCCTGATGCGGTATATAAATGTGAAGGGTTTTGCAGGGCTGATGTTTGGCCATCGCCAAAACTCCATACCCATGATGTTATTGAAAGGGTAGAGGTGGAGGCATCTTTAAACATGGTAGAATCACCCAGGCAATCAGTACTTGACGTGGTAAAGGCAGGTGATGGCACGGGGTTTATAGTTAAAGTGAGCTCGTTTGATGAAACCACACATTCTGAAGAACTGATATTACTTGTCAGTCCGGAAACCACACGATATAAATAGGTGCCGGCTGTAGTAGGCGATGCGAAGGTAAATGAGGTGGCCGTAGATGCCGTGCTTTCATCATTCCAGGTACCGTTTATATATTCCTGTAACTTTTGCTCGTAGCCGCTTGCCAACGCCGTAGTTACGTTAACTGTAATATTTTGTGAAGCGCTACCGGCACAAAGCGACTGCGTAGTTGCCGTGGATGAAAACACAGCCGATACTTGTGAGCCGTATGGCCTAAAGGTAATGTCATCTATCGCAATATCATTACCAATGCCGCCTGCAGCGTTATTGGTCATTTTTAAAATAACAGACTCCGTATTAGCCGGTACTGTAAATGTGAAAGGGTATTGAATCCAAACATTACCCTCCGCTATATCACCAGTGGTTCCCGTACCTAAAACCGTGCCGTCTGCCGTTTCTATGGAAAAGGTTACATTGGGTAGAATGCCGCTATAATTCAGTAAGTTTTTTATCCAGGCGGCAAACTGGTAGGTAGTATTTCCACATAAGCCGCTAACAGTACGCGTATAAAATATACCCGGATCATAACTCCCGTTTACAATCATCATGTAACCCCCAGTGTTACCCGTATGGTCAGTGGTGGTCCACCATCCATTAAACATGCCTGCTGTGGTATTGGCAATGGTATAATAATCGTCACTGGGGAAACCTGTACTGCTGTAAGTGTAACTGGTAGAACCCGAATCGGCGGGTAAAGCACCCGAACGGGTTGCCGTTCCTGAACCGAAAGTAATATCAACTATAGGATCGCCCAAACTTTGCGCATGAGCGAGATGACCATATAGCACGCTTATAACAAACAAAGCAATTGTTATTTTAATTTTAGGAACAGGCATTTACTTTCAATATCAATAAGAATTCAACATAAATAAGCGCCTGCATCAATGCAGGCGCCATTATGAAAACAGAACTTCGCAAGTCAAAAGCAATATTGCTGCTGACTGCTGTAAAATTGCTCAAGTGCCCGTTGGGAACGAAAAATCTATCGGTAAACGGGGCTTATGAATAGATGAATGCGCAGGAGATTTAAAGCGGTTAAAATTCCTTTTGCCGAACGGAGGTCTCGATTTATTTGAAGACATGACCAGATCATTGGCCTTTAAATATTTTAGAATGAAAAAGTCAATTTTTCTTAACGCCCCATACGGCTATGATAAGTTTTTATCGCTAGCCTTTATCTTCAGCTATAAACATTGCCTTGCCTGAAGTCTAAATCAAAACTTTAGCAGGGGATTTAGTCGTTTGTCGATATCTTCAGTTCATTTAGCGACACATTTATAAGCTATATTTCTTTGTTCATCATATTTGATTTAATATTTCACCCATTAATAATATGATTATGAATCCATATCGACTTAATTATAAACAAGTAAACAAGGAGTCATATGAAATCATTAATCAAAACGACAGGCATGCTGCTGCTCTTAGCAACGGCCTGCAAAACCAGCCTCTACAACACCCCTAAAACAAGAGCTGTTTCTGGAAAACTTATACCACCTGAGGGTATGGTCTACATTCCATCTGGCACCTTTTTGTACAAAATGATGAATGGTGATACCGCCGGGCAGAGAAGGGTCAGTGTAAGCGCCTTTTTTATTGATAAAACCGAGGTTAACAATAAGCAGTACCAGGCTTTTGTCAACTGGGTTGCCGATTCAATAGCGATCGTCAATTATTTGCACGATGATTCTTTTTATTTGCCCGCCACAGGGGCGACCGTTGGCTCAAATAATAGGGAAATAAGGTTAATCGACTGGAATAAGGTAAATAAAATATCGCCGCTCTGGAAAAAAGCCCCGCAGGATATCAAAGAAAAGCTTGCACCAATGATGACGATGATCAACGGTGCACGCGTGCCTGATCCCGCATTGTTGGTTTACAAATTTTATTATGTGCGGATGGATGGCATAAAAAACAGCGATTACGTTGCCGATTCCGTCGGCATCTACCCGCATGAGTCTGTATGGTCATCTGACTTTCCTAACTCCCAAATGACGGTAATGGATGCCAATTATTTTACCAATAAAATATATGAATATAACCCGGTTGTTGGCGTAACCTGGAAACAGGCCCGGGCTTATGCAGACTGGCGCGGCACACAATTAAGCCTGATGATAAGGCATAATCCGAACCTGAAGAATTTCAAACTCAGCTTTAGTTTGCCTACAGAGGCACAGTGGCAATATGCTGCCGAAGCTAAATTGAACCCTGAAGACAGCGTGTCGCGTACAGTACTTACTACTATTGATAAAACCACGGGCAAAGAGCAGCTTTCGATAAACTATAAGCAGGGCGAAGGCATGTATTCAAGCGATGGCTCAACGTTTACGCTGCCGGTAACATCTTATACACCAAATGCTTTTGGTATTTATAACATGGCGGGTAATGTGTCCGAATGGACACTGGATGCTTTTAGTCCGTCAGCGTCAGAACTGGTGAATGACCTGAATCCGGCTTTACTTTATGATGCTACGGATAAAGACGGTCCCTTAATGAGGCGAAAGGTAGTACGCGGCGGATCGTGGAAAGACAATGGTGATATGCTGAACACCGACACCCGCAGCTTTGAAGATCAGGGTGCGGCTCATTCCTACATTGGCTTCCGCTGCGTAATGGCAGCATTTGAACTCACCGGACAACAGGTTAAAACAAGAAAATACATCGCACAAAAAAAATAAGACCATGAACATATTGAAAAAAATAGCTATAGCCCTTCCGCTGCTCATGTGGATAGGCTCAGAGACCGTCTTTGCCCAAATTATTGCGGCAGACAGCACACTTACCGACACTTTGCCCGCTTATGACAGCTACCTGCAAAAGCTGGACCCTGGACAGGTAAGGCCATTTCAATATCCTAAAATCAGCCAGGCAAACATCAGGCTCTACGCAAGGATATGGCGGGTAATAGATTTAAATGACACCGCGAATGCCATACTTACCGTTCCTGGAAAGTCATTAATGGAAACCATTATGAAAGGTCTGATTGATGGAAAATTAACTCCTTATGAAAAGGACGACTTTAAAACAAGACTAACCGTGAAGCAAGGCGAGCAGCGTTTCGTGGATTCCGTATTGGTGCCAAAGTTTGACAGTGACGGCAACCAGATCTCCTCAAAAATGGTATTGAACGAGTTTAATCCTGACAAAATAAAAAAGTTCAGGATCGAGGAGGATGTGTTTTTTGACAAGCAGCGTGGCCGCGTAAATACGCGAATAATTGCCATAGCACCCATGATGAACATTTCTGCATCGGTTAACCTGCCTGATAATATGTCGACGACGCCAGCCTTCTGGATCTACTTCCCGCAGCTGCGTTATATCCTTATAAAGCAGGACCTGAGCAACTCCGATAAAAACATGTTCGATGTAACCATGGACGATGTGTTTATGCAGCACAAATTCAATGCATACCTGGTAAAGGAATTTTCACCGGGCGGTTCGCAAACAGAGCAGCTTGACCCGGGCAGCCCCGAAGCAATAAGGCTGGAACAGAAAATAGCTAATTTAAAGAAAACCATTTGGCAAAGCCCGAAAGGTGTTAATACCAAAAATCTCGCGCAATCATCAGATAAAAAAAAGGAGGACAGCAATGATAAAGTCAGTAAAACTAATTAGGGAATTCCTTTGGATACTCCTAATGTCAATAATTCTATTCATCTGTGGCAAGGCAAACGCGCAGGTATTGCCTGAGTACAGCGCGTTCCCCACATCATCAATTGGAGCACAATTCGGCACACAAGGCCTGGGGGTACAGGGAAGTTACAGCTTTGCCAATGCATTTAACATGAGGGTTGGTTTTACCAGCATGTTTGGCAACTGGCAATATAAAAGCAGAGATGTTACCTTCAATAGAAATTCGATATATGCCATAGGTGACTGGCAGCCTCAATATGGTGGTAGTACCTGGTTTGCAAGCAAGTGGTTTGTATCTGCCGGGGTAGCTGATTATTTTAATAATTCGGTATTCCGCCAAGAGCCGACGTCACAGGCTGGTTATACCATCTATCTTGCCAAGTTCCGGCCTTATATAGGTACCGGGTTGAGTAATATACACCTAACGAACAATTTAGGGCTACGGCTGGATATGGGTTATTATATACCACTAACCGCCCCAACTTCAACCAACCCGGCTAAGGCAGATAAAGCAGGCTTTTTGCCCGGTTTAAACACTGCCGGGACTATTTATATTAAATTTTGATCTGTAAAACAATTAAAAAAGAAATACAATGAAAAGTTCAAAAAAATTCAACTGGCTGCATGTAGCAATATCATGGGGCGCAAGTATTGTAATTTTAGGCGCCATGTTTAAAATTAACCACTGGGGCGGTGTTGCTGGCACCTATATGATAGGTTTGGGTCTTTGTGTGGAAGCAATACTATTTTTTACCTTAGGCTTTTTTCCGCCACCTCAGGACCCTGCCTGGGAAAAGGTTTATCCCGAGTTGGCAGTGGACTATGACGGTTTGCCGGGTGCTCATCATCACGCCGCTCCGGCAAAAGGCAATGTTGCAACACTGGATAAGCTATTGCACGACGCGGATGTTAGTCCGGAGGCGCTGAACAACCTTGGCGAAGGGCTGAAAAAGTTTGCTGACAAAATCGGGACGATCAACACTATTACTGATATGTCATTGGGCACCGAAGAGTTCTCCAACAAATTGAAACGGGCATCTTCAAAGTTTGATGTGCTGGGGGAAGCATTCGAACGTGCCACCGAGGGCCTGGCCGGGATGGCAAATAACAAGTCAGGCGGCGAAGCCTACCATCAGCAGGTGGCACGGTTAACTTCTAATCTGTCACAGTTAAACTCACTTTACGAGGTCGAATTAAAGGGAGCTGATACCAGCCTGAGGCAGATTAATCATTTCTACGCCGGGTTGAATGACACACTCAGAAACCTGAATGAGTCTGCAGATGACAGCCGGCTGTTTAAGGATGAGGTAAATAAGCTGGCTAAAAACATTTCTTCACTGAATGTTTTCTATGCCAACATGCTTTCAGCCATGACCCAGCCCCGTATTTAGCGGCTGCTGGCCCCACGTTTAAAACTGCCATAACAACCCACCTGCTCAGCAGGATGGGAATGTTATGGGCAAAATTCATTCACATTTAATAAACAAGAAAATGGCAGCTGCAGGAAAAGAAACCACCAGGCAAAAGATGATTAATTTCATGTACCTGGTATTATTGGCTATGCTGGCCCTGAATATATCGGAAAAAATATTAGACGCGTTTAAGACCATTAACGATAGTCTTACCGCCTCCGCAGGCAATGTCGATAATTCAATACAGCAACAATTTAAAGCATTTGAACAAACAAGGCTTAAGGAATCGCCGGAGCGGGCAAAACCTATTTATGAAAAAGCGAAGCTAGCTCAAAGGACATCGCAGGATCTGGATGATTTTATAAAGAGCCTCAAAAGCGAACTGGTAAGCCAAAGCAATGGTTATGATGACAAAACCGGTGATTTGAAAGAACGCGATAACATAGATATAGGGTTTGATGTAATGATCAATAAGAAACGGGCATATGCGCTTAAACAAAAGATCAATAATACCCGTGAACAATTGCTAAATATACTTGGCCCTGCCGACAGCCGCGGTATATCATTTACGCTTAAAGCGGACGACCCTGAAAAGAAAAATGTTGATTCACGAAGCTGGGAGGAGTTGAATTTTGGCGAAGGTGTGCCATTAACGGCCGACTTCACTATTCTATCGCGCATACAGGCAGACAACAAAAATGCTGAAGCTGAAGTGGTGAAAAAAATACTCGGCAAAATGGATCAGGCGGTGGTCAATCTGGATAAATTCGAGGCTGTTGCCGTAGCGCCTACATCGTATTTAATACAGGGTCAGCCTTACACGGCACAGGTATTTTTAACCGCTTATGATTCGCGCTCAAAGCCCGATATTGACGTAGGCGGCAGCCCGATAAATGTAGCAGATGGTCGCGGAGTCTATAATGTGTCTACGTCCCGGGAAGGTGTTTTTAACTGGAAAGGAACGATACGGATAAGGCAAACTGATGGCACTTTCAAAACTTATACCACACCGGAGCAGCAATACATCGTTTCGCGCCCATCGGCAGTAGTATCGCCCGATAAAATGAATGTATTTTATATTGGGGTTGATAACCCGGTATCAGTATCCGTACCTGGCATTCCTTCGCGGAATATCAGGATAAGTATGTCAGCAGGTTCTTTAAACGGCAGCAACGGTAAGTATACGGTTAAGGTGAACAGCCCCGGATTAGTGACCGTATCTGTATCGGCAGAAATAAGTAAGGGTCATACGGAATTATTGAGCCGTACCCAGTTTCGCGCTAAAAGAATACCGGACCCCGTTGCAAAATTTTCAGGACGAACCGGCGGCAATGTACCCACAGTGGCATTGAAGGCACAGGATGCCATTTACGCTTCGCTTGATAACTTTGACTTTGATGCCAAATTCAGGATTACCCGCTTCAGTATGATTGTTGCTAATCCGCGGGAAACAGCATCAGTGCAGGTAACCTCAGGTAATAGTTTAAATTCAGAAATGCGCACCTCATTAGAAGGCATTAAACCCGGCTCGCGCGTAATATTTGATAATATAATAGCTATAGGCCCTGACGGTACGCCAAGGCAACTGGCTCCTGTTGCATTAACGGCGGACTGATCGAATCAAACCAGGGAGATTACCGAATATGGCTTTGGCATATCTCCCTGTTTGATATTTACCTATAATTATACATCATTCGTCGACACTAAAATTGTGTACAGTAGTTTATTTGCAATATTGCCTTAAATGCGGAAAGCGATACTATGTTCAACTAAACCTCAGATTCCACGTTTGCGGACATGAGTCTTTCTGCCGACCATGTAAATCATTCACTTCTCAAACTCTTCACCGGGTTGGTCAACGCAGCTTTTATGGCCTGGAAACTGATAGTGACCAAAGTAATGACTATAGCTGCTATTCCCGAAGCGATGAACACCCCTATGCCGATGCTGACGCGGTAGGTGTATTTTTGGAGCCAATTGTGCAGGTAATAGAAAGCCACCGGCGAGGCAATGACGCAGCTGGTGACCACCAGCACGATAAAATCGCTCGAGAGCAGCAGCCAAACCTGCGCTATGGAAGCGCCAAGCACCTTGCGGATACCGATCTCCTTGGTTCGCTGCTCGGCAACGTAAGCGGCCAGCCCGAACAGCCCAAGGCAGGATATAAATATGGCCAGTCCGGCGAATACGCCCGCCAGCTTGCCCACCAGTACCTCCAGGTTAAACTTGTGCTCATACTCGTCGTTCACGAACTTGTACTGGTAGGGGTAAGCAGGATTGTACTTTTCAAACACCTTGCCGATCTTGTCTATCGCGGTATGCATATTTACGTTTTTCGCCAGCCGGTACGTCACCACAAATCCGAAGGGGTTATGCCCGAAAACGGCAGGCTCCACCGGGCTATAAGGCGAATCCATCAGCGCGTCTTTTACCACGCCGATGATCCTTACCGGCTTTTTGTTGAAATTGATGGTTATCAGTTGATTAACTGGATCTTTCAAGCCGATACGCCTAACCATCGCTTCATTCACTATCACATTTGGTGTGTCGCTTTTCCAATCCCCCGTGAAATTGTGCCCCCCGGTAAAGGTCATTCCCAAAGTCTTAAAATAGTCTTCAGATATCCATATCGCGCCGATGTTCACATTTTCGTCGCCCGCAATTTTGCCCGGCCATTTCTCCAGCGAAAAATGACTGTACACCTGCGTCGCCGGTGAGGTTGATGAGGCCACGCTCTCCACCAGTCCTGAAGACAGCAGGTCGTTTTTCAAGGCTTCATATTGTTGGGAAAGGTCACTGTTCATGTCGGTCATCATTAGCCTGTCGGCGCTGTAACCTGTCGGCCGGTTCTTCACATACTGTATCTGCTGGTAAACGATCACGGTACTGATGATCAATGCAATAGAACAGGTAAACTGCACCACCACCAGCACCTTCCTCGGCATGGATGCCCACCTGCCCATCTGGATGCTGCCCTTCAACACTTTAACAGGGTTGAAGGAGGACAGGTAAAACGCCGGCCGGCTCCCCGCTATCAAACCCGTAAAAAGCACAAACACGATCATGATACCCCAGAAACCGATATTGTCATAAGGAATATGGACATCAGAAACCGTCAGCGCATTGAATGCCGGCAAAGCCAGCTGAACCAGCAGCAAGCCCAGCAGAAACGATATAAAAGTGACCAGGACAGACTCCAGCAAAAACTGATAAACCAAATCGATGCGCGCCGAGCCGATAGCCTTGCGCACGCCAACTTCCCTTGCCCGCTTCTCCGACCTTGCCGTCGAAAGGTTCATGAAATTGATACAGGCTATGGCCAATACCAGCATACCAATGATGCTGAACAAACGCACATATTCTACAAAGCCGCCAACAGCTTTGCCATTTTTAAAATCGTTATATAAATGCCAGTCCTTTAAAGGATGCATGATCACCTCGGGCTTTAACGACTGCATCTCCGGGCTTCTTTTATCAACGATATCCCTGATCTTAGGAGCGATCTGAGCGTAAGTCACGCCGGGCTCCAGGGCCACGTAGGCAGAGAATGAATTGTAGGTCCACCTGGTACGTCCATCTTTGATCCAGCCCTGGGTCGCTTCTGAGTAAGCAAAAGGCACAAGATAATTGAATTGCAGCGTAGCATTTGCGGGGATATCCCTGATAATACCTGTTACCGTCATGTTCTGCGCATTATCAAAGCGGATGGATTTTCCCATCGGGTCGGCATCGCCAAACAATGCTTTGGCTGTCGATTCGGTTATGACTATTGAATAAATATCCTTCAGCGCCGAATTGGCGTTGCCTTTGACAAACGGATATTGAAATATCTTAAAGAAATCCGCACCGACTGCTCCTCCGCCCAGGTATAGCTTTTTATCACCGACCAACAAGCCGTGGTTCATCTTGCCGACATTGTCAGCCTCGGCTACATATTTTACGCCCGGTATCTCTTTGCGCAAAACATCCGTCAGTGGCAGCGCTATAGAAGTTTGGGTAGTCGTGCCGTTGTGCTGCGAGGTCAGGTTCATCTCAACCTGGTACGATTGCTGGTAACCGGGCAGAAAACGATCGTATGAATATTGATTAATCACCCATAAACCGATCAGGAGTGCCACAGCCATGCCTGCTGCCAGGCCGACGACGTTCAGTATGCTGTAAACCTTGTTGTGCAGCGTATTGCGCCAGGCGATCTTTAAATAATTTCTAAACATAAAATTGCGATTTAATTGTTCATAAGACCATAGGGGTATGGCTTCGTGACACGAAATTATCGCTCCGGGTCGGTAAACAGGTTCCAAATCATGATTTGGTCGCTCTTTTTTCAGTTCGCCCTTATATTGCGCAGGGCTTTTGCCTGTAACTTGTTTAAAGGCGCGGTTAAAAGTGGTTTTTGAGTTGAACCCGCAATCGTAGGCAATACCCAAAAGTGTTATCCGGTTATACGCAGGGTCCTTCATTTTCCGGGCGACGTCCTGTATCCGGAATTCATTAACAAAGTCATTGAAGTTTTTTCGCAGGCCGGTATTGATGATCCTCGATAATTCATGGATAGAGATACCGAGCTCTTTGGCCAGCGAATTCAGACTTAGCTCCGAATCCAGGTAAAACCGGTTTACCTTCATCTGGTGCCGTAGCCAGTATCCTCTTTGTATCAGCTTTTCTTTTGACGAAGGACTTACACGCAAAAGATTCTTCCCGGCTGTTTTATTCAGATTTTCCCGGGCAGGATTTTTAACCAGCTGTAAACACCTGTATAAATAAACGGCAACGGAAATAAAGGCCAGCAATTGCAATAGCGGCTGCCATTGTTTATAGGATGGGCTATCATACGTAGTGGCGCCGATATGTGCGCACTGGACAACCGCTAGCACATGCAAACCCAGTTCCAATAAAACCGGGCTGAAATGCAGCAAATCCTTATGGATAAACTTTTGCTCTGGCCGGACTATGCTGCGCACATAAAAAAATAACAGCGGGCCGATTGAAAGCAGGAACTGTAAAGGTATCCAGCTCCATAGCGGAAAATAGTTTCCCAACCGGATATTAATACAAACGGTCTTGGTCAACCACAACGCAGTAGTGACCAGGATAAGACTAAGCAAGCGATTGGAATCCCCGGCGACCTTTTTGAGCCACAGCAGCACGCTGAATGTCAGCCCGATGAGTATCGATGCGAATAACGCAATGTCATATAGGCCGATATGGAATGTATATGGTTTCAAGTAAATTACCTAACTCAATTGCTGTTCCAATATTGTAACCTATTGATATATAGAAAATTATATTGTGATTAAATAGTTTGCTGTAACAAAACCGAACATTGGGCGTTCGGTTTTGAATTGTACATAGGGCTATTGGCTCTCCGGTTTTGTTGTAAATAAGTGGATTTAAAAAAAGCCGCTCTACTTTCGTAAAGCGGCTTTGTAGCCCGTAGGGGAAAGATATCAGACCGCTTTCTTGATGATTTAAAACGTTTAGCGTCTTAATGCTTGTCCTATTCAGTAACGGGAGCAGGACAAATATTGAATCCAGGGCCCGTGAATTATAGTCCTTTTACAATCGCCAGTGATTTTTCAACATGGTCGGTAGGTGAAATGTGATCGGTTTCTGATGAAAAGACAGCTACAATTTTACCATCTTTACCAATGACATAAGTGGTGCGCGGGATGAAACCGTGGTTAACCGCTATGCCACGCACGTCTTTCATTCCAAGCTTCGGTGAATTGATTAGCAGGCCGTAGGTTGCCGCAATTTTGCCTTCCGCGTCTGACGCGACTGCGAATTTGCCCGCACAGTAACTCGGATCAGCAGAGAATGTATTCAGCCGCTGAATATCGTCTCCGGAAATACCGATAATGGTGGCTCCGGCTGCCGTAAATTTATCTTTCATTTCAGCAAAGGCATGTGCTTCCGCATCACAGCCGCCGGTATAGGCAGAAGGGTAGAAATAGACCACAACAGGCCCTTTAGCAAGGGATTTTTTCAATGAAAAGTTAAATTCACTACCCGCCAGACTGGCTTGGGCAGTAAAAACCGGCGCTACATCTCCTTTTGTTAACATCTTCGATTGGGCAAGGCCAGACCGGGTTGTTAGGAGCGAAAAGCTGAAAATTAAAAAAGACAGGCAATAATATTTCTTGATCATAATTGATTGTTTTGATTTGTTAATGGTGTTATTATCAAATCTACGATTGTCTGCGCAATCAGGTTGCCTGTCATTAAAATTTTACTGTAGTCGCCCGGTTGGGCAATGAAACAAAATATGTGTGTAGATTGCATATACAGGAACAACAAAAAAGCCGCTCTACTTTCATAAAGCGGCTTCGTAGCCCTGACGGGAGTTACTTTGAACAAATTGAGGCTATTTTAGCGTTAATTGAACCAATGCTTAAAGATGTTAATCACTAATGGTAGCCTTATCTTGACTGCACATTATTTGAGCATTAATTACTTTACAAATCACTCAACGGATGTTGATTGTAATCGTCAGCATAATAACACAATGACTTTTTCTGAAAATCACTCTTCCCTTTTACAAATACAACGCTTATCAGGCTGCTAATTGCTTTTCTACTTTAGACAAGAGATAGTCCAAATCGAAAGGTTTGGCTACAAAATCATTTGGTGCACCGGGTAGATGGAGTGATTCAGCTAAGTTATGTGTACCGGAAATCAGAATAACCGGCAAAAAATGAGTCAGGTGATTTTCTTTAATGATTCTGCATATTATCCGTCCGTCCAAACCGCCAAGCATTACATCCATCAATATCAGATCCGGCTGAAAGTCTTTTATGTCGTCAAATACCGTATCTCCGCAGTTAAGTGTTTTGATGCGGTAACCGCTATCCAATAAAACTATTGAAAGTATTTCCAGAATATCGTTGTCATCATCCAACACCAGTATCTTTTTGCTCATCTATCGTATAGAATAATTGGATTTATAATAACTACGCTATTATAGTGCCAGTATTTTTTTATTTGTAAATAGTAAGCAATTAGTTTTTTATCGATTTTCCTTTCTTAATTCAGCATCGGCAAATTAAAATAAAATGTTGCACCTTTATTTATTTCGCTTTCTACCCAAACTTTTCCGTTATGGCGCTTAATAATTTCTGCAGATAAGTACAGGCCAAGCCCAAAGCCTGATATTTTAGCGGTATGGGCATTTTCAATGCGGTAGTACCTGTCAAATAATTTTGCCTGGTCATCAGGCTTAATGCCCCTGCCTTCATCTTTGATACTAACTTGTAACATGCCATCGGCTTCTTCACAGGAAAGTTCGATATTCCCACCGTCTGCAGAATATTTTATCGCGTTACCCAAGAAGTTATTAATTACCTGCCCGATTTTATCCCGGTCTGCATTAACGGATAAGGCAGTACCCGGGATTACATGAATTTTGTGGCTGGTGTTTACAAGCATGACCTCTTCTAAAATTTCACTCATTAAATCATGCATCTCAAAAGTTTCCTCATTCAAGTAAATTTTGCCTGCTTCGAAACTTGACGCATTTAAAAATCCATTAATCAATGTCGTCATCTTCTTCACCTGGTTTTGCGTTTTACCCAGTTTGACAACTGCAAAATCATCATTAGCTTTTTTTGCCCTTGCGGTAAGTAGTTGAACAAAACCCAGCATAGAGGTAAGCGGTGTCCTCAACTCATGGCTCACCATGGCGATAAAATCGTTTTTGCGGATCTCATCCAATTTATGAACGGTAATATCCAATAGCAGCCCTGTAAAATACCGGGCTTTCCCATCTCTATCAAACGCGAGGTTGCCTATGCCTCTTACCCAGCGCAAGTTCCCATCATGAAATCCATGCAGCGGGTACTCCACATCGTATTTAGCACCTTCGTCAATTGCTGCGTCTAAAGCATTATTAACTACAGATTGGTATTCGGGAACTATCTGTGCAATAGCTGCCTTGTACGACATCTCTTCATGCGATTGATAACCAAAAAGCGCTTTGAATTGTTTAGACGGGACCAATGCCTTGGTTTGCACATCTATCGACCAAGTACCCATTTCGGTTGATTCGATGGCCATACCCAGTATCATATTACTTACGTTTAGCTCTAGCTGAATGGTCTTTAGTTCAGTAATGTCATTAAAAGTAACAATCGCCCCATTAGTTTTCTGATCGGATTGTTGCACATAAGGCATCGTCATGATCTGGTACCAGCGGCCGTTATTGGTTTCTATTTCCTTACTTATAATACATCCATCAATCAACACCTTTTTAATATCATCGATGATGGTTTCAAATTTGATATTGGTAGAAATGTTGCTCAGCGGCCGACCAATATCTGTTTCCAGCAGGTTGATCTGCTTAACCGTACCCGGTGAAAACTTCATCAATTGCAGATCATTATTGATAAACAACTGGCCATTGACGTTGCTCCTGAAATAATTATTCAGGTCGTCATTGGTTTCCAGCAATTCCTTATTTTTTAATTGGTAATCTGAATTGATGGTATGGAGTTCTTCGTTAACCGATTCCATCTCCTCATTGGTGCTTTGCATTTCTTCATTTGCCGAAATGAGTTCTTCATTAAAAGACTGCATATTCTCATTAGAAGCGTCAATTCGTTCGTAAGCGGAATTGAGCTTCACTTTAAGTTCTTTCAGTTCATCTTCGAGGTTAGCTGTGTATTTATCCTGGTAAATCTTTTCATCAAATACCTCTTTATCCTTCCTGCCGTTTACCCATCCCTTGTCTTCCATAAAGGTGGCCATCAATAATTTTTGCTCGTGCTTTTTTGGGATTAGGGGAATTATAGAAAGGCTTACTTTAATGATCTTTTTACCATATTTAATTTTAATTCCGCTAACACTTACTTTAGTTCCTGTCTTTAAAGCATCCGTCCTCAAAGCATTGAAGGCTACGGCCAGTGGTTTGGGCAAGAGTTCTATCAAATGTGAATTAAAGCTTTGCTGTAGCAAATATTTATTGGTGTCACCATAAGCTTTAACTACATGATTATTTTCATCAATACAGACCGCAAGGTAATCCATTTCCTTAGCCAGGATCCCCTGCAATGACTCCGATAATTCACTGTTAGTATGATATATGGCTTCTTCCCGTTGATTGTGAGGAGATGGACGTTTGATATCGAGTAGTTCGGGCAAGGAAAAAGCATCGAAACTTACACCGCGCTTAGTTTTAAGGTTTTTATAAATCTTCCATTTTTTATTGACCACTTCCAGATCTTTGATGATGGGCATCGGGTTTTCGCTTGAACCTAAAAATAAATAACCATCAACTTTTAACCCGAACAAAAGCATAGCAAATATTTTCTTTTGCAGCACCGGGGTCATGTAGATCAACAGGTTCCGGCAACTGATCAGGTCCATGTTACAATAAGGCGGGTTTTTTACGAGGTCATGCTGGGCGAAAATAACCATCTTGCGGACGCTTGGTATAATCCTGTAAGAGTCTCCCTCTTTTATAAAATATTTCTCCAGCCTTTCCTCCGACACATCTTTGATTATTCCCAGGGGATAAACACCTTTACTTGCATGGGCCATTGCAAGGATATCAATATCTGTAGCGAATAACTTTACCACTAAGCCTGCAAACTTCCCGGTTAACTGCTCTGCGATCAGTATGGCTATGGAGTAAACTTCTTCACCTGTGGCGCAGCCCGCCACCCACATTTTCAATTCTTCTCCGGGTTTTAACTTTTCTAATAATCCTGGCAAAACATCATGTTGAATATAATCAAACGCTGCTCCATCCCTGAAAAAAGTGGTAACACTTATCAAAAAATCTTTACCGAGCGCCTCGACTTCTTCCGTTGATGTTTTCAAAAAATCCAGGTATTGTTCTAAAGAAGTAAAATTATGATAAGCCGCCCTTCTTTTGGTCCTGCGCATAATTGTCGTTTGCTTGTAATCTGAAAAATCAAGTGGCGATTTTTCCTTGATCAGGCTAACAATAGCTGTAAGGACTTTTTCATCCTCAAGAGTTTCCGCTAATAATTCCTCTTCATACTGTATATATTCTTCAATGGCAGCAGGCATTAATTCGGGTTCCAATATAAAATCCACCATACCGGTTGCAATCGCGTTGGATGGCATACTGCCAAAAGCTGATGTTTCCGGATTACGGGCTATCACCATGCCGCCTGATTTCTTGATAGCCTTAATGCCTTCAGTTCCATCACGGCCCAAACCAGAAAGTATAACACCTATGGATTTAGCGCCGGAGTCTTCTGCAAGGGAATTAAAGAAAACGTCTATGGTAAGGTGCGGGCCGGGATGTTTTCCTTTATCTGTTAAAATCAACCTGCCTTGGTGAATGGCCATAAACTGGTCATTTGGTATAAGGTAGACCTCGTTCCTTTTTATCATAGCCCCATTTTTGGCTTCTTTTACAACAAGTTTGCTATGCCTGCCCAATAATTCAACCATCCTGCTTTTAAAATCGACAGATAAGTGCTGTATGATGATATAGGACACCCCATCTAAGGGCGTATTATCGAAAAAAGAATTGATTTCTTCCATGCCTCCGGCGGAAGCACCAATGGCAATGATATGGTGGGGTTCAACATTTAACATTTCAGTATTTTAAAGAGCGGCAACGGCAAAAAACCTTTGGGCCACAAATGCCCGTTAATCAAATTTACAACTAAAATTTTGTAAATCAGAAAGTTAATAAAGTTCTAAAAAGGGGTTACCTGTCTTCAAACCTGCCGGTTTTTTTGCTAACGATGATCTTATACATAATTAACTCTACTGTTGTGCCAATATCGCTTTCCTCATCTACAAAACCGTGTTCACGGGTAACCGAATCATCGATCATGTAAGGCGTAATCCTATCGGTCAGCTTTTGCAATACTTTTTCTTTTTCGCCCATCTCCGTGATCTCTTCAAACTTCCCCCATACGATGACACTTTCCCAGTTGGTGATGTCTTTTATTTTATCTACCTCAAAACAGACTTCCGGATTTTCACGCATCATATCGATCTTCATACCTTTAGCAGAATGGCAAAATATATTCACGCCGTCATAAACATAATTAACCGGAACTATATAAGTAACACCTGCTGAGTGGCACCCAATGCGGCCAATCAATTGATCTTTCAATAAGGCTTCTATTTGGGTATCGTTTAGTTCTCTTAACATCTTTTGTTTTTTTAATTGTTTATATATTAAATGGCATTGGCATATCGTGAAAGGATTTGATATCAAGGATTCACTATACCCAATTGCCGGTTTTCTTTAAATCTTTTAAAATGCGACGGCGTTAAACCGGTGATCTTTTTAAATTGGTTAGAAAGATGCGCGACGCTGCTGTAATGTAATTTATAGGAGATCTCCGTCAGCGAAAGTTCATCATAGACTAATAACTCTTTTACCCGCTCAATTTTATGCATGATAATGTAATGCTCGATATTGATCCCTTCCACCTCTGAAAACAAATTCGCCAAATAAGTATAGTCGTGATTTAACTTTTCGCTCAGATAGTCAGAGAAGTTGACTTTGGCAGGCTCATCAGCGTAATGTATCAGTTCAACGATCACTTTTTTTATCTTTTCAATCAAGATACTCTTTTTGTCGTCCAACAATTCCAGCCCGTATTTTACCAAAGCAGTCTTAAATTCTGTAAGCTGCACATTTGAAATATTTTCCAGTACTTCAACTTCCCCCAATTCGACCGATATATAATTTAAGGACAACTTTTTAAGTTGTTGTTTCACCACCATCTTGCAGCGGATACATACCATGTTTTTAACGTAAAGTTTCATGCTGTAAGGGGTATCAGAACATTAAATTGATTGCGTATTTGTCGGAAAAGTATTACAACGATGCACTCGTTATTAGCAGTAGGATATTATTGAGGAGGAGGATATTATATCTAAACTGAATTTTTTGCTGTTAAGCGTTCATTAAACCTATCCCTTTTATTAGAAGCAATAAAACCAATAATAGTTTTAACTAAAACGTTAAATAAAAATACTTTACGTTAAATCTTGAATAAGATTACATTCAGTGTATAAACCTTACAGGATTAATTACTATAGGTTTTTTTGTTACACGACTCCTTAAAGAAACCAGGCTACCCCGGCTTTATAGGATGTGTGAAACATGTAACTTATTTAAAAAGTTGTGTAATAATTAAAGTACAAAGGAACCTCACCTTTATGCCATTGAATTTGACATCTCAAAATCCCATTCGATTTGAATGAACTCTTAGCAGGCCCTGGTAAATGTAACAGGGATCAATTTTAAAATGGGTCAATAAAAACACGGATCATGGAAAAAAACACTTCGGACAGCATTGAACTGGAAACAGCAAAAGCACACATTATTGTGGAAATTATTGAATACGTCCCAAATTCCGTGGTCATTAAAACGATCATTAAAAAGTCAACAGGAAACATCAGTATCATGTCTTTTGACAGCGGTGAAGGTTTAACGGAAAAGACAAGCCCCTTTGACACTTTTGCCCAGATTATCGAGGGAAACGCGGAAATAGTTATAGATAACGTTTCTAATCATCTGGAGGCTGGCATGGGGATCATTATCCCCGCACACTTGGCCAACTATATCAAACCAAACGGGCGTTTCAAAATGATCCAAACCGTTATTAAAAGTGGTTATGAATAGCAGGCCGGGGAAGATCACTACCCTGTTCCTGGATATCGGGGGCGTTTTACTTACCGATGGCTGGAACCGTATAGCACGTAAAAAAGCTGCCGAGCATTTTAAGCTTGACCATGATATCATGGAAGACCGGCATCATATTACCGTAGAGACTTTTGAGTTAGGTAAAATAACACTTGAAGAATACCTAAAAAGGGTGGTTTTTTGCGATGAGCAGGAGTTTACGGTGACCGATTTTAAAGAATTTATGTTCGCCCAATCCGCCGATCATGCCGAAATGTTATCCCTGGTAACTGAATTAAAAAGGGATTACAATTTGAAAATTGTGATCGTTAGCAATGAAAGCCGTGAACTAAATGAGCACAGAATAAAAAAATTCCGGCTGGATGAACTTGCCGACTGTTTTATTTCCTCCTCGTTTGTGCGCCTGCGCAAACCCGACACCGATATTTTTAAACTGGCACTAGATATTTCGCAGGTGGCACCAGGGAAAATTGTCTATATCGACGATCAGCTCATGTTTGTTCAGCTCGCTGAAAGTTTTGGAATAAATAGTATTCATCATACCGGTTTCGAATCGACAAGAACCAAGTTAGTATCATTTGGATTGGGCATAAATAATGACAGCCATGGTAAAAACAGCTAAAAACAATGTTCTTACGATCAATGGTGGTTCATCCAGCATCAAGTTCGCTTTATATGAAGTGGATTTACGATTAAATAAATTGCTTTCAGGCGAAGTAGAAAATATCGGTCAAAAAAACGCTGCGCTTCGATTTAAAAACCCGGCAGATCACCAAAACCATAAAATTGACATCAAGAATGACAATTACGAATCCGCAGCGAACCAACTGATAGACTGGCTTGAAAAGCAGGTAGATTTTGAACAGGTAAAAGGGATTGGACACAGGGTTGTACAAGGATTAGAACACACTAAACCGGAAAAAATAACGGATGAATTGCTGGAAGAACTAAAGAAAATCAGCGCCTACGATCCTGAACATTTGCCTGAAGAAATTAAGATGATCGCAATTTTCAGGAAACGCTATCCCGATCTTGTCCAAATAGCCTGTTTTGATACTTCGTTCCACACCACCATGCCGCCTGTGGCAAAGTTACTGGCAATTCCACGCCGCTTCGAGGCAAAAGGCATTAAACGTTATGGTTTTCACGGGCTTTCTTATGCCTACCTGATGGAACAGCTTGACCTGGAAGAATGGAATGAAACGTTGAGAGACAGGGTTATATTAGCCCATTTGGGTAGCGGGGCGAGCCTCGCAGCTGTAAAAGACGGGAAAAGTATAGATACCAGCATGGGGTTTTCGCCGGCAGCAGGCATCCCAATGGGAACCAGGACCGGTGACCTCGATCCCGGGGTAGCATGGTATTTAATGAAGTCCGAAGCGCTTAGCCCTAAACAATTTAATCACCTTGTCAACCATGAATCCGGGCTGTTGGGTATTTCTGAAACCAGTGCAGATGTGAGACAACTTTTGAAAGTTGAGGAAACCAATAACCGCGCCGCCGAAGCCATTGAATTATTTTGCTACCAAACCAAAAAGTGGATCGGCTCATTTGCAGCAGCTCTTCACGGTTTGGATACACTGGTATTTTCAGGTGGCATTGGCGAAAATTCACCCGAAGTCCGTGAAAGGATTTGTCATGGCCTTAAATTTTTGGGCATTGAGTTGGATCGCGAAAAAAACTATAATAACGGGCCGGTTATCTCTTCCGACATCAGTATAGTATCAGTTCGCGTCATTCCAACAAATGAAGAATTAATGATAGCAAGATCAGTTTGTCATCTCCTTAAATATAATATTAAAAACTAAATACCCATGAAAACAGCAACAATAAACCCCAAAGTAGAAACACTGTCGCAGGAGTTACTTCAAAAAATGAATGCTTACTGGCGCGCGGCCAATTACCTTTCAGTAGGTCAAATCTATCTTTATGATAACCCCTTGCTAAAAGAACCGCTGAAACTTTCACATGTAAAGCCGCTGGTTGTAGGCCATTGGGGAACTACACCGGGACAAAACTTCATTTACGTGCATTTGAACCGGGTTATTAAGGAGTATGATCTGAATATGTTTTACATAGCAGGCCCGGGACATGGCGGCCCGGCAATTGTGGGCAACGTTTATTTAGAAGGCACATGGACTGATGTTTATCCGAACGTTACCCGTGATGAGGAAGGATTAAAAAAACTCTTTACGCAGTTTTCATTTCCCGGAGGGATTTCCAGCCACGTGGCACCAACAACGCCCGGTTCGATCCACGAAGGCGGTGAATTGGGTTATTCGTTAAGTCATGCTTTTGGGGCGGCTTTTGATAATCCCGACCTGATTGTGGCCTGTGTTATTGGTGACGGAGAGGCGGAGACAGGGCCACTAGCTACTGCCTGGCATTCTAATAAGTATCTTAATCCAATCACCGATGGAACGGTGTTGCCTATACTACACTTAAATGGGTACAAAATCAGCAACCCGACACTGCTTGCGAGAATTGAGCATGAAGAGTTAGAAAAATTTCTTGAGGGCTGCGGCTGGACTCCTTATTTCGTTGAGGGGGATGATCCGGAAACAATGCACCAGCTAATGGCCGCAACGATGGAAAAGGTAATCGCGCATATCCATCAAATCAAAAAAGACGCAATAGGTAAAGAAAATCGCGGCCGGCCGCGATGGCCTATGATTGTGCTGCGTTCGCCAAAAGGCTGGAGCGGGCCTAAAATGGTTGACGGACTCCATGTTGAGGGAACTTTCAGATCCCATCAGGTCCCGCTTTTGGTAGATGCCGATCATCCTGAACATGTAGCCCAGCTGGAAAGCTGGATGAAAAGCTATAAAGCCGAGGAATTATTTGATCAAAACGGTACCCTTATACCGGAACTAATGGAGTTAGCGCCAAAAGGTGACCGAAGAATGGGTTCCAATCCGCATACCAACGGTGGCGTATTGTTAAGAGATCTGCGGATGCCCGATTTTCATGAGCATGCCGTAATCGTACCCTCGCCGGGTGCGGTTAGTGTTGGTGACACTACAATTCTGGGGAAATTCCTGCGCGATGTAGTCAAGCTTAATCCGGATAACTTCCGTGTTTTCGGGCCTGATGAAACACTTTCCAATCTGTTAGGATCTATATTTGAAGCGACTAACCGTCAATGGGATGCAAGGGAAGCGGAATATGATGAATTTCTTGCACCTGAAGGCCGCGTGCTCGACTCGCAGCTAAGCGAACACCAGTGCGAGGGCTGGCTGGAAGGTTATTTACTAACCGGCAGGCATGGCTTGTTCAATAGTTATGAGGCTTTTATCCGCATTGTTGATTCCATGTTCAGTCAGCACGCCAAATGGCTCAAGGTAACAAAAGAACTGCCATGGAGACGCAATATCGCTTCACTTAATTATTTGCTTGCTTCCCATGTCTGGCAGCAGGACCATAATGGCTTTACCCACCAGGACCCTGGCTTTCTGGATCATGTGATCAATAAAAAGGCAGATATTGTACGGGTTTATTTACCTGCCGATGCCAATTGTTTGTTGTCGGTTTTTGACCATTGCCTGCGAAGCAGGGATTATGTAAACGTAGTGGTCGCTGGTAAACACGCTTTACCGCAATGGTTAACAATGGACGCGGCGGTAATACATTGTACCGAAGGGATCGGTATATGGCAATGGGCCAGCAATGACCAGGATTCAGAACCAGATGTGGTAATGGGTTGCTGCGGCGATACCCCTACATTGGAAGTATTGGCCGCTGTTTCCATCCTTCGGGAGCATCTGCCCGACCTGAAGGTTAGGGTTGTAAATGTAGTCGATCTGATGAAATTACAGTCAGCCAGTGAACATCCGCATGGATTGAATGATTTGGATTATGATTCGCTCTTTACAAAAGACAAGCATATTGTGTTCGGCTTTCATGGATACCCCTGGTTGGTACACCGCTTAACTTACCGCCGTACTAACCGCAATCTCCATGTTAGGGGCTATAAGGAAGAAGGAACCATCACGACACCTTTTGATATGCGTGTGCAGAACGATCTGGACAGGTTCCACCTCGTGATTGATGTAGTTGACCGTTTATCAAATTTAGGCGCTAAAGGAGCCTATTTAAAACAAATAATGAAGGATAAACTAATTGAACACAAACATTTTATTGATATACACGGCGAAGATATGCCGGAGATACGCAACTGGAAATGGAGTATAGGTAACCATGAATGAGCAAGTGCTTATCGCTACTGCCAAAGCTATGGTAGCAGATGATAAGGGCCTGCTGGCTATGGACGAAAGTAATGGCACCTGTAACAAACGGTTTGCGGCCCTTGGTATCCCGCAGACCGTGGATTATCGCCGGGCGTATAGGGAGTTGATCGTTACCACGCCTGATCTTGGAACGTACATTAGTGGAGTAATACTTTATGATGAATCAATCCGTCAGCAAAAGAAAGATGGCACATCTTTTATTAACGTGATACTTAATGCAGGCATCATACCGGGTATTAAAGTTGACATAGGCGCAAAAGACCTCGCAGGGCATCCCGGGGAAAAGGTGACAGAGGGTTTGGACGGATTACGCGACCGGCTAAAAGAGTATGGCCTGATGGGTGCCCGTTTTGCCAAATGGCGCGCAGTCATTACCATTGATAATAATTTGCCCACCCGTGGCTGTATAGCAGCCAATGCCCAGGCACTGAGCCGTTATGCCGCGTTATGCCAGGAAGCAGGACTGGTGCCGGTAATTGAACCGGAAGTATCGATGGATGGCGAACACACTATCCACCAATGCTTTGATGTAACGGAGGAAACATTACGTGCAGTTTTTAAAGAACTGCGTCTGCAAAACGTAATGCTGGAAGGAATGATTTTAAAACCCAATATGATCCTTCCGGGGCTTTCCTGCAAAGTACAGGAAACTGTAGATGAGGTAGCTGACGCTACTATAAGATGTCTGTTACGAAATGTCCCTGCCGCTGTGCCCGGAATAGCTTTCTTATCCGGCGGCCAGTCCCCCGAACTGGCAACTGCAAGGCTAAATGCCATGAATGCACGGTTTAAATCCCGGCTGCCCTGGGGTGTCGCTTTTTCTTTTGCCCGTGCCATCCAGCAACCGGCCCTGGAAATCTGGAAAGGTAATGAAGCGAATATTTTAGCAGCACAGCAGGCATTATGTCACCGGGCCATGTGTAATGTCGCCGCCCGTCAAGGCGTGTATAACATGGACATAGAAAAATCCGGTCCAAGGCAATAGTTAATCCCTATACAATAATAAGATGCGAAAGAAGGTCATAGCAGCAAACTGGAAAATGAATGAGGATTATTTCGAAGGAATAACCCTATTTACGGATGTTATTAAGCTGATGCGGGATGAGGTAACCGGTAATCAGGAGGTTATTGTTTGCCCTCCTTTTATACACCTGTATTCCCTTGCGGAACTGTCAAAAAATTATCCTCAAATATCAATTGGCGCCCAAAATGCGCACCAGTCGGAGTGCGGAGCTTATACTGGTGAAATCTCCGCAAAAATGATCAGGTCAACGGGCGCTGAATATGTGATACTTGGCCATTCAGAACGCAGGCTCTATTTCAATGAAACCGATGAACTGGTCGCAAAAAAGATCGACACGGCGCTTTTAAACAATCTTAAAATTATTTGCTGCATCGGCGAAACCAAAGAGGAACGGGAAGCGGTCAAGCAATTTGATATTTTAGAAAAGCAACTGACCGATGGCCTGTTTCACCTGGATAAAGGACAATTTAAGCATTTAACGATTGCCTATGAACCTATCTGGGCTATAGGAACTGGGATTACTGCGACGGCAGCACAGGCACAGGAAATACACCGGTTTATTCGAAAACAGGTAAGTTCCAGGTATAGTGGTGAAATAGCAGAGAATACCACTATTTTATACGGCGGGAGCTGTAATTCGAAAAATGCGACTGAACTCTTTTCACAGGAAGATATTGATGGCGGCCTTATTGGTGGCGCATCATTAAAGGCATGCGATTTTGTAGATATTATTAAATCATGTAATTAACATGAGCAAAAAAGTAAATCCTGACGAATCCAAACCGGTAAAAGATGTATTAGCAGACTTAAAAGTAACAGCGGAAGCCGGTCTGACCAACGAGGAAGTAAAGAAGCGCCAGCAAAAAGATGGCCTTAATGAATTTCCTGAAGAAAAGCAATCCATCCTGCTGGTTTTTCTGAAGCACTTTTGGGGACTTACGGCCTTTATGCTTGAATTTACAATTGTGACGTCTTTTTTGCTGCATAAATACGTTGATGTTTACCTGATAACAGGGTTGATGTTTTTTAATGCAATTATCGGCTTTGCGCAGGAGCGCAAGGCGGCTAAAATAGTACAGGCGTTAAAGAAAAGCCTCCAGGTATTAGTTCGTGTATTTAGAGATGGAAAATGGGACCAGGTATCAGGGAACCAATTGGTGCCCGGAGATATTATTCGGATAAGGACCGGTGATTTTGTATCGGCTGATGCCAAGCTGATAATCGGAACGGCGAATGCCGATCAATCGGCGTTGACCGGAGAGTCAAAACTGATCAGTAAAAATGAGGAGAATATTTTATATGCGGGTTCAATTATAAAAAATGGCGAATGTACAGCTGTCGTAACGGCTACCGGCATTAAAACGTTCTTTGGTAAAACAGCCGAGTTGGTGCAAAAAGCCAAGCCCCGTTTGCACATGGACGATGTGGTGGAAAATGTTGTAAAAATCCTGTTTTCCATTGTTTTGGTGTTCCTGGCAATTACTATCACGGTTTCCCTCTTGCGTGGAGAAGCCTTTTTATCCAGCCTGCCTTTGTTGCTTATCTTACTCATATCAGCAGTGCCGATAGCCTTGCCGGCTATGTTTACGGTAAGCATGGCGCGGGGCTCTAAACAACTGGCAGC